>ERZ824480.1577-NODE-1577-length-19488-cov-3.012556_pt1 | contig 19488 bp, 14 predicted proteins | sample MGYA00519861_ERZ824480 | MGnify/ENA primary metagenome ERZ824480 (study PRJEB31778, sample SAMEA3449152) | human gut metagenome | biome: human gut; feature: human-associated habitat; material: faeces | place: United Kingdom | collected 2010/2012 ... | reverse complement strand
CCCCGATTGTCTTATCGCCTGCCGCGGGCCACTCGTGCGATGGTTTTCAACGCGTCACGGCGTTTGGAACCAATTGGCATTAACGGGTCTACAAACTTGCGGATTGGATTGTTCTCACCCACTGCACGCTCGTGTTTCATCCGGGAATTGCCAGGAATCTGCGGCTCGTTCGCCAGCACTACGCGCTTGATTAGGCGTTCATAGAATGGGGTCTCACGCGCGTACCTCCAGTAGATGGAGGCGAAATCGCAATCCGGATCAGTCCAAGGCTTCTGGAAGCCGGCATAATGGATGATCTGCGGATTGCTACGCGACTTCATATATGCGTCGTAGATATCGTTCGGCGCCTGCGTGAAGAGATTGCCCACGCGGCCGCCGCAATCGTGAACCACATTCCATTCCCACGGCAGATACATCACGTTCCCTTCGCAGTGCGCGTTGAGCACGTCCTGGTCGTTGTAGATGAAATTGGGATTCGAGGCGTAGGTAAGCCACTGCTCGATGGTGTAATGCTCACGCATCGCATTGGTGTTGAGCACCAGCACGCCAGCTTGGAAGTAATCGTATGGATTCTTCATCTTCAGCACGGTTTGCGCGTAGCCCATGCGTTTGCCGTGCTTCACGTTGAGATTGGCGAGGAAGTCGATGTCTCGAATCGCGCCGAGCATCTTGCCCTGCAAATCGATGTTGTAAAGCTTCGCGATATCGCCGTTGATGATGATGTCGGAATCGAGATACAGCACCTTGTCGTAGAACGGCAGAACCTTCTGAATCAGGAAGCGGTAATACGTCTCCACACTGATATGGGCGTTATTGGTGGAAAGATTGTAGCCAGCAAGTTCGCGGTCCACGTTGGTGAACCTCAGATTCATATTCGGGAACTGCTTGAAGAAGCCACGCAGACGTTCCTGCTTGTCCCATGCGATGTTGCGCTGCAGCACCGTCACATCGTAGAAGTAATGCGGATCGGCGTTCTTCATGGCTGAATACACGGTGGTGGTCAATTGAGGAACATAATTGTCATCCGCTGCGAACACCACCGGAACGATTGGCTTGTCGGTAATGTCAAGCGGCTTGAGCTGCTCCGCTGGCTCCGGATTGGCGAAGTGGACGCACTGTAGTTCCTTAAACTTCCAGTTGGAACCGATACGCTTGTGATGCAGCAGGTAGATGTTGAGCAGACGTTCGGACAGATGACCCGGCGTACGCAGGGCCTCCTTGCTGTATGTGCTGTAGTCGGTGTTTTTATCGAACTCCTCAAGAATGGGGAACATCCATTTGCAATAGTCGAAGAAGATCTCCTTCTTCATGATGAACATGTTGCAGAAGCAGGCTTTGTCGCCGTTGAAGAACGCCTGTGCATCCTGCTTGTAGTCGGGATACATGCTGCACAGGATCTGGTAGCAACGCTTCAGATCATCGTCATGCAGCAGGGGAGCGGCTTCCCACAGCGCGCGTGGAGTGCCGTGCTTATCGATGATTTTTTCGAGATTGCCGAATGGCGTGGTGATGACGTCATACTGCTTCACCACGTTGGCGATGTTTTCGTCATCCAGGCCATACTTCTTTGCCGCGGCGGCATCGATGTAGTCGTCCATGATTTCGCCGTAGGGATTTTCCTCATGCGGAGTGTCCGAGAAGTCGAAGTAACGGCGGTAATGGCAGAAACCGTAGTAGTCGGCGTCGATGTCGCGCATCATCTGGCGCACGACGTTGCCCTTGCCCTGGCGCGGTTCCTTGCGGACGATTGCTCCCGCGCTGGCCGCGATTTCCGCCGTGCGGTCGGTGGAGTTGTTGTCATACACGTAAATGTCGGCATTCGGCAGTGCTGTTTTGAAATCGCGTACCACCTTGCCGATGGTGACTTCTTCGTTGTAACAGGGAAGAAGTACCGCGACGGTTGGTTGAGTTTTCTCGTGCATGGAATCTCAGTATAGTCTTTGACATTGATTGTTTATGATTTGCGCATAGGCATGATGGTGTATGGTGCCTCTAATGTCGCAGTGATTACTTTTGCTTAGTGTTTATCCTTGGATTTTGGTACTATTGGCTAAGGCGTTTTTCTAAAAGGTGAACGACAGGTTGTGATTGGTATACGAGCATTCATCGTCGGGTTAAGGCGCGCGTTTGAAATGTGGAATCTGTCTGTTCGTGTGTGCTTGTTGTTCTCGGCCTAGCTCTTTTAGAAACGTTATGATCCGTTTTTAAGGTAAGAGACAGCAGCTGGAGGACAAAAGATGATTTGGCTCGGGTTCGCTGCCGCTATTTTGGCGGTAGCATTAATTCTGTATATGCCAGGTTTTTTCTTGTTGAGGGCCTTTGGACAGTCATCAATAAATGCCTTCGTTTTTGCTCCGCCGCTAGTTTTAGCGTTGTATGCAATTATTGAAATAGTTTTATCTGGTTTAGGCATACGTGGGAGCTGGTGTACGATTTTTCTGCCGGTTCTTGTTATAGCGGTTGTTGTTTTTCTCCTTCCGCTGCTGCTAAAAAGAAAAAAAGAAGAAAGAACTAGCTATTCGTTATCGTATTTGTCCAATACGCGTGCGTATTGGGGAATGTTGGCTCTGTATGTCGCTGTTGGCGCGGTTGTTACCTCAGTGATTTTCTGTTTGCATATGCATCGGCCCGATTCGTATACGCAGCTGTACGATAATGCGTGGCATATGGGAATTATTCAGAAATTCCTTATTAATGGTGATTTTTCAACAGTGAAAGCAGGGGATATTGTAGCAACTTCTGGTTCCACGTTCTATCCGACAGGATGGCATTCGTTGGTCGCTCTGGCAGCTTCACTGACTGGAGAAGCTGTTCCGATCTCTATTAATGCAAGCATAGTGGTTATTCTGGGCTTGGTATATCCAATTTCTATGTTTGCCTTGATGAGCAGAATAAGCGAAAATAATCGCAATTTTATTATTGCCGGTGCCTTTACTGTGCCAATGTTTGCAGCTTTTCCATGGAGATTCCTCACATTCGGTCCGCTCTATTCGAATTTGCTTTCCTTCAGTATTGTACCTTTGGTGATTATCCTGGCGCTTAATATGGTCGAGGCGAAGAGAGTGCTCAAGGAACGTCTCTTTACGATTCTTGTGTTTGTATGGTCGATCGTTGGCGTAGCGGCGACGCAGCCGAATGCAGTTTTTACAATTGGCGTGCTGGTTGTTCCATATCTTTTCCTTCAGATTCCAGCGTATTTGACGTATTTCAAAGTGATGAAGAATCGTAAGGTTATAGGCTCGATAGTCGGTGTAGCCTTAGCGGTTGCAATAGCCGGGTTTTGGGCTTTGCTTTACAATGCGAAATTTATGCAGAGAACGGTGACTTGGCAGTGGCCGTCTTTTGAGGGGAAAACGCAGGCTCTTATCGATGTTGCTTTTGTAGGCTTCCATGATGCGGAGCCGCAGATTCTACTTGGAATTCTTATATTTGTTGGAGTTGTATATACTGTCTTCCACAAGCGTATGCTGTGGATGACGAGCGCTTATTTAATTATGTGCGTTTTTTATGCCATCAGTTCCTCCACTGAGGGATTCCTCAAAAATGTTTTGACTGGATTCTGGTACCACGACCAGTATCGTTTGGGTGCCTCCGCGGTATTTTATGGGGCTGTGTTAGCGGGAATTGGGCTGTGGAATGTTCTAGCAGTTGTTGTTGAAGTGGTCCCTGAAACTCTGATTGGCGTAAAGAACGCTAAAAATCAGTGTCTTCTATCAATGATTTGCATTTTGCTCATTGTCCTTGTCAACTTCTTCCCCTCATTCCACCTTAGCGGCAAGGGGGATTATGTCACTCCGTTCGGTGCTATTACAAGAGATATAAGCTACTGGAATTCGTCTGATCAGCCGAAGAGCTACTCTGCTGCAGAGTCCGCTTTTGTTGCAAAGGTTAAGAAGATTGTTCCCGAAGGGGAGGTTGTTCTTAATCAGCCTTATGACGGCAGTGCTTATGCGTGGGGGCAAGACAGCCTTAATGTGTACTACAAAGCATGGGAGGGAAATTGGATGGGTTCCCCGACTGAAGATAATTGTCAGATAAGCAAATCGTTGGATAAGATTGCGGAAAGCAATAAAGTAAGGAGAGCTGTTCAGCGAATCGGAGCAGAGTATCTGCTTATTTTGGATAGAAGTGATTTTAGCAACGTTAAAGATAATGATGATTTGGTGCAGTCCATCTATGCTAGTTATTCTAAGCATAACTGGGAAGGCATTGACAACATTACCGATAAAACTAAGGGATTCACCGTTGTGTTGTCTCAGGGAGATATGAGACTATATAAAATAGCAATATAAAATATACGGCAGAATTATTTAATTCTGCCGTATATTTTATATGATGTATTTTAGGGCTAAACAACCTTCAAGGAAATGTTTGCAGCCTTTATCGATGTATGAGCTTCCTTGTAAGAGGATTAATGAGAACATTAAGAATTATCCAGCTCAGCGTCATTAATGCTGCATACAACAGAATAATAATGAATATGGAAATGATAATTTTTAGGGAGCCAGAGGATTCCGGAATAAGAAAAATATAGTGCCAGAGAATTTGCTTGAATAGGAAATTCTCATGGATGAGATATACGCCAAAAGTTGCAGGAGAAACACAGAGGATGAAGTTCGCTAACAACTTCGGAGCTTGTTTCTGCTCCCTCTGGACTATTCGAATGAAAATGACTGTAGCAATAATAACGGGGATGATCGGGGAAGCTCCAGGTCCCGCTGTGAGAATATTGGCATTATAATATTCTGAGAGAAAAGCTTCGGATTTAATAAAATAAGTACAAGAAATACAGACAAAAAAGCCTAAGATAATTGTGATAAAAAGATGCCATATTTTGATCTTAGGGAATTCAGATGCGTATCTACGAATAAAAGAACCAATCATGAAAATGGTTGTAAGGTAAATCACGTCGGTGAAATACTGGTTTGTTGGATTGAGAAGTTTCCATACAAAAGTCATCCAAAACATTATGGAAATTAGGACAAGTGTTTGTCTTTTCGATAACTGATCGAATAAAATAGTGATAAAAGGAGCTAGTAATATAAGAACGCAAAATGCGCTCATAAACCAGTATGCATTAAATGTAATTGGAAAAAAGGAAGTAAGAACCATATTGGGGGATATTTCTTCCCTGAGGTTTGTGGGTATAAGTGGGGTTCTTCTTAATAGGGCGTATATAACAAATATGCCTGCAGAGTAGATAAAAATTTGAATCCAAAGTCTTATAAGACGCGGAATTGGCTTCTTTTTATTGAATGCAAGAAAATAGGCGGAAATTAAAATAAAAAAAGATACTCCAATTTGGCCGAACATTGCAAGGGAATCATGAGCGGCGGATGCCCATGTTCTGGATAGGTTTGGATCGGTATGTATCGACCAGTTGTCAGCTGCATAGAAATGGGTTGCAACAATGAGAAACATTGCAATGATGCGTAAGAGCTCGAAGCGCCAGTCCCTGTGCTTGTTCACATTCTCTCCTGCTAATATTGAGTCCTCTTCTTCCAAGGAAGTATAGCCTAGGGAACTGGCACAGGAATGTTGAAGTGGCTTGATTTTTGTTCCGTCTTTATAGTGGGACGGCTTGCGCCGCTTGGTTCGCGTAATACTCGGTTTCGGTCTGTTCCGGTGTTCTGTGGCCCAAGGACCGGTGCAGACGCTTCGAGTCCCCGCCACGAGACCCACCGGAACGTCGCCGATTCCAGGTCCCTCGAATCCCGGAAGGGCTTGCGCCGCCAGACGAGCTCGGTCCTGTACGCGCCATCGGCGCTCTCGGCCATGGCGTTGCCGTACGAGTCGCCGACCGTGCCGGTCGAGGGAAGCATGCCGAATTCCCCGACCCCGGTGGCGTACACGAGGCCGGTGCACCGCGCGCCATGGCCGGAACGGTGCGTGAGACCGTCCGCGCCGCCATGCGAGCGGCCCATGATACCACCTGTTCCAGCGCCCGCGGCGGCAGCCCCCGGTGTCCATGGCGGTGGCGCACGCCCGGCCGGCGATCCTGCGGGCGAGCATGCTGGCGGCGGACGCCGTGTGGCCGAATGAGCCGTTGGCCATGCGCACGTAGGTGACGTCGGCCACGTGCGGGCCGGTTCGGCGCCTCCGCCTCGAACCCGCGTTCCACGAGGTCGGGTCCGCCGCCCGTGCCCTTCGCCGGTCTGGTGGCGACGGTCGTCCTGCCGCGGCGCACGCCGCGGATTCCCGGTTCCCGCATGACGCTCGTCACCTGGCCGCGGCCGATCTCGGCCGGATCCCGGCCCCGTGCCGACGGTCGGGCGCGCGTCCTGCGGCACCCGTACACGGCCATGAAGAAATCGGCATGGATCCCGAGGATGCCTCGCGCCTGGCGGCCATGCGGCTGACGGGCCCGGATCCGGACATGCGGCAGCCGCGCGGCGTGATGAACCCGCAGTCCGGCGAAGCGGCCAATGCCCCGCGGACCGGCCCGACCCTGAAACGATCCTTGAACTCGTCGATGCAAGCGGCCATCAACGCCGTGTCGGGTCGAGCCGTGCCGCGAAAAAAGCCGACGCCGTCGTCAATATCTCGTTCGCCCGCCTCAATTGCGCGACCTCGGCCCGCGAACTCTCAACTCCGCCATCGTGTCCTCGGCCGACTGCTTGATCTCCGGCGCGACCCCCGGATCCCTGGCGACCTGTTCGACCGCCTTGGTCTCCGACAAATACGAGCCGCGCGACTCGGTCAACAGCTTGACGGCCTTCGCCTTGATCTCCGGCGTGTATCTCGTGCCTTTTGCCATGGTTCCATCATCTCCCATCGAGTTAGGGGAAATACGGAACAAAAATCAGTTCATATCAGCCCATGAGATCGTCTGCTCCGACGCCCGCAGCGGCAGTGGATTGACACCGGCGAGTCCGACATGAGGTAGCGGCGCGGACAATCCATGCTCGAATCCTGACCATAGGGTGCTGGTGACTTTGATCCAGTCCGTCACTGGCCTTCTTTGACAATAACGGTGGCTTTGAGAGGGGATAATCAGTGGCCTTGAAAACTACGAATATTCAATGCATCTCTTTTCGGTTTTGCCGATATTGCAGTTAACCTGTCCCAATAAGTATTTTCTTGTCGTGCGACCTGTACTCTATCTATAAGGGCGTAACGTCGAATCAAGCCAAAAGTGACGTTATTATTTCTAGAAGATATGTTTAAATTTAAAGATATGAAGTGGTTTAACGCAGGCTTGAAAAAGGCGCCGACGAAACGTCGTTATCTAGTTTCCACGGCGGGGCAGCCGAATTGGGGGGACGAATTCATCACCCGCGCTTGGATTCGATGGCTGGCGAAATCTGAGCCTGATAGCGATATTTGGTTGGATTGTCCTAACCCAAGCCACGCTAGCCTTTTATTCAGAAATGAGCACCCACATCTGCATGTTGTGAATACATTGTGGCAGCTGATTTGGAATACCTCCGATTTATTGAATGACTCTGAGGCGGCCGCGAAAAAAATACGCGGCTGGATTCGTAATGGGGGAACACCTCGGGAAGATTTCGGCATTGATCTTTTGCGGGAGATGGACACTGTTCACCTGCTGGGTGGTGGTTACATCAATCAGCTTTGGAAAGCCAATGCGCTGTTGCTGGTGGCATTGGCTCAGCTCAAGGAGCTGGATCCTCAAATTCTGATTTATGGAACGGGTCTGGGACTTGCACCTTTGGAGGGAGTGGATCTTGTTCTCGCCAGAATGAGCTTCCCCGCTTTCGACCACTTGAGTGTCAGAGATGACAAGAGCGCAGACATAGCCGGTGTGGATTGCGGCTTTGATGATGCGTTCTTGGAGGTTGCGAATACGAAATTCGATTGGCTGGAACGGGACTTGTCGGCTCGTGCCTTTGTTTGCCTCCAGCAGGATGTTGTAGGCAGAAATACGCAAGCGGTTGATGCCGCTGTTTCTTCGCTTCTGCTATCGGGAGTGAAAAAGAAAGAGCCTGTTTTCCTTGTAGAGGCAATTCCTCCGGAAGACTCGTGGTCATTAGATTTGTTCAAAGAACAATGGGATGGCGATGTATGGCTATTGCCTTTTAGCCATTTGTGGAATCGTGGTTTCCCGGGCATCGATAATGCGGTTTGGATTTCTAGTCGTTTCCACATGCACCTACTGGGCGCATGCGCTGGAGCCAGAGGAATTGCTATGGGCTTCGGAAACGAATACTACGACATCAAGCATGGGTCGTTGATGAAGCTCGGCACGGGTTGGTCTAGCTTGGATATGTCGGCAGAATCGCCTGTTCCTGTTTCTGCTATGGTTAATGCTGACTTCCAAGCTGAAGCTTTGCGCATTGCTCGAAAGAAGAAGAATGAGGCGGCCCGATTATACTGAACCTATGGGTTGCTCGCAAAGATCATGCATTGAGTTTTGCTGTGCTGCGAATGTGAAATAGCTTGAAATGTCGATTGCGAAGGTGGAGTTCCAAGACCAGGACGACGGGTTCGGTCCTTTAAATATGGCAATACGTCCATGCCTACACCTTTTACTAACATACAGACTATGCAACATTTTTTTCAGCTTGATGAAGAAGGCGAGCGCCTGATTGGGAAGCTTAGTGAGCGCCTGCGCCGGTTGGTACTTAGCGCGGTGGACTATAACGCTCTGATCCAGCCAGGCCGGGTGCTTACTTATAAGTTGTACATGGGGGAGAAGTGGCAGTATCCTCGCTTGACTGATACCTCGACGTTAAATGGTGTATTGACGGAACAGGCCGGTTTGGATTCTTTTGCAACGTTCCAGGCAACTTCCACGGTTAAGGCGAAGTCGCTTTTCTCTCCGCATTATTTTGCCGGTGATGAGCAGATCGTAGACCGTAATATTCGCTATTTGCTGCTGACTCCCGATGATGCTACTGATGATGACGTAGAACAGAATCGTCCTGCTGGTCGATACACTCATTTGTATCGTGAGATTGAATCTGCGGCTCCGGTGTTTTTTGATGCGTTGCGTGAGGTGAAGCGACGTCGGCGTGAGCGAATCGGCAAGATGGAGATTAAGCCATTTGAACCGCCTACGGTTGCAAGGATTAACAGTTCTGAATTTAGTCATCATCCTTGGATGGAGATTGCTCCTGGAAAGGCTGCTTCGGATGCGCCTAAGGCCGTGATCATTGCCATGCATTGGCTGCAATCAGGCGGAGCTGAGCGTTGGGCGATGGAAACGGTCGCTTTGGCTCGGCAGGCGGGATTGTTGCCGATCGTAATTACGGATTCTGATGGTCATCAACCGTGGATTACGCGTCATGAATTTGATGATACCGTGCTGTTGCCTCTTACTATGCCTCTGCAGGATCGTGTGGGGGATGCTCCGTTATTGAGGGCTCTGTTCGAACAGTTCAATATCGTGGGTGTGCTTATCCACCATTGCCAGTGGATGTATGACAATGCATGGTGGGTGAAACATTATTTCCCTGAAACCCATGTGGTGGATTCGCTTCATATCGTGGAATATATTTTCCATGGTGGTTATCCCAGCGAATCAGTGGCCCGTGATGAATGGATTGATTTGCACCATGTCATCTCTCCTCAGCTTGAGCATTGGTTGGAGGATGTCCATCATATTGATCCGAAGAAAGTGGTGGATGCTCCGCTTGTCGGGCTTACTGCGGATAGCGGAACGTTGGCATTTAAGTCCAGGGATGTCGCCAAACCCTTGACCATTAGTTTTGTGGGACGTAATGTTCGACAGAAGCGCCCGGAGACTTTTATCCTTGCGGTGCGTGAGCTGAACAAGAAATTCCCTGGCAAACTTCGCTTTATCATGCAGGGTAATGGCGATATGGATGAATTCGTTGATCAGCTTATCAAGCGATATGACCTTGAAACGGTAATTCAGCGTCGTTCCATGACGACTCCGGTGAGCCAGACCTATGACCAGACGGATGTATTGTTGGTTTCCTCTATGAATGAAGGCATCACCCTGACTACTATCGAGGCGCTTAGTGCTGGCATTCCGGTGATTTCGGCGAATGTGGGATCACAGGATACGCTTATTCCGCCGCAGGGCTTGTGTCGGAGAGAATCCGCTAGGTTCGTGCGTGATGTCACAGCCATAGTGGGAAGAATTCTCGAGAGCGAAGAAAATAGAAAAAAACTTTGGGAGGCGGAAAAGAAACGATTGGAAAAATTCTCTGAATTGAAGTCGGCTAACGAATATTTCCGCGATATGTTGACGAAATGGAGTCGTTGATGCAGAGCGCAAAAATCGCGGCGGTTGTCGTGACGTATAACCGTCTTGAAAAACTTAAGAAGGTTTTGGCTTCTCTGGAAACCCAGACCCGTATGCCGGATCAGTTGGTCATCGTGAACAACGCGGCAACCGATGGCACGGATACCTTCTTAGAGGAATACGAGGCCAATTTCCAGTATTCGGATTCGATGCAGCTTGATATTGTGACCCTTGAAAAGAACGAGGGTGGCGCTGGCGGATTCTCCGCCGGTATGCGCCGGGCATATGAAATCGGTTGCGATTACGCTTGGATTTTCGACGACGATGGTTACCCAGAACCAGATGCTCTCGATAAGCTTTACAAGGGATACAAAGATGCGGTTGCCGAGCTTGGCCCGGATGTGCCCTTCGCATGCTCGCTGGTCAAGTTCATTGATGGCACCATTTCCGAGATGAATAACCCTATCCCGACTTGGGATTGGGGTCGTCTTAAGGCCAAGGGCTTGGATATCGTTCTGGTCAGTCGTTGCTCCTTCGTCTCGGTGCTGATCCCGCGCTGGGTCATGGAGGCATTCGGCCTGCCATACAAGGAATATTTCATCTGGTTCGATGATGCCGAATACACATTGCGTATCACCAAAGCATGCCCCGGCGTGCAGGTGCTCGATAGCGTGGTGCTGCATGACATGGGTGTGAATAGAGGCGTGAACTTCGGCATGATCAATGAGAAGAACGTATGGAAATTCCTCTATGGCGCCCGTAATGAGGCTTCTTATCATCTGCACCATGAAGGCCTGTACCAGTATCTGCGTTTCTGCGCTATGGTCCGCAATAATATGCGTCGAGGAAACGTAGACAAGAAACTTCAGCGACAGGTGTATGGAAAGTTGCTGGAGGCGCGTGAATTTAATCCAAAGGTTGACTTCCCCCAGACGCCGGTTGACTCAACTGCACGTTGATGAATTGACGTATGCGTTTTGCTATCAATTTGTAAGGATAATAACTTCGTGGCAAGTATGATTGAAAAACTCAAAGAACGCTACCACTACTCGTTAGTGGTACTTCGAGAATTAGTACGTACTGATTTCAAACTGCGTTACCAGGGCTCATTCCTAGGAATTGCATGGTCGGTTCTTAAACCGTTGATGCTGTTTTGCGTGATGTATGTAGTGTTTGCCAAGTTCCTGCGCATGTCAGACGGCACCCCCACATATCCTGTAGTGCTGTTGTTGGGCATCAGTACTTGGCAATTCATAGAGGAAGCCACCTCTGTCGGTTTGCGCTCAGTGGTGGACCGCGGCGACCTTCTCCGCAAAATTCACTTTCCGAACTATATAGTGGTGGTGTCATCGACTATCGGCGCGCTTATCAGCTATGCCATCAACTTAGTGGTGGTACTTGTTTTCGCGCTGATTAATCGTGTGCAGTTCACCTGGCGAGTAATTTTATTGCCGCTGAACTTCATTGAATTGTATGTGCTCTCTTTGGGTATCGCTCTGTTGCTGGGATCCATGTACGTGTATTTCCGTGACATCGCTCATCTGTGGGATGTACTTAAGCAGGTGCTGTTCTATGCCATGCCGGTTATTTACCCGCTCAGCATGGTGATGGACAACCAGTCGTTGCGGCCTTATGGACAGCGCATTGCCCAAATCCAGCTATTGAACCCGATTGCACAAACAGTGCAGGACATCCGTCACAATCTTATTGCGCCTGAGACGCAGCCGACTATTTGGACGCTCAGTTCACATAAGGCAGTAGGACTGATTCCTCTCATCTTGGCGCTGTTTATTTTCTGGCTGGGTATCCATGTATTCCGAAAGAATAACCGCAAATTCGCGGAGGTTATGTAATGGGTAATTCTATGACTGATAATTTTGCGGCTACGGAAATTACTGATAAGACTGAATCGCCTGTTGTATTGTCAGTTAATCATGTAGGAAAATATTTTAGATTGCCTACAGAACAGGCTACAGGCCTCAAGCAATTGGTGATTAATTTGGCCAGAGGTATCAAAGGCTATAAAGAACAGCATGTGCTTCGTGATATTAATTTCGAAGTGCATCAGGGTGATTTCTTTGGCATCGTTGGTCGTAACGGTTCGGGCAAATCGACTTTGCTGAAGCTTATTTCCGGTATCTATGTTCCCGATTCTGGAAATATTCAGGTCAAGGGGAAGCTGGTGCCGTTCATTGAGCTTGGCGTGGGATTCAATCCTGAGCTTACCGGGCGCGAAAATGTGTATCTTAACGGTGCCCTACTTGGCTTCACTCGTGATGAGATTGATGCCATGTACGACGATATCGTGGAATTCGCCGAACTTGAAGAGTTCATGGATCAGAAATTGAAGAATTACTCTTCAGGTATGCAGGTGCGTTTGGCGTTCTCCGTGGCCATCCAGGCCAAGGGCGATGTTCTCGTGCTTGATGAGGTGCTCGCTGTTGGCGATGAGGCGTTCCAACGTAAATGTGATGATTTCTTCGCGCATGTTAAGCATGATCCCACTAAGACCGTCATCTTGGTGACTCATGATATGGCTGCGGTCAAGAAGTACTGCAACAAGGCAATCCTTATTAAAGACGGCGTTATCATCGCTTCCGGCAATAAAGATGATGTTGCGGATCGTTACACTTTGGAGAATCTGGAAAGCAAGGAAAAGGAAGAGAAAAACGAAAGTCGTTTTCCTGTTGGGCTCAACAAGCGTGTGCCGAAATTGCGTATCATTCCGACTTGCCCATTGATCTGCACGAGCTCGGACAAATTTACGTTTGATATTGAGTACGAGTTCAATGAGCCGACTGAGTTTTATCTGGCTATTGCGCTGCATGATATTAAACGTGGCGGTATTTCGTACGATACGGGTGCGAACACGATTAAGCTGACGAATCCCGGTCACCGCGTCGCACACTTTGAGATGCCTCTGAACATATTCAATAATGGTGATTTCAAATTGGTGGCTTCTTTGCGTACTCCGAGCAGCAATCCTAAGTTGCCGTCTGATATGATCGCCTTTACCAATGATGATAATTCATGTTCATTTGCCATTCGCGATTTGAAGAACCGGCAATATGCATTGCTGAACGATACGGCAATGACGATCCATCTTGTTGATGATGAGCAATGCGCGGATCTTGCTTCGGAATCGAAGAATTCTGAGGAAACTCAAATTAAATAAAATACTATATTGTATTTGGTGAGGGAAAATGGTAATGAAATTAGCGTTATCATTTTCCCTTTTGCAGGAACCATCTAACGTTGGCAGTATTTAGATCAATATTATTGAGCAATTGTCTAAACGGTGGTATTCGATTATTTTCAGATACAGTAAATCGCTGCAGATAGAACTGTTGTTATCGGCAAACGGATAAAACGACAACGGGAGACGATGTATGGTGCGAAGAACCTCTTCGGAAGATACTAATTCGGAACAAGCATGGGAAACCGTCATGCGAGTCGTATATCCAATCAGCGACGCCGAGCAGACTCTCCCTCTGTATGCGATCGATTGGACTCGTCCGCATATTGCGAAAACAACTTTGGATGCGCGCATTGACACTCATTGCGTGGCATTCGGATCCATGAATCAGTCCGCATTGCAGCGGATGATTCGGAATGCAGGTTCCTCTAATGAAGTCTCCTGCGATGAGTTTGAGGTTACGGGACGCGCCTCGATTACTTTGAAAGACCATGGACATATGTCTGGCTGCACTTTCTTCAATGCGTTTCCGGCAGCGTATTGGCGTCGTTGGACGGGCGTGAAAACCGTACTGTTCGAGGCGCATGTCCAAGGGAACGCCAAAATCAGTATTTTCCGTTCGATTGGCCGTGGCTTGATCTACCCAGTTGCGGAACGAATCGTGAAAACCTCGGGTTCGGTGTCTTCCGTTGCTGTGCATATTCCGATGACAGGGCTGATGGATGGAGGATATTTCTGGTTCGATGCGGAATCGCTCGGTGGATCGGTAACAATCGCTGACGCCACATGGGCTGTTCCAAGTGAAGCCCGTACCACTCGGCATGACACTTCCATGTCCATAGCCATTACAACGTTCAATCGTGCTTCATGCTGCATGAATCAGTTGCGTGCCATTGCCGGGGATCACGCATTGCGCGAACGCTTGGATACAGTGTATTGCACCGACCAAGGCGATGACTTGGTAAAAAACCAGGAGGGTTTCGCTGAAATATCAGCGGATCTTGGTTCGCAGCTGACCTACATTCAACAAATGAACCTAGGCGGTTCCGGCGGTTTTTCCCGTGGAATGTATGAGACGATCAAAGCTGGCAATAGCGACTTCGTATTGCTCTTGGATGACGATGCTATCAGCGAACCGGAATCGATTCTGCGTGCAATCCAATTCTCTGATTACACGGTTCGACCGGTCCTCGTCGGTGGAGGTATGTTCCATCTGGATAATCGCACCATGCTGTACACGCAGGGCGAGCGCATCAACCCGCAGCGAATGTGGATGTACCCGTCCAAGAGCATGGGATACAACCATGATTTCTCTGTGGAACCGCTCCGTGACTCTCCGGATCGTCATCAGCGCATCGATGAAGACTTCAATGGTTGGTGGATGTGTCTGATCCCTATTGCTGTGGTCAAGAAAATCGGTCTTTCAATGCCGGTGTTCATCAAATTCGATGACATTGAATATGGTCTTCGTGCCAAGAAAGCAGGATTTCCCACAGTCTGCCTGCCAGGTGTGGCCGTATGGCACCAAGCATGGCATGACAAGGATCCAGCACGTTCGTGGGAGGAATACTTTACTGAGCGTAACCGTTGGCTCGCGGCATTGTTGACGTATCCGGATAGGCCGCCTCGCATGTTGGTGGAGACCTTGTATGGTGATGCCAGTCTCGGGCTTCGGTTTGTGTACTCCGCCATGGCATTGCATCATATGGCGCTAAAGGATATTCTTCGAGGCCCACAGTACCTTGTAGATTGCTTGCCGACGAAACTTGGCGAAGTGCGTGAACTGCGAGCAAAATATCCCGATGCTCAGTCCAAGGAGAGTTTTGAGGAGTTCCCTGAGCCAGCTGGCGAGGTTGAACCGCCAAAGAACCATCCATCGACTATGAAAAGCCAGTACAAGGCGGCTGTCGGCCTTATCGCGAAGAGCTTTATCAAGAAGGCCAATCCCGATAAAGCCACTCGTCCGGATGCGGCCATCCCCGCACGCGATGCTGCCTGGACTTGGCTTGCCTTTGACCATGTCAATTCAGCATTGGTGACCACGCCAGACGGTAATGGGGTGGCATGGCTAAAGCGAGACAACAAACGTTTCCGTAAGAGCATGATGGAAGGATATCGGCTTACACGCAAGATTCTGAAGAATTGGAAGCGTTTGGCTGCCCAGTATCAATCCTACGGAATTACTTCCATGGAGACGTGGGCGCATATCTTCGGAGACAAGTAAGTTCTTCTGGCTCACATGCCCGTATGCGGGTAATATGATCGTGTAAATGCACATTGTTTTTGTGTGATTACTGTTTGGAAGGTTGTTTTCTTATGACTGATGCGGTGGAGTATCCCGATCTGGTGGTCGTGGGCGCGGGCCTGTTCGGCCTGACCGTGGCGCAGCAGGCCGTCGAGCGTTTGGGCGTCAGGGTGGAGATCATCGACGTGCGCGACCATATCGGCGGCAACGCGTACAGCTACATGGACGAGGAGACCGGCGCGGAGATCCACAAGTACGGCGCGCACCTGTTCCACACGTCCAACAGGCGCGTGTGGGAGTACGTGAACAGGTTCACCTCGTTCACCGACTACGTGCACCGCGTGTACGCCACGCACGACGGCGAGGTGTATCCCCTGCCGATCAACCTCGGGACCATCAACCAGTTCTTCCACGCGCGTTACACGCCGGCCGAGGCGAAGGCCCTGATCGACGGGCAGGCCGGCGAGCTGGCGGGCACGGATCCGCAGAACCTCAACGACAAGGGCATTTCGCTGATCGGCCGTCCGCTGTACGAGGCGTTCATCAAGAACTACACGGGCAAGCAGTGGCAGACCGATCCGAAGGACCTGCCGGCGGGCATCATCAGCCGTCTGCCGGTGCGCTTCAACTACGACAACCGCTACTTCCGCGACACGTGGGAGGGCCTGCCCACGGACGGGTACACCGCCTGGATGAAGCGCATGATCGACGACCCGTGCATCCACGTGACCCTGAAGACCGACTTCTTCGACGGTTCCCAGCCGTTCAACAAGGCCGCGCTGGCCGCGGCGGGCGTGCCGGTGGTGTACACGGGCCCGGTGGACCGCTACTTCGACTATTCGCTGGGCGAGCTCAAGTGGCGTACGGTCGACTTCAGGGAGGTGCGCTACGACGAGGGCGACCATTTCGGCTGCCCAGTGATGAACTTCTCCGACGCCGACGTGCCGTACACGCGCGCGATCGAGTTCAAGAACTTCAACCCGGAACGCAGGGACTTGCAGAACCCGGACAAAACGGTGGTGTGGGAGGAGTACAGCCGTTTCGCGGAGCGCGGCGACGAACCGTACTATCCGATCAACACGGAGGCCGACAAGGCGCTGTACGCAAGGTACGAGGAGCTCGCGAAGGCCGAACCGCTCACGGTGTTCGGCGGCCGTCTGGGCACATACAAGTACTACGACATGCACCAGGTGATCGACACCGCGCTGACCGCGTACGAGGAACAGGTCGAACCACTCCTCAAGAAGTAAGCCATACCCCGCTTTCCACGCATGAAGGATCTCTAGCATCACCTTATGTCAGGAATCCTTCATGCGTTTGTGCCAAACAGAAAATGAGCGCAGTACACGGACCAGGCAGCAAGCGTAATTCCATCAGTGATTTCTCCACCTGCAATCATCTGACACACGGTGCTGGCAGGAATATAGAGTGAATTCGAAAGTTCCCAGTCGGTAGGATTGCAAGATTGCGAATCTTCTTCCGAAAGCAAGACCCTCGCAACGGCAATATCATCACGAAGAACGCCTGTGTCGGCATGAATATGCTGCAGAATCTTAACCTGATCCCGTGAAACCGTGATTCCTGTTTCCTCAGATAACTCACGGACAGCAGTATCTCGAGAATCCTCATCATCGGCACCCATGCCTCGTGGAAACTCCCAAGCCCATTGGCTGGTAGACACCCTCCAGTGTCGTGCAAGAAGAAAAGCGGATGTTCCATCTGGCAAAATCTGCTCTGCAACGCAAACAGCACCCGTCTTACCGTCTCGAACCGAAGCGACATGAAATTGCAGGTGCTCTCCAGTTGAACGTACAATCGCAATATTTTTAGTTACAGTGAAACCTGCCCCACCCTGCTCGCGGAACACTTCAGTTTCAGACTGAATATCAAGTGGAGGAATTCCATCTTCTACAGGAACAACGTGTTGGATTGAATCAGTAGCCATGTATCAATCCCCCATAAACACAACAGTCTTGGCGCTCGAATGCACACCTCTGATCCAGGCGAACAACTCTCCAAAATCGGGCACCACAGAAACAAACCAAGTAACAATAACAACCAGCCAAAGTGGGACTGTGCCATCGTTAAACCAAATTTGATCGCAAAACACCGAAATAAGAGCAAGCACAAATGTAAGTGCTGTCTTGTTCCGCATACCCTTGGCGTCGTCAAGAAGGCTGACTTCCTCGCTTGCCTTCTGAATAAGATAAGCAGTGTTTCTGGTGTGCAGCTTCTGCGTTCTTAGCGGAGTTGTAGGAGAACAGTTCCTCCAATTATCAATGGTCGTGCGCGCCTCGTAGCAGAAGCAAGAGAAAACATGATATGGCATGCCACCCAGAATTTTCGTTATGGATCCAGACAAAGTGAGGGAAGATGAAGGATTTGCAGTGGTGAGATGTTTGAAAGAACGTACCATTTTGCGGAATATACCAGCTTCCTCTTCAATGAAATCTGCCATACTCCTACCGGCAATCTGCTCATATGCATTTGGCGTGGCTGCGACAGCGATAAGACATGCACCAAGATGAGTGGCAAGAGTCCGCTGATAAACGAACTGATACCAAGATTTCAGCAACTGATTCGGCGTACTATCCGTACCGTCCGTGCCGTCGGGAATCTTTTCAGTTGGTGTTTTTCCTGTGTGAGCTTCGACTATGCCTAACTTGTCTGGATATTTCTTATCGATATAGGCAAAAGCTTCTGAACGTTGTGACATCTCAGCAACTTGATGAAGTGTTTCGAGCGCATCTGATGTTTTTGTCCCAAAAGGTTTCTTGGTTTTCAGGTGCGTTTCCAAAATCAGGTTGTTCTGACGAGAGTATCTCGCAAACAGCTTATCGAAGTCCATGTTTTTAATCTGTTCTTCACGTCCCTTGTTGATACGGTTACGCACGTCTTCAGCATTCTGATTCTCGTATAACACTAATCCGCAGGCAACCGCATTCAGCCAGTCCCGCCACCGTTGGGCAAGATAAGCGTAAGTATCTTCGGGCTTTTCGAAAAAAGAAGAAAAAGCAAAGGAGATAATTTCAGGTAAGTTTCCGATTTGTTGTTGCTTCCAAAGGTTGATTTTCTCGGTAAGATTTTGGTAAAACTCCGCGGGCTGCGAAAGCGCGTCAGTATAACTGATTGTGCAATCTAGCGCGCAATACTCCAACGGACGAATAGTGTATTGGTCAGTCATTGCGGGACATTTTTCAATTGCATTATGTAAATAATCGTCTCGTTTTGCCGCCTTCTGAGCCTTCGCTTGAACAGCCCCAACTGTGCTGAGCGTGAAATTGAACAGGCATTCCTCAAACGAATCACATCGGCCAGAAATAATGATGGACGGGCCATCTTTATATGATTTTCCAAGCAGCGAATTGACGGTATTGGGACCGAGAGCGAGGAAGAAGAGGCCGTCGCAAACCTCTGCGTCAGACAGCATGATCTGCGGGCAATACAGATATGCGGTGCGAATTATGCCGGCGAAATACGTGGCGAACGAAGTGTGGGCGTTAAGTAGGCTTTCACAGATTCGTGTATTGCTGTTCTTGAGCCATAGCTCTTCGATAGATGGAAGCGTGGCACTGGAGATGTTTTGAGCTGATGACTGTTCATCTTCCTGGCTTTGGGCTTCCTGGAGAAGCCGTTCCCAGCTGCGTTTCTGTTCCGTTGAATCGAAGTTCGTCACCATGGTGGCATAAGGGCGCTGGTTCATGATGACTGGTTCTTTCTGAGATAAAAAGCTCACAATTTCGATTGTACCGACGTGTTTGGTAGATGAGTGCCTTCGGTGTTCGAATCAGTGAACGAACACGGAAGAATATCGGTGCGTAATCATAATGCTGTTTAACTATGCAACCCTGCCGGTACCCTGAAATCGTGAGT
>ERZ824480.1574-NODE-1574-length-19513-cov-5.033662_pt1 | contig 19513 bp, 17 predicted proteins | sample MGYA00519861_ERZ824480 | MGnify/ENA primary metagenome ERZ824480 (study PRJEB31778, sample SAMEA3449152) | human gut metagenome | biome: human gut; feature: human-associated habitat; material: faeces | place: United Kingdom | collected 2010/2012 ... | reverse complement strand
GCATCGGCGGACACCTGCCGGGGGCGAAGATCGTAGGCGATGTTTCCCGCACCCGCATGATCCCGGAGGGATCCGACGCGATTTCCCCGGCGCCCCACCACGATATTTATTCCATCGAGGATCTCCGACAGCTGATTTGCTCCTTAAAGGAAGCGACGCAGTACCGGAAACCGGTGATCGTCAAGGTAGCCGCGGTCCACAACATCGCGGCCATCGCCAGCGGCATTGCGCGGGGCGGCGCGGACATCATTGCCATCGACGGCTTCCGGGGCGGCACCGGCGCTGCGCCTACCCGAATTCGCGACAATGTGGGCATTCCCATTGAGCTGGCGCTGGCAGCCGTGGACCAGCGGCTGCGGGAGGAGGGCATCCGCAATCAGGTGTCCCTGATCGCAGGCGGCAGCATCCGTTCCTCTGCCGACGTGGTCAAGGCCGTGGCTCTGGGAGCGGACGCCTGCTATATCGGCACGGCGGCGCTGATCGCTATGGGCTGCCACCTCTGCCGCACCTGTCAGAGCGGCAGATGCGCGTGGGGCATCGCCACGCAGCGCCCGGAGCTGGTCAAGCGGCTGGACCCCGACGAGGGCACAGAACGCCTCATCAATCTGATGACGGCGTGGAAGCACGAGATCATGGAGATCATGGGCGGCATGGGCATCAACTCCATCGAGGCCCTGCGGGGCAACCGGCTGATGCTGCGGGCCGTGGGGCTGACGGAAAAGGAGCTGTCCATTCTGGGCGTGGCCCACGCCGGAGAGTAACCGGCAAAAAATCCCGATCCACCGGAAAAACAGCGGAGGTGTGATAGTTCATGGATATTCAAGCAAAGGGTCTGGATTACCGGGCCTTAAATGAGGCGATCCGGGCTGCCGGGCCGTCATGCCGCATCACCGGCTGCCTTGGGCAGCGGTTTATCGGCGCGGGCATGAGCGGACGCCGGGTGGAGATCGACGGCATCCCCGGCAACGCCCTGGGCGCGTATCTGGGGGGCGGCTCCCTTACCGTCAACGGCAACGCGCAGGACGCCGTAGGCGATACGATGAACGGCGGCTCCATCGTGGTCCGCGGCAGCGTGGGCGACACGGCGGGCTATGCCATGCGGGGCGGCGAGATCTATGTCCAAGGCAACGCGGGCTATCGGGCAGGCATCCACATGAAGGCCTATCAGGACCAGCAGCCGGTGATCGTCATTGGCGGCCGGGCGGGGAGCTTTCTGGGGGAATATCAGGCAGGCGGCACGATCCTGGTGCTGGGACTGCATACGGACGGAAAGCCCGCCGCCGGTTATTTCCCCTGCACGGGACAGCACGGCGGGCGCGTGATTTTCAGAGGCGATGTTTCCGCCATCCGCTTCCCGGATCAGGTGACGCCCCATCCCCCCACGGAGGAGGAGACCGCCCTTCTGCGGCCGCTGGTGGAGCGCTGGTGCGCCCTGTTCGGCGGCGACGCGGAAGCGCTGATGGGCGGGCCTTTCACCGTGGTGACGCCGGACAGCAAAAACCCGTACCGGCAGATGTACGCGGCCAATTAACATTTTTGATCATTTTTATGCGCAGATGCGCAGGAGGAGCAGAACATGCAGAAGTTAGAACAGATCTACGAGGGCAAAGCAAAAAAAGTATTCAAAACCGATGATCCCGAGTTGCTCATCGTGGATTACAAGGATGATGCCACCGCGTTCAACGGCCTGAAAAAAGGCACCATCCTCGGCAAGGGCGTCATCAACAACCAGATGACCAACCGCCTGATGGCCAAAATGGAAAAGGCCGGTATCCCCACCCATTTTGTCAGGGAGCTGAGCCAGCGGGAAACGCTGGTGAAGCGGGTCTCCATCGTCCCTCTGGAGGTCATTGTCCGCAATATCTCCGCCGGTTCCTTCGCCAAGCGCTACGGCGTGGAGGAGGGCATCGTGTTCGATCAGCCCACCATCGAGTTTTCCTATAAGAATGACGCGCTGGGCGATCCTCTGCTGAACACCTATCACGCGCTGGCATTGAAACTGGCCACGGCAGAGGAGATCGAGACCATCAAGAACTATGCCTTCGCTGTCAACGAGGTGCTGAAGGCGTTCTGGGCCGAGTGCGGCGTGACGCTGGTGGACTTCAAGCTGGAATTCGGCAAGGTGGCCGACGGGTCCATCGTGCTGGCTGACGAGATCAGCCCCGACACCTGCCGCCTGTGGGATGCCAAGACCCATGAAAAGCTGGATAAGGACCGTTTCCGCCGGGATCTGGGCGGCGTTGAGGACGCCTACGCCGAGATCATGAAGCGCCTGCTGGATCACGATGCCCAGTAAATCTATGGCGTGCACGGATCTTGATAAGGCGGCTCCGGCTGCCGGCGATGACCGCCACCTCCACGAGGAATGCGGCGTATTCGGCATTTACTCCAATGTCACCGCCGATGTGGCCTCGTTAGCCTATTACGCTCTGTACGCCCTTCAGCACCGCGGGCAGGAAAGTGCCGGCATCGTTGTCAACGATGACGGCCTGTTCCGCTCCTGGCGGGACGTGGGGCTGGTCAGCGATGTGTTTCCCAAGGAGCGGCTCCGCTCTCTGGGGCTTGGCAACATCGCCGTCGGCCATGTGCGCTACGGCACCACCGGCAGCGACAACAAGCGGAACGTCCAGCCGATTTTGGTGAACCATTTCAAGGGCCGCATGGCGCTGGCCCACAACGGCAACCTGACCAACTCCCAGGAGCTGCGTCTCCAGCTGGAGAGTCAGGGGTCGATCTTCCATACCACCACTGATTCCGAGGTCATCGCCTACATCATTGTGCAGGAGCGGCTGAAGCACGGCTCCATCGAGGAGGCGGTTTCCGCCGCCATGGACCGTCTGGTGGGGGCGTATTCTCTGGTCATTTCATCCCCCAGCAAGCTGATCGCCGTCCGGGACCCTCACGGCTTCCGTCCCCTGTGCATGGGGAGGCTGAAGGACGGCAGCGTGGTGTTTGCCTCTGAAAGCTGCGGACTGGACGCCGTGGGCGCCAGCTTCGAGCGGGATCTTCTGCCCGGAGAGATCGTGGTGGCGGACAAAAACGGTGTCAAGTCCGACAGATCCCACTGCGGCATCGCGCCCCGGAGACTGTGCGTTTTTGAGTTCATCTACTTTGCCCGCCCCGACTCCGTGATCGACGGCAGCAGCGTTCATGTGGCCCGACAGCGGGCCGGTGCGTTCCTCGCGCTGGAGCATCCCGTGCAGGCGGACATCGTCATCGGTGTGCCGGACTCCGGTCTGGACGCCGCCATGGGCTACGCCCGGCAGTCCGGAATTCCCTACGGCATGGGCTTTATCAAGAACAAATACATCGGCCGCACCTTCATTTCTCCCACGCAGGATATGCGGGAAAATGAGGTCAACATCAAGCTGAACCCCATCCGCTCCGTGGTGGAGGGCAAGCGCGTGGTGCTGATCGATGACTCCATCGTCCGCGGCACCACCTGCCGCCGCACCATCGACCTGCTGCGCAAGGCCGGCGCGAAGGAGATCCACATGCGGGTCAGTGCGCCGCCCTTTGTGTCCGAATGTTACTACGGCACGGATATTGACGACAAAAACAAGCTCATCGCCAACCACCACACGGTTGCGGAGATCGCCGGGATCATCGGTGTGGATTCTCTCGGCTATCTCAGCCTCAGCGACGTGGTGAAGCTGGCCGACCACACGGAGAGCGGCTTCTGCACGGCCTGCTTCGGCGGCGGCTATCCCACCCCCATCCCGCAGGATTCCAACAAAGACCGCTTTGAATGTAAAATCAGCGAGCGGGAGAAGCAGGAATCTGTGTGATTGCGCCGGACAGGGCTTTTTCTTGTGGCGGGCAGGCGGGATCTCCCATGCCGCTTCCCTCAGTCTGCTGTTTCTCTCCCCAAATGAAAGGATGACCCCCGGAGCAACAGGTGGATCAAGACCGTTTGCTCCGGGGGTTTTTCTGACTTTTTCTGGCGGAAACGGTTCGCCTTGTCGGGTCAGCCGACCTGCTCCAGCTCCATCACCGCGTCGATCAGCATTTGCTGGGCGACGGGGTAGGGCCAGACCCGGACGTCGATGCCCGCCAGCGCCTTTTCCGTAACGGCGGGCAGGTCCTCCGGTCTGGCGTGGATGTCCGCCAGATGGGTGGGCAGGCCGATGGAGCGGTTGAAGGCCAGCAGCCGGTCCCGCTCCGCGTATTGCTTGTCGGCGGTGAGCATGACCAGAATGCCGTAGGAGACCACCTCACCGTGGAGATGGTGGTATTCCTCTGTGGAGGGCAGGATCGTGAAGCCGTTGTACATGGCGTGGGCCATGCCGGTGGTGTAGTCCACCTGAACGAAGTTGGAGACATAGCCGGTGGAAATGATGATGGCCTCGATGATCTCCGTCAGCTCCGGGGTGACTTTGTGGGCCTCGCAGTCCGCCATGGCCTGCTTGCCCCAGCGGAGGATGGGGGCGGCGCACATGGAGCTGAGGGCGATGCCCATAGCGTCGGAGTGGGCGGGCACATCGTTGCGGGAGGAAATGGTGCACTCATAGTGCTTGGCCATGGTATCCCCCATGCCGGCCCACAGGTAGCGGGCCGGGGCGTTGGCGATGATCTCCGTGTTGATAAAAATGTGGTTGGGCGGGATCTTGGAGAAGGAGTATTCCCGCAGGCTGCCATCGGGATGGTACACGATGCCCAAACTGGTGCAGGAGGCGCAGGTGGAGGCGATGGTGGGGAAGGTGAAGAAGGGCCGGTTGGTCTCGTGGGCCAGCACCTTGCAGGTGTCGATGGCCTTGCCGCCGCCCACTGCGAAGATCATGTCGGCGTCCGCCACCTGAGGCCGGAGCATATCCATGTTTTCGCGGGAGGCCTCGCCGCCGTACCAGAAGGTGCCGATGATCTCAATGCCGGAGCCTTCCACCGCCTTGCGGATCTGAGGCTCCGCGGCGGCCAACGCCTTCCTGCCGCCGATGATGGCGGCCTTTTTGCCATAGGCAGAGCAGATGTTGACAATATCGTCATAGGCGTCAGGGCCTACGGTATATCCCGGAAAAAGAGCTTTTTGCATAATAAACACCTCTTAAAAAACGCTTGGTTGGTGGAGACGGGTTCAGTCTGCGGCCACCGGATTGGCGCGGACGCTGCTGCGAACGGCGGGAGCGGCTTCCTCCTCGGCGTTGGCATTGGCGAAGGCGTGCTCCTTGCAGTATTTACGGTTCTTGTATACGCCAACGGTCAGGAAGGGGACCACCACAACGGCGATGCCCAGATAGCCGCAGTAGCCGTAGCCGTACTTGATGATGTTGGTGAGGCCGGCCATGGAGATGGTCATGGAGAGGACGATGATGAACGCGGAAACGATGGCGCTGCGGACGGGGGCGGACTGGATGCCGCTGAACACAGGGAGCTTTTCAAACCGGGCCACGAATCCGAAGATGGTGGTCACGCCGGTGGAGATGAGGCAGAGGAGCAGGCAGGTGCCGTAAACGGCCACCATAGCGGGGATGCCGATGATCTTGCAGACGGTGAGGGTGGGGATGGTGGAGCCGCCCTCCACGGCGGTATAAACGCTCTGCCAGCTCATGAGCATGAACACGGAGAGGACCAGGGCGACGGCGTTCATCACAAAGGAGATCCACATGGCTTTGGCGCAGCCAGCCTTGTTCTTCATGGTGGTGCCGCAGGCGATCATGGTGGGGAGGGTCACGCACTGGAAACCGGCGTAGGTAAAGGCGTTGAGGATGGCCTTGGGCATATTCATGAAGCCGGTGGTCTCAAAGTCGGCGGAGAGGACGGAGAAAATGCTGCTGTCGCTCTTGAAGATGCCGATGACATAGATGCTGATGGCGGTGACCAGAATGGCCATGCCCATGTAGGTGGAGGCGGCCCGGACGATGCCTGCGCCGAAGATGGTGAGCATCAGGACGATGACGCCGACAATGGCGACGCCGATGTAGTAGTTGATGGTGAAGTAGTTGTTCAGGGCGGAGGCTGCACCGGAGATGGCGGCGGCGACGGCCATCAGCACCATGATGTAAAAGAATACCTCGAAGGCCCATTCGATCTTGTCAAAGGGATGATACAGCGTTTCAAAAAGCTGCTTGTAGCTCGTCAGACCACGGGAGTTGTACATGATCATGGCCTCCCGCATGGTGAGGGTCAAAAGCAGCATGGCTGCGATGGCGGAGATGATGCCGGTCCAGCCCAGACCCACGTAGTAGGTGTTGGCCTGGTTGCCGGTGGCGAAGCCGCCGCCTGCGTGAGCGGAGAACAGGACCGCGCCCACGGAAAAAGCGGCAAAGAAGGGCGTCTTGGGGACTTTGGTGTTGGTTTTCATGATTTCTTCCTCCTGCAAATGTTGTCCGATGGTTGGCAGGAAAAACAAAAAACCTTTCGTCGCTCCTGCCGGTTGGCAGAAGAGACGAAAGGTAGAAAACCCTCCGCGGTACCACTCTTCTTTGTTTCCTGTATTGGAAACACACTCAACGGGATACCATCATATCCCTGCTACTGTAACGGGAGCTCCCGTCTGCATCTACTTTCAATTCGACGCAGCCGCTATACAGCCAGTTCGGCAGCTTGATCGCGCTGTGCCTCGCACCAACCGGCACTTCTCTGAGAGGATCGCCCTGCTTACTACTCTGTGTCATTGCGTTTTTGTTGGTTGAATCATAGCAAGGTGAACGCCAAATGTCAACAGCTTTTTTGCCCGCATTTCATCTTTTGTAAAAGTTGCAGCAGAAAAAAGAGCGGGAGGTTTTTCAATTTCGTGCAAAATAAATACGCGGAAAATGCTCCGCCCTGCCCCGACCGGATCGGACGTTCGGATATGCAAAAATGCGGGATCACAGCCAGCGGGAGCCGCACTTTTTTGCGCAGATCCGATACAAGGGCCGGCGGTTCAAAACCGCCGGCCCTTGCGGAAGCCTGATTTTACGGTGCCCGCCGAAGACAACTCTGGCGGGTATGGAGATAGGCGCTGTGCGAAATACCATTACACGATTGGCAGGATGACCTGAGTGATGAACTTTGCGGGGTCCTTATGCTGGGGCGGCCCCTCCAGATAGGTATGGCGCAGGATGCCCTGCGGCGTCAGGCCGTGTGCCTTGGCATAGTCCAGAAGCTGGCGGCCCACGGCGGGGAGCTCCTCATACGCACCGTGGTGATAGATGCAGATGGCCCGCATAGGCGCTGTGGTCTCCACATATTCTCCCTCACTGCCCGGGGGAACGGCCACGCAGAAGGAAACCTCGGCCGGGCGGTCGATAGGGAACTGGATGAAGTACATCCGCCGGGTGATATCCGTACCGTGGGCCCGCATGGCCTCCAGAGCTGTGTTGCGGAGCAGAACGGTCTTGTCCGCCACGTTATTGCTGCGGTAGGTGCGGCGGTATATGAGCTGCTGCGGCAGCTCCGGCTCCTTGACCTGAGCGGAGGATACCTTGGCCCGCTCGTACAGCTTTTCAATGTTGAGATTCAGCTGGTCCCGCATTTCCTCCATCCGGCGAATGAGCGGCATCAGATCCGTGGAATCGTTGTAGTAGTCCCGGATCTCATCCAGCGTCAGTCCCAGATTCTGCAGACTGCGGATGCTTCGCAGCTTGGTAAAGGTATCGATGGTGTAGTAGCGGTTGTTGGTGGCGTCATCCCGCTTATCCGGCTCGATCAGCCCCCGTTCCTCATAGTGGAGGATGATGCGGCGGGTCACGCCCAATGCCTTGGCGATCTCGCCAGTGGAAAACAGCTTGTCATCGCGTTTCATAAAAAACCTCGGAGTCAAAAAGAGTCCTCCTGCTGTATATCGGTGTATGGTGTACGGTTTTATGATACAAAAAATGAGGAAAAATGCAAGAAAAAAGTTTGACTGCCGGGGGAAGCTGCCGCGATTTTCTCCGCTCGCACCGGAGGCGGCAGTGCGCGAAAAGGCGAGATCAAAACCTCTTAAATACAGCCTGCTTCGTTCCAATAAAAACTATGCGCAGGGCGGCTGCCCTGCACATAGTCTGCAATTGCGTGTCCAGAAGCCCCTCACAGCGCTTCAAAATGATACCGTGGCTTGCCAAGGCTCTTTTTGCCGTACTCGATGGCCTCCGCAGGGCAGTAGCAGATGCAGGCCATACAGTGGGTACAGTCCTGCCCCCAGACGGGCTTCCCGGTTTGCAGGGCGATGTTGTTGAGGGGGCAGCGCCGGACGCACTGGCCGCAGCCGGTACAGGCATTTCCGACAGTGAAGGCATTTGCTTTTACAAAGCAGGAATAGAAGATGGGATTCACCGGCCCACTCATAAAGCGGTCATAGAGCCTGCGGCGGGACGGGGGAAAGGCCCGGTCATCCCGGACGGCGGCGATCACATTGTCAATGTCCGGCTCCGCTCTGGCCACGATCTGCCGGGCTTCCTCCACCTGAGGGGCGTTGAACATGGCGATGTAGTTCTCCGGCATGACGATCTGCGCCGTGCCCATGCAGGCAAGATCTTTTTCCTGACAGAGACGGCGGTTGTACCGGTCGGCATCGCCGATCTCGCTGCCGCAGGTCATGACGAACCACGCCCGCTTCGCCCCGGTCAGCTCCGTGTGCAGCAGCCAGTCCTCCACGATGCGGGGGATCCGCCAGGCGTAGGTGGGCGTGACGATCACCAGCCGCTCCCCAGTCTCCACCGGGGCGGTGTCCCCGGCCTTGATGCGGTCGTTCAGGCACAGCAGCGGCTCGCCCAGCCCGTCGGCAATGCGCCGGGCCGCGTAACCGCTGTTCCCGGTGCCGGAAAAGTAAAGAATCATATCAAAATCCCCTCGCAGTGGTCGATCTCGTGCTGGATGATCTCCGCCGTCCAGCCGGTGAAGGTTTTCAGCCGGGTCTGGAATTTTTCATTCTGCCACTGTACTTTGACGGTCTGGAACCGTTTCGTTTTCCGGACGCCGGAGAGGGAGAGGCAGCCCTCCTCGGCCTCATACGGCCCGGACTGCCGGACGATGACGGGATTGAACATCACCATGTACGTCCCCTCGTTGTCAAAGGCGATGATGCGCTTATTCACGCCGATCATGTTGGCCGCCATGCCCACGCAGCCGTCCTTGTGGGCGGTCAGGGTGTCCAGCAGATCCTGGGCTGTGGCCAGATCATCCGCCGTGGCGGGGGCGGCCTTTTGGGCGAGAAACGTCTCATCCCTGCAGATCTCACGAATCATACTGTGTTCCTCCCGGAAGCTTTTTCTGTATTGTATCAGCCAAAGGAAAAACGCGCAAGTGAGAGCACTTGCGCGTTTTTTGCGTGGGGATCAGTCACACATGCCGTTGTGGATCACCTTGCCGATGTTCCACAGGTAGGCAGCCTGACGGGCGGCCTCCAGCCGCTCCTCCGGCGTCTTGTAGCTGACGTGGGCGGTCTCCGTGCCGCAGTTCAGGCAGCACGCATACATGCACCAGCCCTGCTCGTCCTCAATATAACCGGCGCCGCGGCATACGGGGCAGTCCTCCAGTTCGATCTCGTTGATGGGATCCATGGTCATCTCTCCTTCGTTTTGTTTTTTCAACGGGAATAGTATACCACGGTTCCATCGGTATGGCAATGAAAATCGACGGGACTTTGCCGCGGGTACACTGCTGCTCCAAGGAGGGCCTCCGGCATTTGGGTGTAAAGAGCACAGAAGCCGGGAGGATCGACGGCGGATTCCCGCACCATGCGGGGAGCGCAAGCGTGATTTCTGAGCGAAAAAGGCTCGAAAAACAAAAAGAAAACGGTTGAATTTTATAAAAAACGCCTATTGACTGGAAAAGAGCAATCTGCTGCTTTCTTTATGTAAAATTTATGGGCAAACCCGGCGCAAGCCGGCGACGCAAAGCTACGGGGCCCTCCGGGCCAGCCAGCTGCCAACGGCGGACAGCCGCCATTCCCCCTGGTTCCATAGCTCCGCGCTGACCCTTCCAAAGGTTCTGATGCGCATGATGCTCCGGCAAGCTCCGAAAAACAGAATAGGTCAAGACAGAGCAAGCGGCGTTCGCTGCTTTACGCTGTCCACAGAATATAAAGCAAAGGCGCTTTCAGGCATGGGTAAAACCATGTCTTGAAGGCGTCTATTTTTTGTTTAAACCCGCGGAAGCGGATCAAATAGAAGGAAATATAGGAGGTAAAAGTGATGAAACAGCGAATTTTTGCAATACTGTTGTCACTGACGATGATGTTCACGCTGGTTCCAACAGCATGGGCGGAAAACAATGGGATTACAACAGAAGCAGAATTACGGACGGCGATCGAGAATGCTACCGGTGAAAAGAATACCATTACCTTGGCAGAAGATATTGGACTTGCTTCTACGTTGGAAATTCCAGCAGATAAGCATATCGAAATTCAAGGAGATGGACATTCCATTTAGGCTCCGGATTTGACTCGCTGATCAGCGGGCTTTTCGGCAGTTGTCGGGATCATCCAAGAACGTCTCTGCTTTACTGCTCCGGGGATCTTTCCGCGACTGCAAAGCTCGCTAACCTGCCGTTCCCTAATATTCCAAAGCGCAGCCGCATCTTTTACAAACATAAAGTCAGCCATTTGCTTGCCTCCTTGAAATGATCTGTTGATTCTATTATGTCCAACATTCGGAAGAATGTAAATGCATTTCAGAAATATGTCAAATTATAAAAGGTAAATTTCCGAAAAGGGGCGGAATTTCCTTTTTGCCTGTGACTACTGTGCCGCAACACAGCGGAACGCTTCGTTACGCTACGCGTCGGTAAAGAATGATTACCTACTGTCAAGAGATGGTAGGCAAAAGACGTTCAATGCGGAAATGAAGAAACCGGAATTGGCCTTCAAGTGTTTTATCCGCTTTTTGCTGGCACGGGCGGCGATGACCTGGGGCGTGGAACTGATGGCAGGAGCCTTTCTGGTATATCAATTCTATCGACAAGGGCGCATGGGGCGTGTTATAATCATGAAAAAAGCGGCGAAGGGAGGCGGCGGAGGGATGACAGACGAAGCATTATACCGCCGTTACCTCAGCGGAAACGAGGACGCCCTGGGCACGCTTATGGAGCGTTACGGCACCAAGCTGACCCTCTATCTGGACGGCTACCTCTGCGACCTTCACGAGGCGGAGGACCTGATGATCGAAGCCTTTGCCTATCTCATCGCCAAAAGGCCGGCTATCCGGGACGGCGGCTTTCGCGCCTACCTCTACCAGTCGGCGCGGCACATGGCCCTGCGGCTGCTGCACAAAAAGCGGGCGGGAAACTGCTTCTCCCTGGATGCGCTGACGGAGGAACCGGAGGCCCGGGAGCTGGTGGAGGAAACCGTGCAGTCGGCGGAGCGGGCGCGGCTCCTGCGGACCTGCATGGCGGAGCTGCACGAGGACTACCGGGAGGCGCTGTTCCTCGTCTATTTTGAGGGACTGAGCCACGCGGAGACCGCCGCCGTCATGGGCAAGCGGGAAAAACAGGTGGCGGACCTCATTTACCGTGGAAAAATCGCGCTGCGAAAGCGGCTGGAACAGGAGGGGATCACGGATGCGTACAACGGCTGAACGGCTGGCCGCGGCCAAGCGGCGGGCAAGGGAACTGGAGCGGGAACGGCAGCGCCGCCGTGCCCGTGGGATCCTCTGGGCCGGGACGGCGGCCTGTCTCGCCGTGATCGTCTCCCTCGCGCTGGCCATGCCCGGCATCACGGAGGGATTTTCCGACACGGCGCTGGGCGGCGGCATGGCCGCCAGTATTTTCAGCGGCCGGAGCCTGGGCTGTCTCGTGGTGGGCCTGCTGGCCTTCGCGTTAGGCGTGTGCGTGACGGTGCTGTGCGTCCGCCTGCGCGGGCATGAGGGGGACTCGGCGGACGAGGAGCGGTACGATGATTGAGTTTTGGGACTATCTCTCGCAGTTTCTCGCCGTGACGGCGGGCTTCTGCGCCGCTTTGCGGGCGTATCTCAAGAGCCGCGGACAGCCGTGGTTTCTGCTGACCTGCTTTTACGGCACCTTCGCCTTGGGCACCCTCTACTGGACGCTGCACCTGCTGCTGCGGCAGGAGACACCGCAGGTTTTCTACGTCTCCGACCTTGCGTGGCTGGCCAGCTATGTCTTTTTGCTTGCCCTGACGCTGACGCTGGCGGACGCGGGGGAGCGGCAGTTCCGGACGGGGCTGTGCTGGCTGGCACCGGTGTTCTGCCTGCCGCAGTTTGGGCTGTATGTCACCTATGGCGATCTGCTTTTCAACGTCCTCATGTGCGGCCTGACGATGGTGCTGGCGTGGTGCGCGGTGCGGGGGCTCGTCTGGGCGAAACGGACGGAAAACGGGCGGCTGCGCCGGTTTCACGGAACGGTGCTGGCCTTCATCGCGCTGGAGTACGCCCTGTGGACGGCCTCCTGCTTCTGGGTGAGCGACACCCTGACCAATCCCTACTTCTGGTTCGATTTCCTGCTGACCCTCGTTTTGCTCCTGTTTCTGCCCGCAGTGCGAAAGGCGGTGGAGGCGTGACCTATATCGAAAATGTATTCGTCTGCATGGCGGCCCCGCTGGTGGTGGCGCTGTTGTCCCTAAAACGGGGGCAGCGCGCCGCACTGGTGTTCTGCCTTGCGGGGATGGGGGCCTGTCTGCTCTCCGCCTATCTCAACACCTTTTTCGCCCGGCTTTATCAGGCGGACGCCGTCAATGCCGCCACCCAGATCGCCCCGGTGGTGGAGGAAATTATGAAGCTGCTGCCGCTGCTGTTCTTTTTAGCGGTGTTCGAGCCGGCGTTTGCCCGCTTCCGGCTGGCCGCCGTCATCGTGGCCGCCAGCTTTGCCACCTTTGAGAATATCTGCTACCTCACGCAGAACGGCGCGGATCAGATTCTCTTTCTGCTGATCCGGGGCTTCGGCACCGGCGCGATGCACGTGGTCTGCGGGAATGTGTACGGCGGCGCGCTGCGTCCCGTGTGGGACAGCCGTCCCCTGCGGGCGGCCTGCCTGTTTGCGCTTTTGTGCGTGGCCATCATTTACCACGCCATCTACAACCTTCTGGTCAGCGCCGGGGGGACGCCTCAGCTCATCGCCTACTTTGTCCCGCTGCCCACGGCGCTGTGCTTCCGGCTGCTGGCGCGGAAGGCCGAGGCGTAAATACAGTCTCATCGGACCGTCCTGTTGGACGGTCTGATTCAGCGTGTCGAAAAAGTCTTTTCGCCCCGCTGAGCAAGTTTTCAGAACTTTTATAAAGTTCTGAAAACTTAGGATTTCAATGGCGCAGGACACCCTTCTTGGGTTTCCCGCGCACACCCTTCCTTTCCGTTGCGGAAAATCTCCCGCTTTATCGACAGCCTCCATCAGATCGTCCGACAGGACGGTCTGATTTTTTTTGAAATTTTTTCAATTTTTGGTGCATAGTTTTCTCCATTTTTGTCCCTATCAGAGTGTAAGGACTTTTTCGGGGAAGGAGGAAGGGGCATGTATGACACCACGGAGCGCGTCCGGCGTGTGAAGCAGACGGCCCTGCGGCTGATCCAAAAGCGGGAGCGGACGGCGCTGCGGCGGCTGGGAACCCTGTGTACCGCGCTGGCTCTGGGTCTGACCGGCGCGCTGGCTCATTTCATCGGCGGGGCACCCGGCGCCGCCGTCCAGGGGGCCTACGGCGCGACGCTGCTGGCGGACAGCGCAGGCGGCTATGTGCTGGTGGGTGTGGCGTCCTTTACGGCCGCCGCTGTCCTGACGGTGGTCTGTATGCGCCTGCATGAGCGAGAGAAACGAGAAAAGAACAATGAGACAGACAAGGAGGGAAACGCATCATGAAAAAAACGATCACCCTGTTATTGACGCTGTGCCTGCTGCTGGGTCTGCTGCCCGTGGAGGCCGCGGCCTTTGCGGGGGACATTTACCGGGCGGGCGATGTAAAGCAGGTCAAGATGGCGGACGGCTCCCTGTCCCTGCAAAACGGGTACGTCCATGTGACGCTGCATAAACTGCTTGAGACCTATTCCTATCTTACGGTGGTTCCCGCCGCGAAGCCTGACGAGGATTTTTTGTGGAACAGCCAGACGCCGCGCTGCAATTACACTACCTATAATCAAGGCGTACCGACCACCGAGGGCGTGGTGACGGAACTGAAAAGCATGACCTTTGTTTCAGAAACGCCAAATGGAAAAACGAACGCTATCAAGGCGGAGTATGACCTGCTGTCGTCCCACAGTCATGTCGCCGCACAGGTGACAGTCTACTACGAGATCGTGCAGCTCAAGGAGATCGGGCCTACGGCGAAGGACGACACCTGGGGCGTGCTGACGACCGTCGGCAGCATCCGCGTCGAAGAAAATGATCAAGTTGCTATGGGTGATCCAAGGTTTACGTGGGGCTATAACCTCAATGCCTTTACCTCCATGGGGCATCGGGCCATGCTGGAGGCTTCGGGCGGCCCCGCCATCAAAATCAGCCGCACCACGGTGCCGTATGTGTCAGATGAAACGACTCCCACGATCACCACGGAAAGTTCCACCATCACCGCGCCCGTGGAGAATCTGGATACAAAGACTGTTCCCAAGGGTTATTCCTGGTCGGGCGATAAGGACGGCGTTTACATCACCGAGGTCTATACGGACGGCTACAACTGGGCCAATCCCTTTGTGGGACTGTCGCAATACTATAAAAACGGCGCCATCAAGGCCTATCTGCCGAAATGGGTCAGCGTAACGCCGGCCAGCCGCCCCGGCGACACCCGGGTGGAGTGCGGGAATGATGTCGGTTTTTATTTCGGTAATGAAAATGGCAACGCAAATTCCCTGCGTTTCCTTTGGGGCTTCCGCAGCCTGACGAAGCTGACGCAGCCCATCCCCAGTGAACCGGACAAGGTCGATCCCGCCATCTACGCCAAGCGGCTGGCCGTTTTCCCCAACGGCGGCGTGACGGTGGAGCATGTGGCGGACGATGCGGCGCTCTCGGCGCTGAAGCGGCAGTACAAGAAGGACCCCGTCGCCCTCATCAACGGCGATTACAAGAGTACAGACGGCACCTCCTTTGAGTTCACCGGCGGGGCGGCGCTGCTGTCTCCCTCCGTCACGGCGACGTGGGGCAGCGGCGGCAGGCTCGTCATCCACAAGAACGGAACCGTGGAGCAAAACGGCGTGAGCCTGAGCGCGCCGACCTTCAAATTCTACCAGCCCAAAACCGGCGCGGAAAATGACCTGAAAATCTCCCTCACAAAGGATGGCTTTACGTTTGAAATCAAGCCCGAGAAGAACGACGCCATCGTCTATGTGGACATCCCCTACGCCACGGTGAAGCTGAGGAACGCCGCCGCCGACGCGGCGGGAAACCTTGTGTTCAGCGGCGAGATCGGCTTTCAGACCATCTTCGACGGCGCGGAATTTTCGCTGGAAAAGCTGGGTTACGGCTTGAAGGGGAATGAATTCAAGGTCAACGGCGTCCACGCGAAAGGCAGCTTTGACACCGAAAAAATGCTGTCGCTGGAGCTTGCCAAGGTCAAGGGCGAGGTCAATACCTTCAATGGCAACAAGCGTTACGCCTTTGAACTGGAGCTGAACGTCTTTGACCTCTTTGAGACCGAGGCGAAGCTGGCGCTGGAGCGGGCCAACGACGGCTCGCTGATCCCCGATGAACTGTGGTTCTTTGTCAAAAGTGAGCCGGGCATCCTCCTGATCCCGCCGGTGCCTGTGGGCCGGCTCACCGGCGGCGGCGCGGGCTTCAAGGATCTGGCCGCTACGGTAAACGGCAACTATTTCGCTATTCCGCCCATCAAGCTGCGGGGCGCAGTGTCGGGTGCCTATCTGCAACTTGTCGAGGGTCGGGCCGACGTGGTGCTCGGCCCCAGCGAGATCTCCCTCACGGCGACGGATGTCGGGATCGTCGGCGCGGGCGAGAGCGCGCAGATCATTAAGAGCTTTGGCTACGCCCTCAAGCTCAACGGGCAGGAGCGGACTTATAACGGCACGCCCTACACGGGCGTCTACCTCGTCGGCTCGGAGGCGCTTGAGCTCAATCTGCCGAGTACAAAGCTTGATGTGATCGTTCTGAAATCCTCCATCGAGCTGGGGGCCTTCGGCGGCACGGGAATCAAAGGTAGCCAGCAATATTTGCATCTCGGCATCGGCGCCAACGGCAAGGTGCAGGGCATCTTGCAGATCCCCAGTAATTTCTTTATCCCCTGCCTCAGAGGGGCAAAGCTGTCGCAAACGGATATTCAGCTGATCATCGGCGGACAGACCACGGCTCGCATTAGCGGCGTCAGCGTCAGCGAGGGCATGAAGGATGCGTTTAATAACATCGATGTCTACCTCGGCGCGATGGCACAGACGACGAACTGGCTCTATGATGTGCGCGCGTGGGTCATTCTTCCGAATATCATCAAAACCGACTTCGAAAAGGGTAAGGGATGGGATCTTGAGGGCAAGCTGATCAAAAAGCTGCCCGAGTGGAAATGGGAGGACCACGGCGTGACGCCCGTCGTTCAGGCGGTGTCGCTTGAGGACGGCGAGGAGGCTCTGATGCTGACGGCTCTGGAGCCCGTTGTGCTCACGAACGGCAGCGGTAAAAACTCTACGACAATTACGGTAGATGTCACCGATTCGGCGGAAACGCCGTATATCCTGCTGGCGTTTGACGAGAGCGTGAGCGAGGAGCAAATCAAGGGTGCCCTGTCTGTTAAGAGAGATGGTACACCTATCCCCAGCAACAATATCTACTGGGTGAAAAAGGAAGGCGCGAACGAAGAGGAGATCGGCAAGATCAATCCCAACGCGGACATCAACGCAGGCACCGACCTTATCGAGAATGTAGACGGAAACAAATACCGCGTGGTGCTGCTGCGGCTGAGGAGTGGCGGGACTTATGAGGTCAATACAGACTCCCTTACGCTTGTAACGGACAAATCTAAGGGCGTTACCGTTACACCGTTTGAAAAGCTGGGTTTGAGCTTGAATAGCGGTAAGGTAACCGGCCAGGTCGAATACGCCGAAATGAACACAGAGTATACCCTGCGCACCTATCTTGCCGAGGAAGAGGGCGGCGCGGACTACCTGATCGACGAGCAAATTGCGATAGATTCCCAATACATTTCCGTCACTGTTCCCCCCAGCGGCACGCACGCGCCCACGGGCAATTACTATGTGACCTCCTTCTTAATGACGGAAAAGAGCGTTAAGGTCACCGATGAGAACGGAAAGATCGAAACTGTGAACGCCCTTGCCGCCATTGACAGCTGGCAGTCTAAGGACAAGGTGAGCTACACGAACAGCAATCAGCCTGCTGCTCCGGCAAACGTTACGCTGACCTTTGTCGGCAACGAGGTGATGAGGGCTGAATGGGAAGAGGTGCCTAATGTCGACGGCTACCGCGTGACGGTCTATCAGAAAGACGGCAGCGAGTGGAAGGACACCGGCTTCGGCTACGATCTTAAAAAACCCGACGAAAATGGACAGCCAGCCACCTCCATCAACATGGCGCTGACCGTGGGCGGTGAGGCCGTTGAGGTTTCGGAAAATGGTAAGGTTTCGTCCGTTTCCGCCGAGAATCTGTCCCCCAACGAGACCTACAAAATCGGCGTGAGCGCCTACAAAGAGGAGCCGTACTTCACGGAGAGCACGGAGACCGGCTCCATGGAAGGCGAGGAGACAGGCGCTGCGGAGGGCACAGAGGGCAGTACCGCCGGGAGCGGGGGAACCAGCGCCCCAAAGGCGCTCACCGCGAAGTATTACAGCAAAGAAACGCAGTCTGCCGACGATGGAGTGTTCCTGCCAGAGTACAAGGAATTGAAGATCTCTCTTAAAGTGGGCGACAAGGAGTGCGACAAAGATAACGGTGTCTTCCACGCCTATGTGGGTGAAAATCCCGGCACGCTCACCGTGATCTGCGATGATCCGGACGCCGATTTTACTGTCACGCGGATGGACGATACAGACTACCCCGTCCAACTGGGAACTAACAGAGAATGGGGAATTCCCACTTTTGAAGGCAGTCTGATGCTCAAGATCGACGGCAAGAAGGACAAGGACGTGACCAGCGAATTCCTGCTGGTGAGCCGCGACGAAACGCCCCCCGTGCTGACCCTCGCCGATCCGGTGTTCTTCGCTGATCGGGACACTGGCGAGTACACCATCACCGGCACGGCGGATGCCGGCAGCGAGATCCTCTATGGGGAAAATGGGCGCACACAGGCTGCGGGCGACGGCAGCTTTGCCATTCACGATAAATTGGAGGACGAAAGAGAAACCAACGCCTCCCTGTATCTCCGGGCGAAGGACAGCGCGGGCAACGAATCCGCACAGCAGCTGGCGCTGATCACCCGTCAGACCCGGTATGCCGTCACTGTGAACGGCAGCTATGACGCGCAGAACTCCGGTGCGGGCAGCTATGCGGCAGGCAGCGTTGTCGCCGTCAGCGCAGGCCGCCGCAGCGGCTACACCTTCAACGGCTGGACGTCCGGCAGCAATGTTGTCTTTGATGATCCCAACGCCGAAGAAACGACCTTCATCATGCCGGACGGCAGCGTGACCGTCACGGCAAACTGGTCGAGGGACGGAGGTTCGTCCTCGTCTGGCCGGGATGACTCCGATCCCAGCTATGCCGTCGGAATTCCGGATAAGATGGAAAACGGCAGCGTGAGCGTCAGCCCGAAGAACGCCAGCCAGGGCGACCGCGTGACCGTCACGGTGAAGCCAGATGCGGGCTACGAGCTGGACAGCCTCAAGGTGTTTGACAAAAACGGCAAGGAGCTTGAACTGACCGACAAGGGCGACGGCAAATTCACCTTCATCATGCCCGCCGGGAAGGTGGAGGTCAAGGCCACATTCACGGAGGAAGTGAAGACCAGCCCCTTCCAGGACGTTCCCACCGACGCGTATTACTACGAAGCCGTGAAATGGGCCCAGAAGAAGGGCATCACCGGCGGCATCGGCGACGGCCTGTTTGGCCCTAATCAGCCCTGCACCCGTGCCCAGATCGTCACCTTCCTGTGGCGGGCGGCGGGGTCTCCTGTGGTGAATTACGCCATGGATCTGACGGACGTTCCCAGTGACGCTTATTATGCGGAGGCCGTTCGCTGGGCGCTGAGTCAGGGTATCACCACCGGCACGGCTGACGGCAGATTCAGCCCCAATGCTCCCTGCACCCGTGCACAGGCAGTGACCTTCCTGTTCCGGGCGTCCAAGGCGTCCGCCGACGGCGCGCCTGCCTTCAGCGATGTGGCCGCCGACGCCTACTACGCCGAAGCGGTGAGGTGGGCCACGGACAACGGCATCACCAACGGCACAACAAGCTCCACCTTCAGCCCCGGCAGCGGCTGCACGAGAGCGCAGATCGTGACATTCCTGTGGCGGCTGTACGCGGAGAAGTGATCGCAATATATATAAAGTGGACTCCCTTGACTGCAAAAGCGGTCAAGGGAGTCCCTTTCAACCTATAAAACGGATTCTCTGATGTGGGTTTGCGGCTTCGGCACCTGCTGTGTATGCCGCGGGTAAGCGGTTGATGTTTTAAAAATCGACTTGCCTAATACACGATCCGAAAGTAATCCAAATATGCTTTACTGGAGTGCTTTGCGCGTCAGTCATCCAACTCCGACTCATGCTTGAGGATCGCGCCGGTGGCGGCGTTG
>ERZ824480.1572-NODE-1572-length-19542-cov-3.192847_pt1 | contig 19542 bp, 9 predicted proteins | sample MGYA00519861_ERZ824480 | MGnify/ENA primary metagenome ERZ824480 (study PRJEB31778, sample SAMEA3449152) | human gut metagenome | biome: human gut; feature: human-associated habitat; material: faeces | place: United Kingdom | collected 2010/2012 ... | reverse complement strand
TCTGCAGGACAATATCTACTACGTGAAGGTGACCATTCAGGAGATTCAGTTCACGGTGAGCAATACCGACCGCTACGAGGCCGCAACGCGCCTCTCGCACGGGATTAAGCTCGATGTGGTGCTGAACGGTGCACTGGCTGACGATGTGCCTGTCGAATTTGCCTACGATGCGTCGAAGATTGCCGCTTATAACGATTCGAAGGGCAAGACCTATGAGGCGCTCGACGCATCGAAGATTACCGTCACCGATGCCACGATGACGGCCGGTGCGGTGAAGACCTCCGCGACCGTTACCGTGGATATGACGGGGATCGCTTTCGACGACGGCAAGGAGTACGTGCTGCCGTTTGCACTCGACAAGACCAAACTGCCGCAGGGCAGCATCATGAAGAGCGACGATGTGGTATATGTACGGCTGAAGCGCTCGCTTTACGGCTCGTGGAGCAACCGCAATTCCAGCGACGACCTGCAGAAGACGAGCACTCCGGGCTGGACCAACAGCAACTGGATGAAGGCCACGACCAAACCGAGCGACACGAAGGTCGACGGCAAGGCCTATCCCTATGTGAATTGCTATTACAGCTGGTCTACCGGCTACCATTGGTACGTTGCCTGGGACGAAGTCTACAACGGCGACCGGAACAAACGTGTCGTGCATGCTTTCTCGAAAGTCACCAGCGGTTACAACGAGGGACAGCAGGTGGCGCAGATCATGGATCACGGAAGTTATTTCGACATGGAAACCGGTACTGTCTTCTTCGATTTCCAGTATTATTGGAACGATGACGACAAGAGTCAGGATAAGCGCCAGACCATCAAATGCTATCTTGAGAGTCCGCTTACGGTCGATGAATTTTAGTACTTTGAATCGTTAACCCGATGTTGCATATACCGGGCAGGTTCACCCTGCCCGGGTATGTAGCAACCCGGAAAAATTCCGCCTATGAATTATCTGAAATATTGCGCTGTCATGTTCGCATCGCTGTTCCTGTCGCTGGCCTGCCGGGCCTGCGGGAACGACGACGGGACGGCCGTGCCCGAACCGGAAGAACCGGAACAGCCCGAAATACCCGGGGAGCCCGAGGTGCTCGTCGTGGAGATTTCGAATCCCGGATTCGAGCAGAAAGTGGATTTCACGGGGGCTGCCGGAGCCTGGGAAAAGACGAACGCATGGCAGACAGACCGGGCCGTATTCACTTATGAGCCGCAGGACGGGTTCAACGGCTCGGCGGGTATTCGTATTGCCTGTATTGAGGGTGATTATACGACCGACGCCGTGGTGACTCAATCCGTTTCGGGGCTGGTTCCCGGCAAACTCTATGAACTTTCGGCCATGGTGCGCACCTCCGGTGCCACGGGCGGCCGGGGCGGCAATATCTGTTTGTTCGGGCAGGGCGTCTGGATAGGGTCGGAGCCTTTTACCGGAACCAACGGTTGGACACGCCGCAGCGTGCAGTTCATCGCCGAAGAGAGCACGGCCGTCGTCGGCTGCCGGCTGGGATTCTGGGCCGGGGATTCGCGTGGAACCGTCTGGTTTGACGACGTTGCGCTCCGTACGCCCGAGGGAATGTACCACCGCGAAAGCGAGCACCTCGAAATGTATATAGAAAAGGCATTGGTACGGGTATCGGACAGCGTGATGGACGGCTGGCTGGCAAAACTGGACAAGGTTTACGATGCCTATACCGAACTGTTCGACTTCTTCGTGCCGTTCGGCGGCCGGAAGATGATTGTTCTTTCGAAAGTGATTGACGCCTGGGCTTATGCGGGATATCCGATACAGTGGAACCGCGATTACGTTGCATCGACGCTCGACGAGGTGGTGCGCTACGACAATGCCGTATTCGGTATCATGCACGAGATGGGGCACAATTTCGCTCCCGGAAACTACGTGACGGACGCCTATGACCGCGGCAACGGCGAATGGATCTGGAACGAGGAACTCTTTGCCAATTTCCGTATGTATTACGCACTCTGCAAGACGGGATATAAGGTCTATATGAACAACACGGTTTACACCGGGGCGCAGATCAGCGACATGTACCGCAAGTCGTACGAAGAAACGCTGGCCCGGGGGATTGCCGCCGACGGCGACGGACTGATGTACGTGATGACGCGCATGGCCGATATCGAAGGATGGGAGCCTTTCCGCAAGGCTTTCCGGGAGTTGTACGATCTTGCTCCGCAGACCTCGTGCGGTACGACCAAGTGGGAGAAAATCGACTATTTCCTTTCGGTGCTGTCGCGCCATGCCGGCAAAGACCTGATGCAGGAGTACTTTACGCAGTCGGAGATCAACGTGCTGAAAACTTTGCGATAATAATTGAATTAAATATACGGTTATGAGAAATTTACGATTTTTTCTTTTAGTCCTGATGTCGGCCGGACTTCTGTGGTCATGCGGCGGTGACGAAGGCGGTGACCCTGCCCCCGAGCCTCTCAACCCGGGGGTAGATCCCCATGCTGTGGAGATTACGAACGGCTCGTTCGAGGAGGGGCTGGCGGGCTGGACGCGCGTCGATTTTCACAACGGCGGCAAGGTGACGGTCGAGGTGGTCGAGGGTGACGGCGTGAACGGCGGACACTGCATCAAGATACAGCAGTTCCCCGAGAACGGCAAATGCGGTGTGGGCATCAAACAGAAACTTACGGGACTGGAGCCCGACCAGATGTACCGCGTGTACGCCAAGGTCAAATATTCGGACATTCCGCAGGACGAAGGCCGCGGTGCCATTCTGTTCGACATGTCGCAGAAACAACACTGGGGCGCCTCGAAGTTCCTTTACGGCACCAACCTCAAAAACTGGACGTCGCTCTACGCCGACTTCCTTTCGCAGGACGACGGCACGGCCGAAATCGTCTGTGCGCTGGGATTCCGATACGGCGGCACGACCAACGGCGGCTATTCAACCGGTACGGTCTATTTCGACAACGTAAGCGTGGTGAAAGTGACCGACGAACTCTTCATGCAGGAAGGCAAACACGTCCGTCTGTTCATCGAGCCGTCGCAGGTCTATGCTTCCGCGAAGCAGGTCACCGAGTGGCTTGCCAACCTCGACAAAATGTATCTGTCTTATGCCGAACTGATGGGGACGACCCCGCACGAGGGACGTAAACTGGCGATCCTCTCTTCGCGCGGGCTCGAAAGCGGCTATTGGGCGCTGGCGGGTTATCCGATTCTGTGGAGCAGCAACTATTCGGCCGTGACCTCCACCTTCGAGGAGCTGGCCAAGCACGGTACGTGGAGTTTCGGCCTGATGCACGAGTTGGGACACGTCTTCAATCTCGGCAATTCGAGCTGGAACTGGAACGACGAGATGTTCGCCAATTTCAGGATGCAGTACGGCCTCGAGCAGAACCAGGGCAAGGTATGGATGGACGAACGGGTATATACCGGGCACGAGATACTCGAAATGTACAAGAAGGATTACGACAAAACGGTCTACACCCAGGTCAACGACAACGGCATCCATTACATGCTCGGTCGTCTGGCCGGCCCGGGCGGCATCGGCTGGGAACCTTTCAAGGCCGCTTTCCGCGAACTGACGACCACGGGCGGCGCGCCCTCGGGTAAATACGACAAGTTCGAATACCTGCTTTCGCTGCTTTCCAAGCACGCTACCCGGCTGACCGGGCGCGACGTGGATGTCAGAGCGCAGTATGTCACCGAGGCCGAGCTGGCTTCGATCCGCAAACAGTTGCAATAATAACCGCCGTATCCCGTCGCGGGGCGATGCGTCGCCTCTGCCGGGCGGCAATTAATACCCAATGCGAAAATGAAGAGAGTGGTATTTCTACTCGCCGCCGTCGCAGCGTGCGTGCTGTGTCTGTGCGCCTTCGGCTCGAAGGTCAAGGTCTTCTCCGACAATTTCGACCGGCCCGAAAGGTTCGCGCGCTACTGGAACCATAACGCCGGGGAGGTGCCCGGCACGGTCGAATACCTGCCCGAAGGCGGTGCCGACGGCAGCGGATGCGTGAAGATCGCCAGCGCCGAAAAGACCGCCCTGGCCATCAAACACAAACTTACGGGGCTGCATCCCGGCAAGCTCTACCGCCTGAGTGCGCTGATGAAGTGCGACAGCGTGCAGGACGGCCGCGGCGCCGTGCTCTACCTCGACCCCGAGGGACTGGAACAGTCGTGGAATGCCTCGGAGTTCGCCTACGGCACCAACGACTGGACGGAAGTGTATCTGGATTTCGTGCCCGACCGGCAGGGCGAAGCCGTCGTCTGCTGCGGCCTGGGATTCCCCTGGGGCACCTACAACGGAGGCAAGGCCTCGGGGACGGTATGGTACGACAACGTGAAGGTCACGCCGGCGCCCGAGGAGGCCCTCTATACCCGCGAGGGCGAACACATCGTGCTGAAACTCGACCGCGACAAGGTGACCGTCTCCGATGCCGACATCGACGCCTGGCTCTCGAAGCTCGACCGCACGTACGAGGCTTACCGCGACCTGGTGGGCGACGTGCCCTTCGACGGGCGCAAAATCATGATCCTCAACACGCCGGGCATCGAACCCGGTTACTGGGCGCTGGCCGGCAACCCGATCCTGTGGAACAGCCACGTCGCCGTGTCGAAGCTGCTCGACCGCACGGTCGAGTTCGGCGACTGGGGCTTCGGCATCATCCACGAGATCGGCCATGTCTTCTCGCAGGGAAACATTTCGGGTACGGGACGCTGGAACTGGAACGACGAGATTTTCGCCAATTTCCGCATGTCCTATGCCCTCGAAGCGTGCGACGGTACGATGTCGCAGCGCGACATCTGCTACCGGGGTGCCGATGTAATCAACTACTACAAGATTTTCTACGACGAAACCATCGGTGCGGGAATCCCCAAAAACAACGGTGATGCGCTCCATTACACGTTCCTGCGCATCAAGGAGCGTTACGGTTGGGACGTCTACAAAAAGGCGTTCCGCGAACTCTACGCGCTCGGCGACTCGGGGCAGGAAGGGCTCGAGACGCCCTACGACAAATTCCTCTTCTTCCTCTCCTACGTTTCGAAGGCCGCGGGCGAAGATGTCGTGGCGGCGACCTATACGCCCGGGGAACTGGCCCTGATCGAGGAATCGCTTAGAAACTGATGCCGATGAATACCTTGCGAACAGCCCTCCTGGCCCTGGTCGTGGCCGCCGCGTTCCGCGCTGCCGCACAACCGGTCTATACCTTCCGCGTCAAGGTCGGTATCGACCGCGAATCGGTCGATTCGCTGGGCGGGCGCGACCGGGTCGTGCAACTGACCGAAGATATGTTCCGGCGCGTCAACCGTGCTTTCAACTACGGGGCGCAGTTGCATGCGGTCTACGATTTCGTGGTGGATTGGGACGCCTTCTACATCTACGACGGCGTGTCGGCCGACCAGATCCGCAAGCCCCATCCCGACCACGATTATCTGGTGGTGATGGACGGTTACAAATCCGATCCCCGCGAGACGGGCGGCGGCTGGTACGGCGACGGGATTCAGGCCATCTACCATTCGCGCACGCACAACGACCGTTTCAACAGCCCGTTCGAAAAGAACGCCATCGACGGCATCATCCACGAGTTCGGCCATGCGCGGGGCGTCCCCGACATCTATGCCATGAAGGTCGACGCGGATAAGAACCCCGTCAACGGACAGGCGTTTTCCGGCGTGCGGTGCATCATGAATTATCCCTATGGCGAGGAGCTCTGGAGCGACTATGCCGTCCGCATGATCGACCATGCCGCCGACCGCAATGTCGACATCGACGACCTGGTGGCGGGCGTGTTGCCCGACCGTATCCGGGTCGAGGTGGCGGATGCCGACGCAAGCCCGGCCAAAGGGGCTGTCGTGCGGTTCTATCCCGTGCGGTGGTACACCTATACGGTGACCGCCGAGCCGCAGGCCGGGGCCGCGACCGACCGCCGCGGACGCTGTACGGTTCCCGTTGCGCGAATTTTCGAACCCGAGGAGGAGTTCGGCGTGCGCTATTGCGACTGCCTGGTCGAGGCGGAATACGACGGCGTGAAAGCCTATGGCTGGCTGCCGCTCTACGAGTTGCAGAACGCCCGTTTTGCCGGGCAGCGGGAGCATACGCTCCGGTTGCGGCTCAAACGCGGCTGCGGACTGGTGCGCACCGTAGGAATTGACGAATAATTGCTATCTTTAGGGCTCTCAATCACTAAACACCGAACTATGACCCGAAGAACCTTACTGACTTGCATTTTCATGCTGTCCGCAGTTGCCGTATGCGGACAACGCTGGCAGATCGCCCCCGACGGGCGGGGCATCGTATGGAAGGTCGGCAGCGACATCCCGCACGACGACCACATCGAGATGAGCGGCGAGCGGATGGCCTTCGTGCTCCGCTGGGGCGTCGACTCGCGCGGGGCGTTCCGCCAGGAACGTTCGCTCGTCTTCCCCCTGCTGCGCACCCTGCCCAACAACACCCACGCCAGCCTGATGTACCGCATGGCCGCGGACATCCCTTCGCTGCTGGGCGTCAACGGCCTGGCCTTGCAGGACGAACGGGTCGGGCAGGTGGCCATCGACGGTGCGCTGGAGGTACGGAGCCTCTGGGGCGTGGGCAAGATGAACGTCGGTTCGGCGCGGGACATGAAACCCGAGCCCGTCGTTGAAATGACGCGTACGATCTTCCCTTCGCGCACGCTGCCGCTCATGTGCGAGCGCTATATGCTGCGTAACGTCGGGGCGAAGCCGCTGACGGTTTCCGTACCAGAATTCTCGCAGGTCATAACGACCGACCCGGCCAAGGGCGTCACGGGCAGCTATGTTGTGCGGGGCGACATCGCGGGCAGCGGCACCTTTACGCTTGCCGCGGGGGACTCGCTTGCGTTCGACGCCGTGTTCCAGGCCTACCCGGGCGGCGGAGAGCCCCTGCACCCCGACGTGGCGGCCGAGTTCGCCGCCCGGATGGCGTTCGTCAGGGAGTGCATCGACGCGAACCTCGTGCTCGAAACCCCCGACCCGGTGATCGACACCCAATTCCGCTATGCCAAGCTGCGGGCCGCCGAGAGCATCGTTGCGACCAAGGGCGGCTACATGCACGCCCCCGGCGGCGAATCCTACTATGCGGCCATCTGGGCCAACGACCAGGCCGAATACGTCAACCCCTTCTTCCCCTTTCTGGGCTATGGGGTGGGCAATGCCTCGGCGCTCAATTCGTTCCGCCATTTCGCCCGCTTCATGAACCCCGCATACGAACCGCTGCCCAGCTCGGTCATCGCCGAGGGCGACGACATCTGGAACGGCGCGGGCGACCGCGGCGACGCCGCGATGATCGCCTGCGGGGCGGCACGCTACGCCCTTGCGCGCGGTGACCGTGCCGAGGCCGCCGAGCTGTGGCCGCTCGTCGAGTGGTGCCTCGAATACTGCCGCCGCCAGCTTACGGCGGACGGCGTCGTGGCTTCCGACACCGACGAACTGGAGGGGCGTTTCCCCACCGGCGATGCCAACCTCTGCACCTCGACGCTCTATTACGATGCACTGCTGTCGGCCGTGTCGCTCGGCCGCGAGCTGGGTGTGGAATCCGCCCAGACCGCCCGCTATGCCGCACAGGCCAGGGCGCTCGCCCGAGCTATCGACGCGCACTTCGGCGGCGAGGTCGGCGGGTACGACACCTACCGCTACTATGCGGGCAATACGCTGCTGCGCTCGTGGATCTGCATGCCGCTGATCGTGGGGCTGAAGGAGCGCAGCGAAGGCACCGTCCGGGCGTTGCTCGGCCCCGAGCTGATGACCGACGACGGCCTGCTGACCCAGCAGGGCAGCTCGACGTTCTGGGATCGCTCGACGCTCTACGCCCTGCGCGGGATCTACAACGTGGGGCAGGCCGACCGTGCGACCGAACTGCTGCACCGCTATTCGCAGCGGCGCCTGCTGGGCGACCATGTGCCTTATCCCATCGAGGCGTGGCCCGAAGGCTCGCAGCGCCACCTTTCGGCCGAGAGCGGGCTCTACTGCCGCATCATCACCGAGGGCCTGTTCGGCATCCGCCCCACGGGGCTGCGGTCGTTCGACCTCACGCCTTCCATGCCCGCTGCCTGGGAGAGCATGTCCCTGCGCCATATCCGGGCGTTCGGCTCCGATTTCGACATCACGGTCGCGCGCGTGGCGGACGGCAGGCTCCGCATTACGGTGGCCCGGCCCGGCGCAAAACCGAAAATATACCGCGCGGCACCCGGCGCGACGATACGGGTGAAACTAACCGATTAACAATCCGATTTACCTATGAACCTTTTCCGCTGCTTTGCCATTTCGTTTGCATTGTCCTTCGCGGCCGCCTGCTCGTCCGGCCCCGGGACTGATTTCAAAGTCGCCTCGCCCGACGGGACGCTCTGCGTCGGGATCCGTGCGGCCGACTCGCTGACCTATACCGTGACCCGCCACGGTACGCCCGTGCTGCTGCCTTCGGCCATCGGGCTGCACTTCGCCGACGGTACGGTGCTGGGACGCGGTGCGAAGGTGACCGATGCGCGGCGCGAAACGGTGGAACGGGTCGTCGAGGCTCCCTTCTACCGGCAGGCACGCTTCACGGAGCATTACAACCAGCTGAGGCTTACCTTCGAAGGCGGTTATGCCGTGACTTTCCGGGTCTTCGACCAGGGTTGCGCCTACCGTATCGAAACGCATCTGCCGGGCGAACGAACCGTGGCCGGTGAAGTGGCCGAGTTCAATTTCGCGGGCGACCCCGGGTTGTTCGCCGCCTATTCCGACGGCCTGTGCAACGCCTACCAGAGCCAGTATGAGAAGTGCCGCCTGAACGCGCTGGGGACGGAAAAACCCGTCCTGCTGCCGCTGGCCGCCGACTGCGGCGCCGCCGGCCGCGTGTTGGTCTGCGAAGCCGATCTGGAAGCCTATCCCGGCATGTTCCTGACGCCCTCGGCGGGCGGCCTGCGGGGGCTGTTTGCCGCCGTGCCCGACAGTTGCTACCTTCACGAGCGCCGCTGCCAGGAGAAGGTCGCCACGCGCCACGACTATATCGCCCGCGTCGAGGGCACGCGGACATATCCGTGGCGTATCCTCGCCGTGGCCGACGAAGACCGCGAACTCCCGACCAACGACTTGGTCTATGCCCTCGCCGCAGAGAACCGTATCGGCGACTGCTCGTGGGTGAAGCCCGGCAAGGTGGCCTGGGAGTGGTGGAACGACTGGGGGCTGACGGGCGTGGACTTCGAGCCGGGTATCAACACGCGAACCTATAAGGCCTATATCGACTTCGCGGCCGACTACGGGCTCGAATACGTCGTGTTGGACGAAGGGTGGTCGGATCCGAAGGCCGGCGACGTGATGTCCGTGGTCGAGCAGATCGACCTGCCCGAACTGGTGCGTTATGCCGACGCCAAAGGTGTCGGGCTGATGCTGTGGGTCGTGGGCAACGTGCTCGACGCCAAGCTCGAAGAGGCGTGCAGCTACTATGCCGGATTAGGTATCCGCGGCTTCAAGGTCGACTTTATCGACCGCGACGACCAGAAGGCCGTCGAGCTGGTCTACCGCCTTGCCCGGGTCGCCGCCGCGCACCGCCTGGTGCTCGATATCCACGGCGTTTACAAACCCACGGGTCAGAACCGCACCTATCCCAATATCATCAATTTCGAAAGCGTCTTCGGGCTGGAGGAACTCAAGTGGAGCAATCCCGACATGCCGCTCTACGACGTGACCTTCCCCTTCATCCGCATGGTGCAGGGCCCGGTGGACTACACCCCCGGCGCCTACCGCAATGCCACACGCGAAGGCTTCCGGATAGACTACCGCAACCCGATGAGCCAGGGCACGCGGGCGCACCAGGTGGCGGCTTACGTGGTTTTCGACGCACCGCTGGTGATGCTCTGTGACTCCCCGACGCGCTACATGGCCGACGAGGCCTGCACGCGCTTCATCGCTTCGCTGCCCGTCGTGTTCGATACGACGCGGGTGCTCGCGGGCGAGATCGGCGAATATATCGTCACGGCACGCAAACGGCAGGATTGCTGGTATGTGGGCGGGCTTACCGGCTGGACGCCGCGCACGCTCGATGTCGACCTGTCGCTGCTCGACCCCGGGCGGGAGTATACGGCCACGCTGCTCGCCGACGACGGCCGCTCGGCTGCGGAGCCCGCCCGCTATGTGCTCTCCACGCAACGGGTGACCTCCGCGACACGGCTGCAAATACCCGTGGCGCCCGGCGGCGGCTTCGCGCTGAAGATCGAACCGGCTGATAACAAATAACCCTATCCGAAAAATACGACCCTTATGAACCGAACCCTGAGAAAATGCTGCGCCGCCCTGCTGGCCATCCTGGCCGTATATGCGGCACCTGCGGCGGAAAAAACCGTCTACCTGAAAGATTTCCTTGCGCCCGGCGCTGCCGGGACGGATGCCGTGCCCGCCGTGCGGGCCGCGCTGGAACACTGTGCCGAGGTCGGCGCCTCGCGGCTCGTGCTGCCCGGCGGCCAGCTCCGCATGCGCCCCGACCGGGCGGTCGAAAAGTACCAGTTCATCAGCAACAACGACGAGAGCCTCAAGCGCATCGCGTTCGACCTGGTGGGTATGCGCGACTTCGAGATCGACGGCAACGGCACCGAACTGCTCTTCACGGGCTTCATCTCGCCGTTCAGCCTCGAAGACTGTGAGAACATTACGGTGCGCGACCTGACGATCGACTTCACCCGTACGTTCAATTCCGAGGGCACCGTTGTGGCGAAGGGCGACGGTTGGCTGGAAATCGAGTTCCCCGAAGATTACCTCTGCGACATCGTCAACGGCTGCCTGCGTTTCCGCGATGCCGAGGGTACGGTGTACCCCTTCTCCAACCTGCTGGAGTTCGACGCCGTGCGGCGCGAACCGGCGTTCCGTGCCACGGACTACTGGCTGTCGAACCGGACGATCCCGGCCGAAAAATGCGCCAACGGCAACATCCGCATTCTGCGCAAAGACCTGACCGCCACGGTCGGCAACGTGATGGTATTCGGCGCGGCTGCGCGTTACAACCCCGGTTTCACGCTCGCCGACTGCCGGGGCGTTGCCATCCGCGACGTCAACCTCTACCACTGCGGCGGCATGGGTGTGATCGCGCAGCGCAGCCGCGACATCGAGCTTCGCAAGCTGGTGATCGTCCCCTCGCCCGGCAAGGGACGCATGATCAGCATTACGGCCGACGCCACGCACTACGTCAACTGCGGCGGCTACATCCGCATGATCGACTGCACGTTCGAGAACCAGAAAGACGACGCGACGAATATCCACGGGCTGTACATGGCCGTCGAAAAGGTCGGGGGCCCCGACAAACTGCTGCTCCGCTGGCGCAACTCGGGGCAGTACGGCGTGGATTTCATCGTGCCGGGGATGCCCCTCGAACTGGTCGACAACAACAACGTGGAGACCTATGCCCGCCGGACGGTGAAGTCCGTCAGGCGCCTCAACAAGGTTTACACCGAAGTCACCTTCACCGAGCCGCTCCCCGACGGGGTCGAGCCCATGCATGTCGTGGCGGCCGACGACGAATATCCCGAGGTGCTCATCAAGGGCTGCCGCATGCGCGGCAACCGGGCGCGCGGACTGCTGCTGGGCTCGCGCAACCGCATGGTCATCGAGGATAACTACTTCCACATCGCCGGGGCGGCCATCCTGATCGAAGGCGACGCCAACTACTGGTACGAGCAGTCGGGCGTGCGCGACGTGGTGATCCGCCGCAACCTCTTCGAGAACGGCAACTACGGCAGTCCCGGTTGGGGCTCGGCATGTATTGCCGTGGGCAGCGGCATCCCCGACCGCGAGACCAGCCGCTACCACCGCAACATCCGGGTCGAGGGCAACACCTTCCGCGTGTTCGACCCGCGTATCGTCAACCTCTACTGTGTCGACGGGTTCGTGTTCACGCAGGACAATGTAATCGAATATACCGATGATTATCCCGTTTTATCCGGGGAAAAACGTAACTTTATCACCCGGAACTGCGATAATATTGTCATTGAAAAAGAGCAAACCGACAAATAATCCCAAACTATGAAACGATTTTTTTTAGCCGCAGTGGTCTTGTTGCTGGCTGTGCAGGCGGAAGCCGAAGTGAAACTTCCGGCTCTGCTCGGAAGCAATATGGTGCTGCAACGCAATACGGAAGTGAATTTCTGGGGCGAGGCATCGCCCCGCAGCCGGGTGCTGCTCACCGCCTCGTGGGACGGTCGCACGTACGACGCCAAGGCCGACGCTGAGGGCAGGTGGGCGATGAAAATCGCCACGGGCGAAGCCGGAGGCCCCTATACCGTGACCGTCAGCGACGGCAAGGAGGTCGTGCTTGACAACGTGATGCTGGGCGAAGTGTGGGTCTGCTCGGGACAGTCCAACATGGAGATGCCTGTGAGCGGATTCATGTTCCAACCCGTCGAGGGGGCGGTCGATGCCATCGCCGATGCGGGCATGTACCCCGGCATTCGGATGTTCACCGTCCCCAGGGTCTCGTCCAAGACGCCCCTGGACGATTGCGATGCGGCCTGGCAGACCGCGACGCCCGCCTCCGTCGGCCAGTTCAGCGCCGTGGGCTATTTTTTCGGGCGTATGCTCTACAAGGCGCTGGGCATTCCGGTCGGGCTCATCACCTCCAACTGGGGCGGTTCGACCATCGAGGCGTGGATGACCGTCGACGCCATCGACGCGACGCCGGGCATCGACCACGCCGTTGCCAAGTCGGGAACCTACGACAACAGCATTCCCCAGCGGCTCTACAACGGAATGATCCTGCCCGTCTGCCGCTATACGGCCAAAGGGTTCATCTGGTACCAGGGCGAGTCGAACCGCAAGAACTGGTACGATTACAAGGCGTTGCAGGTCTCGCTCGTCAAACTCTGGCGGGAAACCTGGGGCGACGGGAAGATGCCGTTCTACTATACGCAGCTGGCGCCTTACCGCTACGAGGGCGACACACTGCGTTCGCTGCCGCTGGTGATCGAGGCGCAGTACCGGGCGCTGGCCGAAATCCCGCACTCGGGGATCGCTGCCACGACCGACTTGGGCAACCCGACCTGCATCCATCCGGCGCGCAAGCGCGAAGTGGGGGAGCGGCTGGCGTTCCTCGCCCTGGCGAACGATTACGGGGTGACGGGGCTGCCCGCCCCGGCGCCGGTATACAAGTCGATGGAGCGCGACGGCAATAAACTGGTGCTGACTTTCGACAACCTGCCCGTCCGGGCCCAAAACGGCGTCGACAGCTTCGTGGCCTTCGGCCCTGAAGGTTATTGCCGTCCGGGCGGCTTCGAGATTGCGGGCGAAGACCGGGTTTTCCACCCTGCCGTTGCGAATTTCAAATATTGGGACAACCGGATCGAAGTGAGCTCCGACCGGGTGCCCGACCCGGTGGCGGTGCGCTACGCCTTCCGCAATTACTGCCCCGAAGCCAATGTCATGACGACGATGGGGCAGCCCCTTGTCCCGTTCCGCACCGACGACTGGCCGCTGGACGACATCGGTCGGATCAGGTAAACATCCGGCGGCCATGCATCCCGAATTCCCCCCCCCCTCCCGGCTGATTTCCGGGTACTCCCCGTTGTTTGCGGGGATAGCGCCCCTTATCCTGCGCCTGCATTGCGGACGGCATCGGCCGTCCGCCCGGGGGCGTCATGTCTTCGGGGCGGGGCAGCGGACTGCGGCGCGTAAGGGCGGTGCCCCGACGGATAATGCCTTCCGCTTCGGAGCCGGACGGCGCATTTCTGCTGCCCGAAATAGGTATAATGGCGCCTTGTATTTGTATATATTAAGGAAAGAAAGTATTTTTCCCATCGGATGCTTCCGCCCCGGGAAAGGTTGCGTCGGTTTTGCGGGATGGAATGATAAAGATTATAAAGTTCTCTAAAGGGTCGGCGCTATGGAATTGAGGGTGAAATGTGCGGTATGTGCGGTCGCGATGTGTCTGGTGTTGCGTGCCGGGAGCGGTATGGAGCACAAATTCAGGTATTATACCGACAACAGCGGGTTGTCGTCGAACACCATCCAGTGCCTCTATCAGGATGACAAGGGGTATGTCTGGGTCGGCACGGCCGACGGCCTCGACCGGTTCAACTCCTACGATTTCACCAACTACCGCTCCGATTACCGCCGCCGCAATACGCTCGAAAACAACTGCATTTACAGCCTTTGCGGCGAAGGGTTCCCCAACGGCGACCGCATATGGGTCGGAACCAGCGACGGGGTCTATATCTTCGACTCGAAGGACGAGTCGTTCGTCCACCTGCCCATCCTGGGCAGCGATGGCCGGGAGCGCCGCAACCTGCTGGTCTATTCGCTTGCGGCGGACGTCGCGGGCAACATGTGGATCGGGACGCTCGGCGACGGCCTCTACCGTTACAGCCTCAAGAGCGGCACGTTCGAACACTATAACGCCGCGAAATACCCCGAGGCCTTCTCGTCCGACGTCATCGTGAAGATCCTGCTCGACCACGACAACAACATCTGGGTGGCTTCGGGCGGCGGTTCGCTGCTGAGCCGCTACAACCCCGAGAACAACCGTTTTTCGACCTTCCGGGTCGAGGACACGCTCACGCGCGAGCCGATCTCGCGTATCAGTACCATGTGCCAGGATTCCTTCGGCGACATCTGGATCGCGGGGTATGCCTGCGAGCTCTACAAGTTCGAACTTTCGCGGCTGACGTTCACCTGCAACCGCCCGGAGGACGGCGAGGCGTATGGCCGCGTGCGGAGCATGATCGAATACACCCCGGGGATAATCATGCTCGGGACGGATCACGGCCTGGTGAATTTCAATACCAAGAACCGCAGTTTCGAGCATGTCGACAACGGCACGACCAACCGGAACGGACGGCTCAACGACAAATTCATCCACTCCATCCTCAAGGATCGTGACGGCGGCGTGTGGATCGGAACCTATTTCGGCGGCATCAACTACCTCTCGCCGCTCAGTTCGCTCTTCACGCTCATCGAAGCCGGCGAGGGGTGCGGGCATATCATCAGCAAATTCTGCGAGGATCCCGAGGGGAATATCTGGATCGGCAGCGACGACGGGGGGCTGAGCCTTTACAATCCGCGTACGGGCAGCTATACGCCCGTGGCGGTCGACCCGCGTGACCGGGCGCTCAACATCCATGCGCTCACCATCGACGGCGGATGGCTGTGGGTCGGGACGTATGGCGACGGGCTTTACCGCATCGACCTGCGCACGCGGCAGATGAAGCACTTCACGCAGGCCGGCACGGGACTCGACAATCTCGACGTCTATTCGGTTTTCCGCGATTCGCGGGGGCAGTTGTGGATCGGCACCAAAATGGGCATCTGCCGTTACGACGACGTTTCGCAGACCATCACGTGCGCATTCGGCCTGGGACATAACAGCGACGTGGTGGACATCTGCGAGGATGCCCGCGGGCACCTGTGGTTCGCGTCGCTGGGCAAGGGGTTGATCCGCTACGGGTTCGACGACGGCCGGTTCGCCCTCTGTTCGCACGATTCCGGGGGCGGGCTTTCCGATTTCGTGAGCTGCCTGGCCGTCGAGGGGGACAACCTGTGGATCGGCACCCACGGCTGCGGGCTTTGCCGTTACGACATCGCGGCCGACACGCTCTCCAGGGAGTTCGACATGCTGCCCTACGGCAACTGCGCCGTGTTCCAGATCGTGCAGAACGGCGGCGAACTGTGGCTCACGACCAACCGCGGGCTGCTGAAATACAGCCCCGGGAACGGCCCGCAGTCGATCTACAAGTTCACCTCCGACGACGGACTGCTGGCCAATATCTTCAACGCCAATTCGGGCATCAAGTCCTCGACCGGGCATATCTACATCGGCTGCAACAACGGCATCAACAAGTTCTATCCCTATGATTTCACGCGCCGCGAGAATTCGGCCAAGCTCAGCGTCGTCTTCCCCGATTTCAAGCTCTTCAACCGCAGCGTGCCCGTGGACGGACGACTGTTGTCCAATACCATCGACTGCCAGCGCTCGGTGCGCCTGCGCGGACGGAAGATGTCGTTCAGCCTTGATTTCATTGCGCTCAACTTCTCCTCGCCGCTGAGGACGGTCTACCGTTACCGGCTGGAGAACTTCGACGACAAATGGATCACCACCGGCCTGGACGAAGGGGCCGGGGTGCAGCATGTCTCCTACACCAACCTGCCGCCGAACCGTTACCGCTTCGTCGTGAGCGCCTCGACCGGCGGCGAGCAGTTCGGCGAGGAGGCCGTGGTCGAGATCCTCGTGCTGCCGCCGTGGTGGATGGCTCGCGCCATGGTCGTGGCCTACGGCGTGCTGGCTCTGCTGGCCGTGGCGGGCGGCGGCCTGTGGCTGCGCCGCAGGATTGGCCGCGCGCACCGCGAGCAGATCGCCTCGATCACCCGCAAGAACAAGCTCGACCTGCTCGAAGCCAAGGTCAGCCTCTTCACGGAGGTGGCCAACGAAATACGTACGCCCGTCGCGCTGATTGCCGCGCCCGTCGAAGAGATCGCCAAGCGCGCCGGGGATTTGCCCGGGCTCCGTGACGACGTGGACATCATCCGCAAGAACTGCGAGCGGCTGCGGACGCTGGTCGACCAGATCCTGAACCTGAAAAGCGCGGAGGAGGGCGAGCATGCCGCCTCCTGCGTTCCGGAGCGCGTCGACGTACGGGAAGTATTGCGGACGCTGGTCGCGGCGGTGGGGGATGCCGTCCCGCGGCGGGGTATCGCGGTGCACCTCGGGCTGCCCGGCGAAGCCCTCACGGCCGAGATGTGCTGCGACCACTTCTCGAAGATCGTGGGCCAGATACTCGGTAATGCCTACCAGTTCGCCGAGAGCCGCATCGACGTGACGCTCGAAGGCCCCGGCGGGGAGGTGCCCGGCGATGTGTTCCGGGTGCGTGTCCGCGACGACGGCGCGGGGATAGACCGGGCGGAGAAGGCACGGATATTCGAACCTTTCTATACGTCGGACAAGTGTGTCTCCGGCAGCGGGCTGGGGCTGGGGCTCGCCGTGGCGAAGAGCCTGGCGACCCGGATGGGCGCCGTGCTCGGGGTCGAAAGTGCCGTGGGACAGTGGACGGAGTTTACGGTGACGGTTCCGCTCGGTGCACCCCGTCCCGTCCCCGGGACGGATGGCGATTCCGGAGTGCCTGCCGGGCAGCCGGCCGTGGCGGCCGTGCAGCCCGAGGTGCAGAAGCGGCTGCCCGACATCCTGCTGGCCGAGGATAATGCCGACTTCGCGGACTTTTTCGTGCGGCATCTCTCCGGCAGCTATACGATCCATTGTGCGACGGACGGACGGCAGGCGCTCGACCTGCTCCGAAGCCGGAGCATCGCGGCCGTCGTGAGCGACGTGGCGATGAAAGGGATGGACGGCGTGGCGCTCTGCGCGGCGATCCGCAACGATCCGGCGCTGGATCACCTCCCCGTGGTGCTGGTTTCGGTGGACTCCTCTTCGGCGGCGAAGGTGCGTGCGCTGGAGGCGGGTGCCGACGCCTACCTCGAAAAGCCGTTGTCGGTGGACTACCTCGACTGCCAGATACGGGCGCTTATCGGCATCCGCGGCCGGCTGCGCCTGAAATTCTCGAAGATGCCCTACCTGGTCATGGATGGGGATGCGGCGAGCCCTTCGGGCAACCGTTTCATGGCGCAGGTGAACCAGTATGTCATGGATAACATCTCCAATTCGAATCTTTCGGTCGAGGACATCGCCGCAGCCGTGAATGTCAGCCGTACGCTCTTTTTCTCGCGCATCAAGTCGCTGACGGGCACTACGCCCAACGAGTTCCTGCGCTCCACGCGCCTCAGGGTGGCCGCCGAGCTGCTTTCCAAGTCCAACGACCTGCGCGTCACGGAGATATGCTATATGGTGGGCTTCACTTCGACCTCCTATTTCGCCAAGTGCTTCCATGCGCAGTTCGGGATGCTGCCCACCGAATTCATGGAGAAATACCGCCGGGAGTGATCCTGATGTTACGGTTGTTTGCGCGGGGCGCAGTGCGTACGACCGGGGCAGGCGCCTGCCGCCTGCAAGGGTTCGGGGCGTGAAACGGTAATCCCGGCCTGCATCTATTCAAATGCGGGCCGGGATTGTTCACGTTCTCCATTTACCGCCTCATCCCGTAGCCGATGCGCAGCAGTACGAGCAGGAGCAGTGTTACGGCCAGTTCGGCCGCCGGTACCGCGAGCCAGATCCCCGCGACGCCCGCCAGCCGCGGCAGCACGAGGAAGCAGAAAGCCATCAGCACGATGCCCCGAAGCACGGTGAGCCCCGTCGCCAGCCGTCCGCGCTCGATGCTCTGGTAGTAGCCGATCGTGACGACGTTGATTCCGAAAAAGGGATACCCGGCGGCGAAGAGCGGCAGGCCGCGCACGGCGATTGCATAGGCCGGGGCGTCGGGCGTCAGGAACAGCCCCACGATCCACGGGCTGAACAGCCACGTGAACCCGAATACCGCCAGCCCGCAGACGAACGCTGTGCCGAGTGCCATCGCGAACGCATCCCTGCCGCGCCGCATCAGCCCTGCGCCGTAGTTGTAGCTGATGATCGGCTGTGCCGACTGGATGATGCCGTTGTAGACCATGAAGATGATCGGGAAGATGTAGCAGGCGATGCTGTACGCCGCCACGCCGTCCTTGCCGGTGTAGCGGATGAACGTGTAGTTACCCACGACCATCAGGCACGAAATGGCCAGCTCGCTCAGCAGCGCCGGGAACCCGATGTAGGTCATGTAGCCCAGATTGCGGGCTGTGAGGCGCAGGCTCTTGTAACTGGTTTTGAACTTCACGAAGTGCAGCGTCCGGCTGTGGCGCAGCATGTACCGCAGCATCACGCCCGAGCCTACTATGTAGCCGACTCCCGTTGCGATGGCCGCGCCCGCGAGCCCCCACCCGAATTCGAAGATGAAAAGATAGTCGAGCACGATGTTGATCGAGGCCGCCATGATGTTGCACGCCATGGCGAACCGTGGTGCGCCGTCGAGCCGCACGATAAACATCAGGATGTTGAATACGGCCAGCGGCGTGAGGAAGAGCGTGAACCACACGAGGTATTCGCGCGCGGGAACCATCAGTTCGGGCGGCGTGCCCAACAGCAGCAGCAACGGTTTGTGGCAAAGGATCAGCAGGGCGCTGAGCAGGGCGATCAGCAGCGCCGGAAGCACCAGCGACTGCGTGATGTTGATCTCCGCCACGCGTCGTTTGCCCTGCGCGAGGTTGATCGACGCCACGACCGAGCCGCCCATGCCGAACATCAGTCCCAGCCCCGTGCCGAGCGTGAAGAGCGGCGCGACGATATTGACCGAGGCGAGGGCGTCGCTGCCTATGCCCCGCCCTACGAAGATGCCGTCGGTGATGACGAACACGGCCGAGAAGACCATGCCCATGACCGTGGGAAAGAGGAAGCGCCGGAAAAGTTTTCCGACGTCCGAACTGCTGAAATCGATACTGTCTCGTTGCATATTCCTTACTTTTTTCGAAGTGGTGCAAAAGTAAGGCTTTCGGCGCGGGGAAAAGTTACCTTATGATAATTTCGTCATTTGATTTCGGCCCGGATGCGGCTCAGGCTTTGGGGCGTGAGGAAGAGGTAGGCCGCGAGGTCTTTCAGCGCGATGCGCTGCAATAATTGGGGATATTCGCGCAGT
>ERZ824480.1564-NODE-1564-length-19616-cov-4.739942_pt1 | contig 19616 bp, 17 predicted proteins | sample MGYA00519861_ERZ824480 | MGnify/ENA primary metagenome ERZ824480 (study PRJEB31778, sample SAMEA3449152) | human gut metagenome | biome: human gut; feature: human-associated habitat; material: faeces | place: United Kingdom | collected 2010/2012 ... | reverse complement strand
GTGATCCAGGACGGAATCCGCCAAGTCACCAGAGATCATTCCCTGGTACAGGAAATGGTGCGCTTTGGCGGAATCAGTCGGGAACAGGCGAGGATCCATCCGGATCGCAACATCATTACCCGTGCCGTAGGCGTAGAGGATGATCTGCAGGTGGATCTGTTTTTGGTTCCGCTGGAAGGAAAAGACCGGGTGCTTCTGTGCTCGGATGGCCTGACCGGAATGCTGGAGGATGAAGAAATCCTGCAGATTCTGGAAGGAGAAGGCAACGTGGAAGAGCGGGCGCAGCGGCTGGTGCAGGCTGCAAACGACCACGGCGGAAGAGATAATATCGCGGTGATTATTATGGAGCCGTTTTCAGATGAGGTGAGCGGATGATTAAGATAGGAACAATGATAGGCGACCGTTACGAGGTGCTCGAGCGCATCGGGATGGGCGGAATGTCAGATGTTTATAAGGCAAAGGATCACAAACTGAACCGGCATGTAGCGGTGAAAGTGCTGAAGCAGGAATTTTCCGAAAATACGAATTTCGTATCTAAATTCCGGGTAGAGGCCCAGGCAGCAGCCAGTCTGATGCATCCGAATATTGTAAATGTGTATGACGTCGGAGAAGATAACGGGATTTACTACATCGTTATGGAACTTGTAGACGGCATCACGCTCAAAAAATATATCGAAAAAAAGGCGCGTCTGTCCGTGCGGGAGGCGTTGAGTATCGCCATTCAGGCATGCATGGGCATCGAAGCAGCGCATAACAACCATATTATCCATCGGGATATCAAGCCGCAGAATATTATTATCTCCAAGGACGGCAAAGTCAAGGTGACGGACTTCGGTATTGCCAAGGCAGCTACCAGTAATACTATCACTTCTAATGTCATGGGAAGTGTACACTATACTTCTCCCGAGCAGGCCAGAGGGGGTTACAGTGATGAAAAGAGTGATATCTATTCGCTGGGTATCACCATGTTCGAGATGCTGACGGGAAGAGTTCCTTTCAACGGGGAGACTACGGTTGCCATCGCCATCAAGCATATTCAGGAAGAAATGCCGTCTCCGAAGGAGTTTGTACCGGAGATCCCTTCCAGCGTAGCCAGTATTGTACTGAAATGTTGTCAGAAGTCTCCGGACCGCAGATACCAGAATATGGCAGAACTGATCGCGGATCTGAAGCAGTCCCTGATCAACCCGGAGGAAGATTTCGTGGTGAATACCGATCCGGATATGGAAGGTGGTACCCGGATGATCTCCGATGAGGATATGGCGCAGATCAAACGAAAAGTCCCTTATCAGGGAGGACGGGAATACGAAGAACCGGATCATGACGAGACCATGCGTCTGCGTTCCGATACGGAAGCCATGTATGAAAACGAAGAAGATGGCGAAGACGAAGATAATTACGACTACGACCCCAAGATGGAGCGTGTGACCACAATCCTGGCAATTGTAGCCGGTGTGGTGATCTGTATTATCCTGATCGTTCTGGCAGTGAAGATCTTCGGCGGCAAAAATGAAGGAAGCAGTGACTCTGATGCAGGACCGATCATTACGACCGAAGAGACGGATGCCACAGAAGTGGAAAAGGTCTCCATGCCGGATGTAAAGGGCATGAAGGTAGAAGATGCAAAGAGCACCCTGACCAGTCTGGGAATCCTCACAGAGGTGACTTATGAGGAGTCCGACACGGTAGCGGAAGGTATTGTTATCAATACAGATGTCAGCGTGGGAGCACAGATCGATAAGGGCAGCAAGGTAACCCTGAAAGCCAGTGCAGGAACTCAGGGTGTGGAAGTACCCAATGTGGTGAATCTTACTTTTGATGAAGCCAATACACAGCTGGTAAGCAAGGGATTCCTGGTCAACAAGACAGAGAACTATTCCGATACGGTAGAGTCCGGCCGGGTAATTTCCCAGACCCCCTCCGAGGGCAACAAAGCACCAAAGGGCAGTGTGATCACTGTGACAGTAAGTCTGGGTAAGGAAGATACCAAGATCCGTGTGCCGAATCTGATCGGTCTGTCCGAGCAGGACGGCACGGTAGAAGCCATCGAGGCAGGACTGACCGTAGGCAGTGTGACCTATATCTACAGTGACGAAGTGGGAGAAGGCATGATCTGTTACCAGAGCTATTCCCATGGCTCCTATGTGGAGCAGGGAACTTCCATTGATATCAAGGTCAGTCAGGGAGCTCAGAAGGTGACTTACAAGTGTAATGTCAGCATTGCGGCACCGACGACTTCGGAAGCACCCGGCTATGTATCGGGAATGGAAGTCAGCATCAAACTGGTGACGGATGACAATAACGTACTGCTGGATACCAAGACCAGCACTTTCCCGGTAGCTACCAATTTCAACGGTATGACTGCCTCCGGTGGTACGCTCACCATAACGTATCAGGTGACAAGCGAACCGACCACCACAACGAACCCGGATACCGGGGAGCAGGTGACGGTTCCCGGAACGACAGAAGACCGTTCCTTTACCAGAAGAGTTGAGTTCGTAAAGGAATAAGATCAAAGGCGGGAAGCTATGAAGGGCAAGATTATAAAAGGAATCGCCGGGTTCTATTACGTCCACGCAGTGGACGTTGGCCACGCACCGGGCACGGTGTACGAATGCAAGGCAAAAGGAGTCTTTCGCAAGGATCACAGAAAACCCCTGGTCGGGGATGACGTGGAGATGGATGTCCTGGATGAGGCACAGAAAAAAGGAAATATCAGGGAATTGCTTCCCAGACACAGTGAACTGATCCGTCCGGCGGTAGCTAATGTGGATCAGGCGCTGGTGATCTTTGCCATCACGAAGCCACAGCCGAATTTTAATCTGCTGGATCGTTTCCTGGTCATGATGCAGCAGCAGGACATTCCCTGCATTATCTGTTTTAACAAGCAGGATATTGACGAGGAAGGCAAAAAGGAAGATTATCGTGCCATTTACGAACAGGCGGGATTCCGTACGATCACGGTCAGCGCAGCCAGACAAGAAGGGATAGATACCATTCAGGAGCTGCTTCGCGGCAAGACCACTACGGTGGCGGGTCCCAGCGGTGTCGGTAAATCCTCTCTGGTAAACTGCCTGCAGTCCGGCACAGTGATGGAGACCGGCTCCATCAGTGAGAAGATCGAGCGGGGAAAGCATACTACCAGGCACTCCGAACTGATCTCCATTGCACAGGATACGTATATTCTGGATACCCCGGGATTTAGCTCTCTGGGGTTGTTTCGGTTGGAGAAGGAGCAGCTGGCGGAATTTTATCCGGAGTTTGCCCCTTTTGAAAAATATTGCAGATTCGGAGGCTGCTCCCATATCTCTGAGCCGGTATGCGGTATCAAGGCTGCTGTGGCAGAGGGAGAGATCCCGCAGATACGTTATGAGAACTACTGTCTGCTCTATGATGAACTGAAAAATCAGAGAAAATATTAATTATGAGTGAAGTGCAGAATAATCTAGGGGAAAAATTCAAAGAGACCATTACGGAAGCGATGAAGACCGGAGATTTTCATGCGTTGAACACGCTGGTGACGGATACGGTCAACGATGCCTTGCGGGAGGCGGATTTCCAGGCAAATCTGTCCAGGGAAGCCACGGAAAAAAAGGTGTGGAATTCCCAGCGCAGCTGGCAGGATAAAAGGCGGGAGGAAGTCAAGACCGAGGCAGAGATCCAGGCAGAACGGCAGCAACGGGAAAAACAGCAGGAGGAGCGCCGCAGGCAGAACGAAGAATGGCACCGGCAGCGCAGAGAGCGGGAAAAGCAGTGGGAAGAACAACGGAAGGCTCAGGCAGAGCAGAACCGTGCACGGAATCAGGCACAGCCGGTGACACCCAGAAAAGCTACTGCGGCAGAAATGACTTCTCTGGTCAAAATGGAAAAGAAGGGAAACGTGTCCGGAACATTGTGCACTGTGTTCGGCGGGATCGGACTGGGGTTCAGCGGACTGGGACTTCTGGTACAGCTGTTACTGGCAGCTTTTCAGGCAGCATCTCTGAGTGCGGCAATCCTTCCGGGAGTATTGTCTCTGGTATTTTTAGAGATGATATCTTATGGCAACGGACAGCGCAGAAGATTAAAGCGTGCGGAGAAATATCTGGAGCTGTGCGGCACCAAAATGTATGGTGTGATCAACGAAATGGCCCGCTATACCGGAAAAAGTGTCCGCTATGTCAGAAGGGATCTTCGTAAGATGTTAAAAGCCGGAATGTTTCCGGACGGACATCTGGATGATAAAGAGACCTGCTTTATGCTCAATAATGTGATCTACCGTCAGTATCTGGAGACGGAGAAAGCCTATCTGGAGCAGAAGAAGAGCAGTGAGCAGGAAAAAAAACAGAATACAGCGGACACCGACACACAGGATACGGAGCAGAGCCGCAGAGAGCAGGAGCTGCACAGTATGGTGGCAGAAGGAATGGAATACATCCGTCATCTGCGGGATCTGAATGACAGGATCGAAGGAGAAGCGATCTCTGAGAAGCTGTACCGGCTGGAAAATCTGTTGAAGGAGATCTTTGACCGAGTGCAGGAGCATCCGGAGCAGATGCATCGGATGCATAAACTGATGGATTATTACCTGCCTACTATGTTGAAACTGGTGGAGCAGTATGCGGAATTTGATGAGATCAGCAGCCCGGGAGACGATATTCTCGATGCTAAAAAAGAGATCGAAAAGACACTGGATATGATCAATCAGGCATTTGTTACATTGCTGAACAATCTGTTCCGGGATGCAGCCTTTGATGCATCGGCGGATGCACAGGTATTGCAGACGATGTTGGCTAAGGAAGGGCTGACGGAATCGGATTTTGTAAGAGAAAAAAGTGTATGACAGCAGGAAAGTAATGCTGATGGTAAATAAAAAATCATGAGAGAGTATGGAAAGGCGGGGTTATAAGTATGAATATGGATCTGGATGCAGCAACAAAAGAGGCACCTACCCTTACACTGGATCCCTTTGCGGAGGCAAAGGCAGAGATCGTGGAGAAGAAGCCGGAGGAACTGGTAGAGGAGCAGGCTGTTCCGGAGATGGAACTGACACCGGAAGAACAGAAAATGGTAGATGATTTTGCGGGACAGATCGATCTGACCAATACCCAGGCGGTATTGCAGTACGGTGCGGGGAGTCAGAAAAAGATCGCAGATTTCTCTGAGACAGCACTTAGCAATGTCCGGACCAAGGATATGGGCGAGGTTGGACAGCTGTTGACGGATGTAGTGGCACAGCTCAAGGATTTTGATACAGAGGAAGACAAGGGATTCTTCGGCTTGTTTAAAAAGAGCGGGGATAAGCTGAGTAATCTGAAAGCAAAGTATGATAAAGCGGAAGTGAACATCAGCAAGATCTGTGATGCCATGGAAAATCATCAGGTGGTGCTGCTAAAAGATGTGGCGGTACTGGACAAGCTGTATCAGCTGAATCTGAATTATTTTAAAGAACTGTCCATGTACATTCTGGCAGGTAAAAAGAAACTGACACAGGCGAAAAACGTGGAACTGCCGGAACTTCTGGAAAAAGCACAGAAGAGCGGACTGCCGGAGGATACGCAGGCTGCGAAGGATTTTGCAGCAATGTGTGAGAGATTCGAGAAGAAGATCTATGATCTGGAACTTACCAGAGCCATTTCTCTGCAGATGGCACCCCAGATCCGACTGATCCAGTCCAATGATATCGCTATGTCCGAGAAGATCCAGTCCACACTGGTGAATACGATCCCTCTGTGGAAGAGCCAGATGGTCATTGCCATCGGTCTGGATCATGCCACCGATGCAGCCAAGGCACAGCGTGCAGTATCGGATATGACCAATGAACTGTTGAAGAAAAATGCAGAAGCACTGAAAGTGGCATCCGTGGAGACAGCGAAGGAATCAGAGAGAGGTATTGTGGATATCGAGACCCTCAAGACCACGAACCAGACACTGATGACCACACTGGATGAAGTCATGAAGATCCAGGAGGAAGGCCGTGCCAGAAGACAGAGCGCAGAGGAAGACTTACAGCGGATCGAAAATGAAATGCGGGATAAGCTTCTGGAGATGAGCCAGTCATCCCATACATGATTTTTACATAATTTTAAGCAGAGAAATCTTGACGAAACCACCAGAGGAAATTAAAATAAAATGTATATAGGTTAATTAACGGAAGGAGCAGGAAACAAATGAAAAAACTGGAAGAAATGCTAAGGGAGAAAACGATTAAAAATAAGCTTTCTTTTGTGTTCCGCATTATGGATGTTTTATATGTGGTGTTGGCATTGGTGGCAGTTGTGGAATTGATACATTCAAAAAGCTATGTGGGAAGCGTAATTGTTGTGATCATAGTTGTATTAGCTATTGCATTTAATGCAGCTATGTCAAAGATGCTTGCCAAAATGTTGGTAGAGCCTATTGAGAGTCTGGTAGTGGCATCTGAGAAGATTGCTTCCGGTGACTTTGAGATCGGCACTCCTTATGAGTCCGAGGATGAGCTGGGACGCTTATCCGACAGTTTTGAGACCGCAGCCGGTATTTTGAAAAAGGTTGTATCAGATCTGCAGGATATTGTAGAGCATTTTGCTGAGGGTAATTTTGATGTACATAGCAACTGCCCCGATGCGTATGTAGGACAGCTCCGCAATGTACTGGATGAACTGGATGATATGGTGAACAAGGTCAGTGAGACTATGCACGGTATTCAGGGATCTTCCGAACAGGTGTCTGCCGGAAGCAATCAGCTGGCTGTCAGTGCACAGGATATTGCAGAAGGTGCTACCAGTCAGGCTGCAGCTGTTGAAGAACTGGTGGCTACCGTAGAAGAAGTAACGAATCAGGTAATGGAGAACACCAAGTCTACCGATATCGTTCACGATAAGGCAAAACAGGTAGGTATCGAGGCAGCCAACAGCCAGCAGAAGATGGATGAGCTGGTAGATGCCATGAAGAAAATCGATACCACGACCCAGAATATCGAGAAGATCATCGCAGATATCGAGAATATTGCATCCCAGACCAATCTGCTGTCTTTGAATGCTTCCATTGAGGCAGCAAGAGCAGGGGAAGCCGGAAGAGGTTTCGCAGTCGTGGCTGACCAGATCAGACAGCTGGCAGAAGAGAGTGCAAATTCCGCAGTAGAGTCTAAGAAGCTGATCGAAGAATCCATGAACGAAGTAGGAGTGGGTAACAGGGTTACCAGGGAGACCAACGAAGCAATGCAGAAGGTTATGACCGAACTGGATCAGATCATCCAGGAGGTTGCTAATATCCGTACTGCATCCGACAGACAGGCAGTATCTGTCAACAACATCAAGAAGGGTGTGGAGGACATCAACGATGTTATCCAGTCCAACTCCGCAGCAGCAGAGGAGACTTCCGCTACCAGCGAGGAGCTTTCCGCTTCCGCTACTACTTTGAACGAGTTGTTAGAGCACTTCAAACTGCGCGGTTAATCGGAGGATGTTTTCCCAAGATCGTAATAGAGAGAACAGAAGAACCATAGCTGAAACCACAGCTGTGGTTCTTTTCATATCGGAGGAGTAATGAGTAATAAGGAAATGCTTCATAGAAAACAATATAGGATAGCGGCGGTAGTGGCCGGTCTGGCGCTTGCAGTAAGTATGACAGCCTGTGGTGCACAGAAAGGGACTGAGGGGACGGAAAGCGTGGAAACTATGGAAAACGTGGATCCTGTGGTTCCCGAGAGCGTAGTAGCATCCGTGGAGACAACAGAAAATGAGAAAAACGCAGAGGAATTCGGTAGAGAAACGCTGGCGGAAACGTCTGTGCCGCAAGGGGCGGCGAATAGTGCAGGACATGAAATGGTGACTTCGGGGACCGACAAAGTTCCTGGGGGAGAGGTTGCGGTGTCGCAAAGCGGTATGCCGACAGAGGCCGCAGGCAGTCAGACAGAAACGGTAGCCGGTCAGCCGGAGGCTATACAGAACCAGCCGGTGGAATATACCGACTTACAACAGATCACTCTGAATCCGGACTGGGAATATGCGGATCATTCGAAGATAAATACCGGAGCCGCAGTACTATACCGGGCACCAGAGGAGTCCGGAAGCAAGGGAATCATTATCGGAGTGAATGCGGGACATGGCACCGCCGGTGGGGCCAAAGTAAAGACGCTGTGCCATCCGGACGGTTCGGCCAAGACTACGGGAGGCAGTACGGCAGCGGGAGCTACGGAAGCTGCGGCAGTGTCCGGAGGCATGACATTTCAGGACGGGACACCGGAGCGAACGGTTACTTTGCAGATGGCACAGATCCTGCGGGACAAACTGTTGGCCTCTGGCTATGATGTACTGATGCTCAGGGACGGAGAGGATGTGCAGTTGGACAATGTGGCCAGGACCGTGATCTGCAATAACGTGGCAGACTGCCATATCGCACTGCACTGGGACAGCGGTGACGGCAAGAATTACGACAAGGGATGCTTTTACATCTCTGTGCCGGAAGTACTGAAGAGTATGGAACCGGTGGCATCCCACTGGCAGCAGCACGATGCTCTGGGAGCGGATCTGGTGGAAGGGCTGCGGGGACAGGGAGCAACGATCTATGGAAAAGGAAACATGAGCATTGACCTGACCCAGACTTCTTATAGTACGATCCCTTCCGTGGATATGGAACTGGGAAATGCATATTCCGATCACAGCGATGCTATACTGGATCAACTGGCGGAAGGATTGCTGCAGGGGATTAACGTTTATTTTCAACAGCAGTAAGATTGGACAGAGCGGCAATGCATTGATCGGAGATGAACTTCAAAAGAAATCCCAGCACTGCCATCAGCAGCAATTCAACGAGAAACAAACCTAAAACACCCACCATACCGCGCATATAGGGAATAGCCCTCGGAGTGATAAAATAGATAATGATATGGTGGACCAGAAATACTTCATAAGAGTAGTTACTTATCGTACGGAGAAATCGGCCGTGTCCTTTTTCGAGAACCGGTTCCAGGCATGCAGCGGAAATCCAGAAGGCAACGGCCAGTATCGTTATTTTCAAACCGGTGCTGATGGGAAGTGCAAAAGGGCACAGAACAAAGAAAATCACCACCGGCAGGGATAAGAAAATCCATTTAGGATTGAATTTTTCATGATAATAACCAATCATCATACCGATTACGAACTCGTAGCCCTTCAGGAAGAAGTTCATATGGATGGGGGACGGAGAAATCGTAATGAAATAAAACAATCAAATAAATCCCGGTAGCGATGATAAAAAAGAACTTTTCACTTTTTATCATAAAAAATCGAAGCAATGGAAAGATCAGATACAACAGAATAAGACATCCCAGAAACCATTCTCCGATGGTAAGGGAAAAGGTGCTGATCCCGTGCATGCTGACCCAGGAATCCATTCCAAGAAAAGTAAAAACAATTCTCCACGCAGGAATTCCTTCAGGAAAAATATTGTGGACGGAATGGCTCTGGAAAAGGAGAAACAGGAAATAAACAATGTAAAGTATATAAAAGGGAATCAGGATGCGCAGAAATCTTTTCTTATAATATTTTGCGAGGCTGAAGTTCTCCTTCGCGGTATAGGAGAGACTGGCACCGGATAACATGAAAAATACAGCAACACCCAGGGTTGCCAGATGCATATTGCTGTTGGAAAACAGAGGATTGAGTCTCTCTACGGGACAGATTCCGGAGAGATAGAGCTGAAAGAGCAGATGATAAAAAATAATGAAACAAAAGCAGGTACATCTAAGTAAATCAAAATAACGTATTCTTTTCATTGATTTTTCCTCTTTGGTTTATGATAATGCATATTATAGCATATTTTTATTTCGAAAGAAAAGTATTTAGGTGTTTGAAAAAAACACATATTATGCTATAATTTTAGATTATATTGTTCAACTAATAAACAGAAAGGCAAAAATTCCGTTTATAGAGGGATTTTTGAACGGGTAAAGATAAAATGAAGCTGGGTATCGTAGGTCTTCCCAACGTGGGAAAGAGCACACTTTTCAATTCCCTGACCAAGGCGGGAGCAGAATCCGCCAACTATCCCTTCTGTACCATCGACCCTAACGTGGGTGTGGTAACAGTTCCGGATGACAGACTGAAAGCACTGGGCGAGATGTATCATTCCAAGAAGGTAACTCCCGCAGTGATCGAATTCGTGGATATCGCAGGTCTGGTAAAGGGTGCCTCCAAGGGTGAGGGACTGGGCAACCAGTTCTTAAGCAATATCCGTGAAGTGGATGCTATCGTACATGTGGTAAGATGTTTCGAGGATCCTAATGTCATCCATGTGGACGGCAGCGTGAACCCTCTGCGTGATATCGAGACCATCAATCTGGAGCTGATCTTCGCAGATCTGGAAGTACTGGAGAGAAGACTGTCCAAGGTAGTCAAGGCAGCCAGAATGGACAAGACCTATGCCAAGGAGCTGGCACTGCTTGAGCGTATCAAGGAGCATCTGGAGAGCGGTAAGATGGCAAAGAGCCTGGATGTTACCGATGAGGATGAACTGGCTCTGTTAAAGGAATACAATCTGTTGACTTATAAGCCTGTGATCTATGCAGCCAATGTAGCCGAGGATGATCTGGCAGATGACGGCGCATCCAATGAGATGGTGGCAAAAGTAAGAGAGTTCGCAGCCGGTGAACACAGTGAGGTATTCGTGATCTGTGCACAGATCGAGGAAGAGATCTCCGAGCTGGATGATGATGAGAAGGCAATGTTTTTAGACGACCTGGGATTAAAGGAATCCGGTCTGGAGAAACTGATTAAGGCAAGTTATCATATCTTAGGTCTGATGAGCTTCCTGACTGCAGGAGAGGATGAGACCAGAGCATGGACCATCAAGATTGGCACCAAGGCACCTCAGGCAGCCGGCAAGATCCACTCCGATTTCGAGAGAGGCTTCATCAAGGCAGAAGTAGTAAACTACAAGGATCTGCTGGAGCAGGGCTCTCTGGCCGCTGCCCGTGAAAAGGGTCTGGTCGGCATGGAAGGTAAGGATTATGTAGTGCAGGACGGCGATGTGATCCTGTTCCGCTTCAACGTGTAATACTAAGATCCGCAATAGACAGATTACGAGACTGCTTGCAGGCAGAGTAATCTGTCTATTAGCGGATCAAACATACATGAGCAAGTAGGGCGACAGCCCGGAATGCGAATGTATGTGCCGGATTCGGGAGCGCGAAGCGCGCAGAAGCCGGATAGTACCAAGAAAGGAAATAAATATTATGATGAATGCAGGAGATATTGCATTTCCCCATTTAGGCATTTACCTGGAGAATGTTCCCAGAAGCTTTTCCGTATTCGGTTTCGAAATCGCCTTTTACGGCCTGATCATCGGAATCGGGGTACTGGCAGGCATTCTGATGGCGGTGCATCAGGCAAAGGTGACAGGAGAAAATCCGGATACGATCTGGGATTTCGCCATTTATGCCGTGATCTTTTCCGTGATCGGAGCCAGAATCTATTACGTGGTCTTTGCCTGGGACTATTACAAGGACAATCTGTTAAGCATCTTCAATACCCGTAACGGCGGTATGGCGATCTACGGCGGTGTGATCGGAGCATTCCTGACACTGCTCATTTATTGCAGGATCAAGAAGATCAACCCGTTCCGGCTGGGAGATCTGTGTGTGCCGGGGTTGATCCTGGGACAGATCATCGGCCGCTGGGGTAACTTTATGAACCGTGAAGTATTCGGGGAATATACGGACAGTTTTCTGGCCATGCGGCTTCCTATCGAAGCTGTGCGCAGCCGGGATATTTCTGAGAATGTAGCAGCTCACATTATCGATGGGACCAATTACATTCAGGTACATCCCACTTTCCTCTACGAGAGCCTGTGGAATCTGATGATCCTGATCCTTATGCTGGTGTACCGCAAGCACAAAAAGTTCGAGGGTGAGATCTGTCTGCTGTACTTCGGAGGCTATGGTCTTGGCAGATTCTGGATCGAAGGTATCCGGACAGATACCCTGTTTATCCCCGGAACGACCCTCGCCGTATCACAGGTATTATCCTTGTGCATGGTGATCTTCGCAGTGGTGACGGACGTTGTGGTACGTATCCGCCTGGAAAAACAGCCGAAAGTGGAAAAATATTAAAAATTTTTAAAAATTTATTAAGAATATCGAAACAGGAGCAAATACATAGATATTGTGTTTGCTCTTATTTTTATACCAGATATTGTAGCAAAAAGCGCCTTTGCCGTATGACAAGGCGCTTTTTTGCGTGGTGCTGTCGAAAAAAGCCACTTGATTTCTCTTGTAAAATACCCTATTTTAGTATAAAATCATAATAAAAGTGGGAGAAAGTGGAGGTAAGTGCCACAAAGTGGTAGATTTTTAGAAAAATGACCTCCTTTTCGTGGCAGTCCCATTTTGGATGAATGGTGGTGAGTGCGATGTTTATGAGCGAGTACAACCATACGTTAGATACGAAAGGCAGGTTGATCATTCCGGCGAAATTCCGAGAAGTCTTAGGAGAGGAATTTGTGATTTCCAAGGGAATGGATGGCTGCTTATTTGTGTATGCCAACGATGACTGGAATGCTTTTGAACAGAAGCTGACCTCATTACCTCTGATCAATAAAGAAGCAAGACAATTTGCCCGTTTCTTCCTGGCCGGTGCAGCTACGGTAGAAGTGGACAAGCAGGGAAGGATCCTGTTGCCGGCAGCACTCAGAGAGTTCGCTGGACTGGAAAAAGACGTGGTACTGGTCGGCGTCGGCAGCCGTGTGGAGATCTGGAGCAAGGATAAGTGGGAGAACATGAACTCCGATGCCGATATGGATGAGATCACCAGTGCCATGGAAGGACTGGGACTGACCATTTAACGGGTGAAAAACGTGACCGAGAAAGGATGACCGTCGTGGAATTCAATCATTATTCTGTGATGTTGCATGAGACCATTGAACAACTGAATATTAACCCGGACGGCATCTATGTGGACGGAACTTTAGGTGGAGGAGGACATGCCTACGAAGTATGCAGCCGCCTGAAAAACGGACATTTCTACGGCATTGATCAGGATGATGCAGCAATCGCGGCAGCATCCGCAAGATTGCAGCCGTTTGGAGATAAAGTGACCGTGATCCGCAACAATTATGTGAATGCAGTGGAGGCCCTCAGAGAATATGGTGTCACCGGCGTGGACGGGATCGTGCTGGATCTGGGAGTATCTTCCTATCAGCTGGATACCGAAGACCGAGGATTTTCCTATCGGTTTGATGCCCCTCTTGACATGCGGATGGATCGCAGGCAGACCCTGACAGCGAGAGATATCGTCAACAATTATTCCGAGATGGAACTGTATCACATCATCCGGGATTACGGTGAAGATCCTTTTGCCAAGAATATAGCGAAACACATTGTGAAAAACAGGGCAGACAAGCCCATTGAGACCACCTTTGAATTAAATGAGATCATCAAAGCCGCAGTCCCGGCAAAGATGCGACAGAACGGACATCCTTCGAAGCAGACTTTCCAGGCAATCCGTATCGAATGTAATCAGGAACTGGAAGTACTGAAAAAGGCGCTGGACGAGCTGATCGATCTGCTGAATCCCGGCGGAAGGTTCTGCATTATTACCTTCCATTCTCTGGAGGACCGGATCGTGAAGAACGCATTCCGCAGGAATGAGAATCCCTGCACCTGTCCGCCGGAATTTCCGGTGTGCGTATGCGGTAAGGTCTCCAAGGGAAAGGTGATCACCAGAAAACCCATTCTTCCCAGTGTGGAAGAACTGGAAGTAAACAGCAGATCCAAGAGTGCAAAGCTCAGGGTATTTGAGAAAAAATAAAAGACTTTAGTAGTGAAAGCGGGGAGAAAGAGTATGGCACAGAGAAGAAGAGTAAGCAATACTCCTTACATATATGATAATACAGCAAGAGACTTACAGATCCGCAGGCAGATGGAGGAGCCCCGGAGACAACTGTCTCATGAGACAAGAAAAAACAGAGAAAAAGCAAGACATATGAGCATCGGCTACGTCACTTTTCTGATGGGAGCCCTGATCGCCTGCGCTGCTTTTCTGGTAAATTATATCCAGATGCAGTCAGAACTGACCACCAAGATCACAGAGGTGTCCAGAATGGAGAGTGAGCTAAACTCTCTGAAGCTGTCAAATGATGAAGAGTACAGCCGGATCACCAGTAATATTAACCTGGAAGAGATCAAGAGAATTGCCATCGGCGAGCTGGGAATGACCTATGCCACCGAGGGACAGGTGATTACCTACGCAAGCAGCAGCAACGACTATATGCGTCAGGCGGATACCAGCCAGAACTAAGTCTGGGAGGCAGAAAGCGTGAAGGAACAGAAGCCTAAGAAATTTTCCATAAAGATGCAGAAAAAACTTTTATGCCTGTATGCCCTGATCATACTGGCATTTATTCTGCTGTCTGTCCGTCTGTCCTGGATTGTGAAAGCGGATGGAGCAACCTACGAAAAACAGGTTTTGTCACAGCAGAAATACGACTCCGTGACATTGCCGTTCCGCCGCGGAGACATCGTGGATGCCAAAGGAACGAAACTGGCAGTCAGCGAGAAGGTATATAATCTGGTCATTGATTCCTATGTAATGTTAAGCCGTGAGACTTATCTGGAACCGACGATGGAGGCGCTGTCCGCAAATTTCCCGGATCTGGATATGACGGCAGTGAGACAGTATGTGATCAGTCATCCGGATTCTTCCTGGTATGTCCCTCTCAGAAGGCTGACCTATGATCAGATCAGCGGTTTTCAGGCGGCAGCACTGGAGGACAGCAAGATCAAGGGCGTCTGGTTCCAGGAAGAATACAAGAGAGTCTATCCTAACGGTTCCCTGGCGGCGGACGTGATCGGATTCTCCAGATCGGACAACGAAGGACAGTACGGACTGGAAGAGTATTACAATGATGTGCTGAACGGAACCACCGGAAGAGAGTATGGATATCTGAATGATGATGCCAACCTGGAGCGGACCATCAAACCGGCCGTGGACGGCAATACGATACACAGTACCATTGATGCCAATATCCAGGGTATCGTGGAAAAATATCTGAAACAATTCAACGATGAGCATAAGGATGCGGTACATCCAGGTAACGGTGCGGAAAATGTGGGCTGCATTATTATGGAGGTAAATACCGGTAATATTCTGGCCATGGCAAGTTATCCGACCTATGACCTGAACGATACCAGGAATACGGACGCCCTTTTGGGATCCCGTAAGATCGAGATGGTGACCAATGCCAACGGTTATGATGTTCTGACCAAGACAGATACCTATTTTACGCAGGAAGACATTGATGCCTTAACGGATGACGAATTGCTGGACAACCTGAATTACCTGTGGAAGAACTATTGTATCTCCACTACTTACGAGCCGGGTTCCACAGCAAAACCGTTTACTGTGGCGGCAGCACTGGAGAGCGGTGCTATCACCGGCAACGAGCACTATCAGTGTAACGGATCTCTGGAAGTCGGCGGACATACGATCAAATGCCACAGCTACCGTTCCGGCGGTGAAGGTGATGTATCGGTACAGGATTCCATTGCCTGGTCCTGCAACGTAGCGCTGATGAAGATTGCAGCTACTTTGGGAAAAGAAGAGTTTGCCAAATTTCAGCAAACCTTTAACTTTGGATTAAAGACTAACGTGGATCTGGCAGGAGAAGCGAGAACGGCAAGCCTCCTGTTCCCGGTGGATCAGATGGGCAGTGCCGATCTGGCTACCAACAGTTTCGGACAGAACTTCAATGTAACAATGATCCAGATGATCACGGGATTCTGTTCCCTGATCAACGGAGGTTATTATTATGAGCCGCATATGGTGGATAAGATCACCAATTCTAGCGGCGCAACAGTGGAAAACATCGAGCCCAGAGTACTGCGTCAGACCATTTCCGAGAGCACCTCGGCGAAGATCAGACAGTACTGCCGGGCTACCGTAATGGAAGAGGGTGGTGACCGCAGAACCGGTAGAACCGCAAGACCTGCAGGTTATGCCATCGGTGGCAAGACCGGTACCGCAGAGACCATTCCCCGTAAAAACGGTGAGTACGTAGTATCCTTTATGGGATATGCACCGGCGGATGATCCCCAGATCGCTATCTATGTGGTCGTGGATCGTGCCAATGCATCTCCGCAGGATGATGCGAAGTTCGCTACTGGAATCGTAAGAAACGTACTGACAGAAGTGCTGCCTTACCTGAATATTTTCATGACAGAAGAACTGTCTGAGAAGGAGATCCAGGAGCTGGCAGAAAAACAGATCGAGATCACAAATCAGTATACCCAGAAGCCCGAGGACGGTGGAGATCAGAATAACGGTGACGGAACCGGTGATGGACAGACCGAAGACGATCAGACGGGCAGTGGAGATGGAACCGGTGACGCTCAGGGCGGTGATAATACAACACCTTCCGAGGATTGGAGAAATTATCCGGTGGATCCGGCCACCGGTTATCTGGTAAGCCCGATTGACGGTGGACTGATCGACCCTGTTACGGGAGCGGATGTCGGCGGCGATGATTCCCTGGGGGATAGCCCGGTCAACAATAATCTGCTGAATCAGCAGAATGAATAGTAAGGTAATCTGACGAATAGCCTCACAGCAAGAGCAATAAAATGTAAAAAGCCCTTGTTGTGAGGTTTTTTTATGGCAGATCATCAGAATCGTTTCTTTCATCGGAAGAAGATCATGACCATATTTTTCGTATGTGCGGCAGTGCTCTGCGGACTGTTGGGAAGACTATTGTATCTGATGGTATGGCGGGCGGAATATTATGAGGAAGCGGCCACAAGGCTGCACGAAAGAGAGCGCAGCATCAAGGCGGCGAGAGGACGGATTCTGGATCGCAACGGGGTCGTGCTGGCGGACAACAAGACGGTCTGTACGGTATCGGTGATCCACAATCAGATCGAGGAGCCGGAGCAGGTGATCGCCATACTGGTGAAGGAACTGGGAATCTCCGAGGAAGAGGCCAGAAAGCGGGTGGAGAAATATTCCTCCATCGAGCGGGTGAAAAGCAACGTGGATAAGACCGTGGGAGACCGGATCCGGGAATATGATCTGGCCGGGGTAAAAGTGGACGAAGATTACAAGAGATATTATCCTTACGGGGATCTGGCCAGCAAGGTGCTGGGTTTTACCGGAGGAGACAATCAGGGAATCATCGGACTGGAAGTGGTATATGAAGAGATCCTGCAGGGGGATCCGGGAATGATCCTGACGATCACGGACGCCAAGGGGATCGAGGTGGATACGGCAGGGGAGCGTCGGGTGGAACCGGTGCCGGGCATGGATCTTCGTATCAGCATCGACCGGAACATCCAGGAGTATGCTACACAGCTGGCGGCGCAGGCCTGTGCCACCAAGGAGGCGGACAGTGTTTATATAGTGGCTATGAATCCGCAGAACGGCGAGATCCTGGCTATGGTGAATTATCCGGAGTTTGATTTGAATGACCCTTATACCTTACCGGAGCTGACGGAAGTGAAGGAGGACGGCAGCATTGTGGCGGTGGACCCGGCCACACTGACGGCGGAACAGAAACAGGAAAAGCTGAATGCCATGTGGCGAAACGGCTGTATCAATGACACCTACGAACCGGGATCCACCTTCAAGATCATCACGGCCGCTGCGGGACTGGAGGCGGGAGTGGTGACCCCGGAAAGCACCTTTTCCTGCCCCGGATTTATCATCGTGGATGACCGTAAGATCCGCTGCCACAAGATTGCCGGACATGGCGGACAGACTTTTGTACAGTGCATGGAGAACAGCTGTAACCAGAGGGTCTGGATCTGAGGCTGGGGTGAAAGTGGGGAAAACAGGGAATTTCAAAACGGTGGTTTGTAATTTTGTGAATTAGGCGGTATAATAAATGAAAAGGAGAACGGTGAAGTATGGTTAGATTATATACCTCAGGCAAATATTTTAAAGACAACGAAATCATCATAGACAATGATTCTTTTTTTAATAACAATGTATCTGCAAAAAGCCTTTCCGAAAATTCTATTAAGGTCATGGAAGAAGTTGACCATGCAAAGCTATTGGATCAGAATATCGGGAAAATAGAAACTCCTTACGGCATTACTGGTATTCAGGACTTGTCAACGGGGTGCAAAACCATATTGAATTGCATTTTTCTGCAAGAGAACCAGAAGGTATACCCGACGGTCAGAGCGATTAATGCAACGGAATGCGGAAAGAATGCGTTAGAGCAGCTTTTCTGTTATATTGATAAGACTAATATGGACATAGGAATCGTCCTGGAGCATGAGGATGAAATATATGAATGCGGTAACAGAGAGTATTTGATCAACGATTCCGAAAGAATAACAGACTTACTTTTCATGGTGTAGTTTATGGGGAGGTAACATGCAACAGTGTTATGATTGGCAAAGCAATGTTTTGAAATTTACGGATGTAAACGGAAATAAATATAACTTAAAATTCCGGGGAAATAAGACCATAGTGCATGGGGATAGTGCAACGGGAAAATCTTTACTGTGCACTATGTTGAAAAGCTACATCAACGATAATAATAATGCCAGCTTTAAGCCGTATAATGCTGACAATATTTTTATTGTATCAAAGGATAATAAGGACAAGCTTTCCTTACAAAAGGGTAAGCTTATCATAATAGACAGAGCAGAGCTTATACTGGATGAACAGATGGTAGAAATTATCAATGCGGACAGAGGGTACAACAGATACCTGATATTTTTAAGAAAACCTATGGGAATCGAGTTGTCACCGAACTATTTCGGGACGTTGTGCAAGAAGGATGGGGAACTGCAGTTGGAATATGAGTGTTATGTACGGGGGTGGGCATAATTGTTGTATATCATTACAGAGGATTCAAATTCAGCCCGTGATTTCTGGCAATGTGTAGCCCAGACATTCAGATCTGTGGATTCCTTTCTGTTAGTATCATTTCCAATCGGGAGTGATGGACAGACTGCTTCGGGAAATACAACCTTAAAGGCGCAGGTGTTAAGCATATTTCCCAAATTGCAGGCAGGAGATAAAGTATTTGTAGCGGTTGACTGTGTGGCAAACAATACCAAAGGGTTTATTGCACATGACTTTGTGAAATGGGGAACCAGGCTGTGCATGAAAAAAGGCGCTGAGTTTGTTGCTACATCCTATTGGTGCTTTGAGGATCTGTACCTTTCCTATGACGAAGTCTTAGCGATGTACTTGAAGAACCCCGTGGCAGAAAATGTGGTCATTGCTGCATTACAGTATGTACATGATAATTTGCAAAATGGAACAGATTATTTTGATACCAGTCGCGAGATTCAGAACTTTATTGATTTACATAACAGCGCAGGAAAAAACAGAGAACACTTTGCAAACGAACTGCTGATGGAGGTAACAAGGGCATTAAAAGGGAACGGTCATTTTGCGATAACGAAATCAGTGGGAGCGTTCCGGAAATCGGCGGAATGTTGGTTGAGAGATTGCAGTGACATAAAAGAAAATATGGCACAACAGCAAGTGATAAATATATGCGATAAAAAGTGTGAATACTGCTGTAAAGATAAGGGTACCGTAGATAAGCTGATAGATTTAGACACAAGATCCATTTGCAAGGACAGCGGTTACCGGCTTCAGCAGATTTGAGAAGGTGGATACAGGGAAAGCAACCTATTCCTGGCGAGGGCGGTTGCTTTTTTTTTG
>ERZ824480.1562-NODE-1562-length-19646-cov-8.144148_pt1 | contig 19646 bp, 17 predicted proteins | sample MGYA00519861_ERZ824480 | MGnify/ENA primary metagenome ERZ824480 (study PRJEB31778, sample SAMEA3449152) | human gut metagenome | biome: human gut; feature: human-associated habitat; material: faeces | place: United Kingdom | collected 2010/2012 ... | reverse complement strand
AAGTGGAGCCTGGATCGGGTACTGAAAGCAGTACAGATTCAGATGGGAATGGAAGAGAAGACTACATAGCTGTTACGAATATTTATTTTCGATAATGGTAACTATAGGAAAAGGAGGCGATGTCCATGACAGCAGTTGAAAGATTAGAAGCGTTGAAAACGGTTGATATCAAAGAGATTGACCGAGATAGTTTGCCAAAGTACAAGGATTTGATTTCAGAGCTGGATAGCAGGAAAAATAATAAGATGGAGGTGCTGCTTAACCACTCTGATAATCCGTATGTATATGAAGATATGGGCTATGTCGTAAAAAGTGTTTTTAATGCAGCAGCTTCCCTTTCCTATATAGATTGTACAAAACAGCTTGTAGCAAAGAAAGCTGGATTGGCGTAAGGAAATAACTGGAACAACAAAATTTCATATTCACACAGAAGACGAAGTGTGCTATAATGCTAACAGGACTAAATTTGAATAGAGCACTTCTATTTAAGGGTTCTGTTTTGGCAGAATCTTTGGATAGGAGTGTTTTTTATGCAAAAAAATATCTGGATAGCAGCCAAGTACCTTCGTCTCAGTATTGAGGACGGAGATAAGGCTGAAAGTGAATCTATTGTAAATCAGTCAATTTTGATTGATAACTATATGAAATCGACGTCTGATATTACTATTGTTGAGACATTTAAAGATGATGGTTTTTCAGGTACAGATTTTAATCGACCTGGTTTTCAGGCAATGCTCAAAGCAATTGAAAATAAGGAAATCAACTGTATCATTGTAAAAGATTTATCCCGATTTGGTAGGGAGCATATAGATGTTGATCGGTATATTCAAAAAGTATTTCCACAACTGGGAGTACGATTTATAGCAATCAATGATAATTATGATTCTGAAACAGCAAACATTACCGATACACATCTTGTATTACCGGTAAAATCCTTTGTCAATGACACGTATTGCAGACAGAATTCTCAAAAAGTAAGAAGCCACTTGAGTGCAAAAAGAAATATTGGAGAATATGTGGGAAATTACGTGTCATATGGGTATAAAAAGTGTGATACTGATAAAAGTCAGATAGAAATTGATCCGGTTGCTGCAAAGCATGTAAGAGATATTTTTACCTGGAAGATGGAGGGCATGAGCAATCAGCTGATTGCAGATAAACTGAATGAACTGGGAGTTCTTGCACCGGCTGATTACAAACGTGCGACCGGAGTAAATTTCAAATCGTCATTTCAGACACATTTGACATCCAGGTGGTCAGCAGTAGCAATTATCCGTATCTTAAAAAATCCAATCTACTACGGAGTGCTTCAGCAGGGAAAGTCCCAAAGAATTAACTATAAAGTTAAAGTGCAGAGGGCATTGCCAAAAGAAGAATGGGTAATTTTTGAAAATCATCATGAAGGTATCGTTACAAAAGAAGAATATGAAACAGTTCAGATGTTACTTGCGAAGGATACAAGGATAGCTCCCGGAGAAAACAGACTTTATTTATTTGGTGGGTTATTATCCTGTGGAGACTGTGGAAGTAATCTGATTCGGCGAACCAATAGTTACAAGGGAGAAAAGACAGTTTTTTATATCTGTTCTTCTTACAATAAAAAGAAGGATCAATGCTCCAGGCATAGCATTAGAGAAGATGTGCTGATTCAACTGGTGATGGATTCTTTGAAAATGTACAGCAAGATGACGGATGCCATACGAAGTGCAGTAGAGTATTTAAAAGAGAACTCTTTGGATACACAGACGTTGATACAGCATGATGACCTGATACTTGAATTACGAAACAAAGTCAATAAATATTATAAGTTGTTACATTCATTATCAGGAAATCTTGCATCAGGAGTTATTTCCAAGGATGATTATACTTTACTTAGAGAGCGGTATCAGACAGAAATTAAAAGTCTGGAAAGCAATATTGAAAAGCAGGAAGAATATATGGAAGATCTGCTGGAAAATAAGCTGTTGTGCGAAGAATGGGTGAATACATTTCTTGAGAAACCATCTCTGGGAGATCTTGACAGAGATATGCTTCTTCAATATGTGGAAAAAATAAATGTATTTGAAGGGAAAAAAATAGAGATTGTTTACAGATTCCAGGATGAGCTGGTAACAGCTGCAAGACTGGCGGAACAGATTGGAAAAACAAAACAGGAGGTGGCTGTATAATGGCAAGAACAAGAAATCGCCAGATGAAACAGGCTGAAACATTCGTACAGGCATCACCACAGAAGGTTTGGAAAGCCGGTATTTATACCAGAATATCTGTAGATAACAACGGAGAAAAAAGAGAGTCGTTGGAAACACAGAAATTGATTGCTCTTTCATATGCAGAATCTCATCCGGATATTGAAGTTGTAAAGTTTTATAAGGATGACGGTATATCAGGTACGAAATTTGATCGCGATGATTTTGTGAGAATGCTAGGTGACATCAAAACAAAAGAAATAAATACGGTCATAGTAAAAGATTTATCACGATTTGGTCGAGATTTGGAAGAAGTATCGAAATATCTGGAAAAAATATTTCCGTTTATGCAAGTACGCTTTATATCAGTGAATGATAACTATGACAGTATCAGTCCTGAATGTGACAATCAGATGCTGGGAATCATGATATCGAATCTTGCAAATGATATGTATGCAAAAGATGCATCAGTAAAGATGGCAAGTGCTATGAAAATTAAGATGGAGTCAGGTGAATATTGTGGTGGAGATGCTCCTTATGGGTATAAGAGAGCTAGAGATGAAAAAGGAAAATCTACTACGGTTCCCGATCCTCTAACTGCACCGTATGTAGTAGAAATATTTGAAAAACTTGCTGCAGGGCAGTCATATTTGAAAATTTCGAGAGAGTTTAATACCATGCTGCTGGCTTCGCCAAGAGTATACGCAAGAACTGGGAAGTTATTCTTGGATAGAATTGACGAAACGGATATGCATTGGCAATCATCTGTAATTAAACAGATTGCGGAAAATAGGCACTATTTGGGAAATACTTATTCACATAAAACAAGAACCTCACTTCTTACAAAAGAAAAAAATATAATGTTGGATAAAGAAGAATGGATTGAACATGTGAATACCCATAAGGCTATAGTGAGTGCTGAATTATTTGAAAAAGTACAAAATGTAATCAAATTAAAGCAGGAGAAAGCATTGCCCAAAAAAGATTTATCGAATATGCAGACTCATGGAAAACAGGATAATAAGTATGTTGGATTGATATACTGTGGTGACTGTGGCGCTAATATGGTTCGGAGATACTATTACAGCGAAAAGAATGGTGTTTTGTATTACAATTACTATTTCATTTGTGGTAATTATGCAAAAATTTCCAAGGAAAAATATAACTGTAATCGCTGGAAAGAAGAAGTAATTGATGAACTGGTGTATCGGGCACTCATCATGCAGCTAAAAATAGTATGTGAATTAAAAACGCAACTGAAACGCTTTAATGATGAATATTTTGAAACATTCCAAAAATATTTGAACAGGGAACAGAGTAAGATTATTCAGCTCAATAAAAGGAACGAAGCAAGACGATTTGAATTATATGAGCAATATGTTTCGGGCGAGATTGATACGGATGCATATAATCGTATGACAGAAAGAATAACCGTGGTCGAAAAAGACCTGGTTACAAGACAGAAAGAAATTGAGAAGAGTAGAAAAATTACAGAAAAATTGTGTAAAAAGAACTTCTCGTGGCTTGCTGAATTCAGTAAAGGAAAGAATTTGGAATTCCTTACAAAAGATGTTGTCCGTTCTTATATAAAGAAAATCTCTTTATATGAAGACAAACGTATAGAGATCGAATTTAAATTTCAAGATGAAATACAGGCGTTATCAGAAATTTTAGAGGAGGGGGTGATCAGATGTCAGATGGTAAGTGCATAGTAAAGTATTTAAGATTGTCGCTGGAAGATGAGGATATGCTGGATGAATCCAATAGTATTACCAATCAGAGAATTGTGATTGGGCAATACATAGCCAGTAAAAATGAGTTCAAAAATACGGAAGTGTTAGAATTCAAAGATGATGGCTATAGTGGAACGAATTTCAATCGCCCAGGATTTCAAAGTATGATGGAATTAGTAAGAGATGGAAAAGTCAGCACAATTATAGTGAAAGACCTTTCTCGATTCGGCAGGAATCATATAGAGGTTGACACATATCTGGAACAAATTTTTCCATTTATGAATGTGAGATTCATAGCGATCAATGATAATGTTGATAGTATGAAATATGAATCTGGTATGCCGGGAATTGATGTTGGTTTCAGAAATATTATTAACGAACATCATAGCATTGATACTTCCGTTAAAGTAAAAAGAACTTTGATACAGCGTCAGAAAGCTGGAAAATATATGGGAGCGAGAGCACCGTATGGATATTTGAAGCCTGATGAAGATGTGACCAGCCTCGTGATTAATCCGGAGACAGCGCCTGTTGTGAAGATGATATTTCAGAAATATCTTGATGGAATGAATATTACTCAGCTGGCACGTTACCTGAATGAGCAGAAAATTATGAGTCCAGGTCAATATAAAAGAGAAGTTCTGAAAACTGGTGTGAAGAAAACAACAGAAAAATATATCTGGTATCCGGTAACTGTAAGACTGATACTGATGACAGAAACGTATACGGGAACTACGATTGGCGGCAAGTGGAAAGTTGCTTCGGTAGGAAGTAATAAGCATTTGAAAACAAAAGAAGAAGACTGGATTGTGGTTGAGGGTACGCATGAAGCGATTGTTTCTAAAGAGGTGTTTGATGCTGTACAGGAAAAGTTGGAATTAAATTCCAGAAAGAGGAGCAAAACCCACAATAATAATTATCCGCTGAAAGGATTGGTAAAATGTGGGGGATGCGGTCAGAATCTACAGCATGTAACCAGATGCAATCCGCACTTTAAGTGCCCAAGGAAATTTAATGTGGCAAATCAAGATTGTGTAACAGACAATTTATATGATGACGAGTTCAATGAGATGATTTTCAGGGCAATAAAGCTGTTTGCAAAGATCAGTGATGATGCTGAACCGGTACTCGAATTACAGAAAGCAGAATTAAAATCAAAAGTGAATGGAGCTGCAAAAAAGATTCGGGATGCCAAAGACAGTATTAGCAGATACAAGCACCAGAAGACTGAACTATATATGCGATATGCAATGGAAGAAATCTCAGAAGAAGAGTTCACCAGAAAAAATGACAAGCTGGATAAACAAATTGAGAAAGAAACCTTAGCGATAGCGCAAATGGAGACAGAACAGAGTGAAGCGGCTGAACGTTTATTTGAACTTCCGCCCGATGGCAGACAGTGCCTGACAGACCTGATCGAAGGAAATAAGCAATTAACCAGAGAGATAGCAGTAACTTTTATTCGTGGTATCAAGGTATATAATGATAAGCGAATAGAAATTGAATGGAATTTTGCTGATGAGCTGGTGAAGTATGTAGAGCAGGTGCAGAAAATCTGCAGTTGAAGTGATGATGGACAAATTACAAAAATTTTGTGTCATTAGCTTGACACAAGGGGGGGCGCATGCGTCTAACAATATTGACGTTCAGGAATTTATGATTCTTCCAGTGGGCGCGCAGTCTGTCAAGGAGGGCATTAGATGGTGTGCGGAAGTTTATACTTGCTTGAAAAAATTGTTAAAGAAAGATAATCTTTCAGTTGCCGTAGGGGATGAAGGCGGCTTTGCACCAAATCTTTCAGGCGAGGAAGAAGCACTTGACTTGATTATGGCTGCCATAATTGATGCAGGCTACAGACCGGGCAAGGATTTTATGATTTCCCTTGACGTGGCTGCTTCTGAGTGGAAGGGTGACAGGAAAGGTCATTATCGTATGCCAAAGAAAAATGTGGAAATGGACACAGATCAGCTTATTTCGTTGTGGGAAGATATCGTAACCAATTATCCAATTTTTTCAATAGAAGATCCACTGGATGAGGAAGATTGGGAAGGCTGGGAAAAAATAACCACTGCCCTTGGCGACAAAATCCGATTAGTTGGAGATGATCTTTTTGTTACTAATGTGGCAAGGCTCAAAAAAGGAATTGATGAAAAGTGTGCTAATGCAATCCTTATAAAACCAAACCAAATCGGTAGTGTGATGGAGACAATCGAGGCAGTACGTATGGCACAAAGTCAGGGTTATATCGCCATAATGTCACATCGTTCGGGCGAAACGGAAGACACTACAATAGCCGACCTTGCCGTTGCCCTAAACACAGGCTATATCAAAACAGGAGCACCTTGCCGTGGTGAAAGAACTGCAAAATATAACCAGTTGATTAGAATAGAAGAAATGCTAACAATAAAATAACAGATAATTCCTGCTGATTTCGAAACGGAACTCTAATAATTTTACTTGATTTTACCATCTATATATGCTAGAATCATTATGTTTGAATGCGTTATAGGAGGTGGAGACTCATGACATTATTAAGAGTACTTACAGTAGTATTTGTATTAATATGCTTAGCAATAACAGTAGTAATCTTACTTCAGGAAGGAAAGCAGGCAGGATTAACTGGTGCAATCAGTGGTGCTGCTGACTCATATTGGGGAAAGAACAAAGGACGTTCTATGGAAGGAAAGCTTGAAAAAGCAACAAAGGTTTTCGTAGTATTATTCTTTGTAATCGCAATTGTACTTAATATGAAATTCTTAGGATATTAATTTGAAATAATAATTAGTCCATTAAAAGGTGTAGGTTTCTACACCTTTTTTCTATATAAACAAGAAAAACTATAAAAAATAGATACACAAGAGAAAAAAAGGATTATAATATCAATATAGAAACAAGACAAATTTAATAAAGCTATTAAAAGAAAAGAGCAAAGTTAATTTTTATTACAAGGTATGTGTCACACATACCATATAGGAGAATAATTATGAACGATATAATGGAGAAAAAGAAGAAGGTCATTCTCGAACTTATGAATGACAAGACATATATACCAATGAAGTTCAAGGAACTTGCAGTGGTTTTAAACATTACAAAAGAGAACAGGGACCAGTTAGAGGAAGTGCTTTCTGAGTTATTGGAAGAGAGAAAGATTTCAATAACCAAGAAGGGCAAGTATGTTATTACAAAGGAACATTATATAGAAGGTTACTTTATAAGTAATGATAGAGGTTTCGGCTTCGTTGAAGTTGAAGGACAGGATGAAGATTACTTTATTCCGGAGGATAAGGTTAACGGAGCTTTTCATCATGACATGGTTCTTATTCAGGTTGAGGATAGCCAGACAGGTAAGCGTAAGGAAGCAAGAGTTGTAAAGGTGCTTTCACACGAGATTCAGCAGGTTGTAGGATATTTTCAGAAGTCAAAGACTTTCGGATATGTGTTACCTGACAATCAGAAGATTGCTCAGGACATTTATATTCCGGGTAAAGATACTATGGGAGCTGTTACAGGTCATAAGGTTGTAGTTCAGATTACTGATTATGGTACTAACGGCAGAAAGCCGGAAGGCAAGATTATAGAGATAATTGGTCACATTAATGATCCGGGAGTTGACATTATTTCTATTGTAAAGAACTATGATATACCAACAGAGTTTCCGGAAGAAGTAATGAAGCAGATTGAGAATATTCCTGATGAAGTTCCGGAAGAAGACAAGGTTGGAAGAAAGGACATTAGAGATTGGCAGACAGTTACAATTGACGGTGAGGATGCAAAGGATCTTGATGATGCAGTTACTTTAACTAAAGAAGATGGAATTTATACATTAGGTGTTCACATTGCCGATGTATCACATTATGTAACAGAGAATTCACCACTTGACAAAGAAGCAGTGAAACGTGGTACAAGTGTTTATCTTGTGGACAGGGTTATTCCAATGATTCCACACAAGCTTTCTAACGGAATCTGCTCATTGAATCATGATGTTGACAGACTTGCTTTAAGTTGCATCATGAAGATTAACGAAAAAGGTGAAATTATTGACCACGAGATAGTGGAATCACTTATTAATGTTAATGAAAGAATGACATATACAGCAGTTAAGGAGATTATTGTTGATAAAAATCCTGAAACAATGGAGCGTTATAAGGATTTGGTTCCAATGTTTGAATTAATGGCTGAATTGTCTGAAATTCTTAGAGAAAGAAGATACAAGAGAGGGGCAATTGATTTTGAATTCCCTGAATGCAAAATTAAATTAAATCAAGGTGGAAAGCCTATTTCCATTGAGCCTTATGACAGAAATAAGGCAACAAAGATTATTGAAGATTTTATGTTGGCAGCTAACGAAACAATAGCTGAAGATTTTTATTGGAGACAGCTTCCTTTCGTATACAGAAATCATGAAGAGCCTGATATGGAAAAAGTTTCACAGCTTACAACATTTATAAACAACTTTGGATATTCTGTAAAAATGTCAAAAGAACAGATTCATCCAAAGGAACTTCAGAAATTATTAAAGAATATTGAAGGAACTCCTGAAGAGGCACTTATTAGTAGAATTACTCTTCGTTCAATGAAGCGTGCAGAATATACTCCTGAGTGCAAGGGACATTTTGGATTGGCAGCTAAGTATTATTGTCATTTTACTTCACCAATCAGAAGATATCCTGACCTTCAGATTCATAGAATAATTAAGGAAGCTTTAAATAATAAGCTTACAGACAAGCATATTTCTCACTTTAATCATATTTTGCCGGAGGTTACAAAGAACTGCTCAATTACTGAAAGAAGAGCAGATGATGCCGAGAGAGATACTGAAAAGTTAAAGAAGGCAGAGTATATGATGGGCTATATTGGCGAAGAATACGAAGGAGTAATTTCCGGGGTAACAAACTTTGGAATTTATGTTGAACTTCCTAATACAGTTGAAGGTCTTATTCATGTTTCAAATATGATGGATGATCATTATATTTATGATGAAAATACTTATTCAATGACAGGTGAGAGAACAAAGAAGACTTACAAGTTAGGTCAGAAAGTAAAGATTAGAGTAGAAGCGGCCGACAAGGTTGCAAGAACTATTGATTTTAGTTTGGCAGAATGATAGATTTTGCTTATCAAAAGAAAGAATTTTATTTTATAAGAATAATAGAGTTTATTTTATCATAATAAAGGAGATGTAATGGCAAAAGGTTCAGTTAGAGTTATAGCAAGTAATAAAAAAGCCAGACACGACTATTTTATAGAAGATACTTACGAAGCAGGGATTGTGCTTCACGGTACAGAAGTTAAGTCGCTTAGACAGGGACATTGTAGTATTAAAGAGTCTTTTGTAAGAATAGACAATGGCGAAGTTATTATTTATGGAATGCATATTAATCCTTATGAAAAAGGAAATATTTTTAATAAGGATCCATTAAGACCAAAGAAACTTATGCTTCATAAATATGAAATTAATAAATTAGTTGGAAAGCTTAACGAAAAGGGATTGACATTAGTACCTTTACAGGTTTATTTTAAAGGAAGCCTTGTAAAAGTTGAGATTGGCCTGGCACGAGGCAAGAAGTTATATGACAAGCGTCAGGATATTGCAAAGCGTGACATGAAGCGTGAAAATGAAAGAGAGTTTAAGCATATTCTTAAGGGGTAATAAGCAATTAAGAAGATGTTTGAAAGATATAACAGAATTTAATAGCATACTTAAATGATAAATACGGATATGTAATGGATTATGTATCAGACAGCAGGAAGGAGAATATGATGTATTCAGAGTCATTAGTTAAGTTAGGAAAGGTACGTTCAGAAATCAGAGAGATTTTTGAATATGGTAATAAGCGTAAGGCAGAAATAGGAGCAGAAAATGTATTTGATTTTAGTATAGGAAATCCAAGCGTTCCGGCTCCAAAGATTGTTGATGACACTATTAAGGATTTGGTTGACAATTTTGATTCAGTGGCACTTCACGGCTACACATCAGCACAGGGTGATGCTCATGTAAGACAGAGTGTTTCAGATTACATTAATGGTAGATTTGGAACTAAGCTTACAGCTAATCATATTTATATGACATGTGGTGCTGCATCATCACTTACTATAGTTTTAAATGCTATTATGTTACCGGGAGAAGAATGTATTGCATTTACACCTTACTTCCCTGAATATGGCGTTTTTATTGAAAGAACAGGTGCTAAGCTTGTTGCAGTTCAGTCAGAAAATAAGACTTTCCAGATTGATATGGAGAAATTTGAAGCTGCAATTAATGAAAAAACTAAAGCAGTTATTATTAATTCACCTAACAATCCTTCAGGTGTTGTTTACACAAAGGAAACAATTGAAAAAATGTGTGACCTTTTAAGAAAGAAAGAAAAAGAATACGGTCATAGCATTTTTGTTATTACAGATGAACCATATAGAGAATTGGTTTATGATGATATTGAAGTTCCATACATAATTAATTATTATCACAATACTTTCGTATGTTATTCATACAGCAAGGCTTTGTCACTTCCTGGTGAACGTATTGGTTATATTGCCGTTTCACCGGATATGGATGATGAAGAAGATGCTTATGCAGCAGTTTGTGGTGCAGGAAGAGCTTTAGGTTATGTTTGTGCTTCAAGTATGTATCAGAGAGTTATTGAAAAGTGTCTTGATGCTACATCAGATATTTCAATTTATAAGACTAATAGAGATCTTTTATATAACAGCTTAACAGGGATGGGTTACGAGTGTGTTTACCCTGATGGAGCTTTTTATTTGTTCGTTAAGGCAATGTGTGATGATTCACATGAATTCTGCGAAAAGGCTAAGGAACATGAATTATTATTAGTTCCTGCAGACAGTTTTGGTACACCGGGATATATCAGAGTATCTTATTGTGTACAGACTAAGCAGATTGAAGATGCTTTGCCTGCATTTAAGAAGTTAGCTGAAGAATACAAATAAGTTGTAAAACATTACAGGCTTCAATTTGGATTTTAAAGACTAATATTGTATTTACAAATTAGATTAATTATAAAGGTTGAAAGAATGTCTTGGATTTGCTTAAGATGAATTTCAACCTTTAGTTTTGCAAAAGAAAGGCAAAGGTAGTTAAAATGAGTGGACAGTATAGCTGTGAGTTTTGTAGTAACTATGTTTATGATGAAGAATATGAAGAGTACGCCTGTGTTGTAAGCATGGATGAAGATGACCTTGCAATGCTTATGCAGTTTAAAAAGGCAACATGTCCATATTTTTCATATGGTGACGAATATAAGCTTGCAAGAAAGCAGTAGAGGTGAATATGAATCAGCAGACTTATAGGAAAATAACAGATGGCATAAGAGGATTAGAAAATGGCGAGAAAATAGTTCAGTTTATTAATTCCATTGCCACAAAAATTGTATATATGGCGTATGTTGTTGGCATTATAATTCTTTTTGATGAGAAAAATAAAGGACTTGCAAGGTTTGTGGCTGTAACAGCCATAAGTTTTATTCTTGTAAGCATTGTCAGAAGATTTATTAACAGTGAGCGCCCATATACTATGTATGATTTTAAGCCTATTATAGAAAAGAATAAAAAAGGGGAGTCTATGCCTAGTAGACATGTTTTTTCTGCGTTTATCATAGGAATGGCTTTTCTTTACATAGGAGAGATTCCACTTGGAATAATTGTTTTTGTTTGCGGTTTAATTATTGCAATTGTAAGAGTTATAAGCGGGGTTCATTTTCCTAAAGATGTTATTGTAGGTGCATTGGTAGGGATTCTGTGCGGTGCAGTAGGGTTCTTCACATTTTAGAATTGAGGGAGTGCAAAGCAGGTCTCAAATCGCACAATAAATGTTTAAAATGGGAGTTTAAGTATGGAAGCAAAATTTTTTGACGCAAAATTAGTTTTGCAGTATTTACATAAGAAGAGGTATTAAATTGGAAAAACAAAATAAATTTGTAAAGGACATGACTAAGGGAAATCCGATGCAACTGTTAATTCAGTTCTCCCTTCCCCTTTTAGTAGGAAATATATTTCAGCAGTTGTACAATATGGTGGATTCCATTATTGTAGGTAACTTTGTTGGGGCGAATGCGTTAGGCGCAATCGGTACAACTAATTCACTTAATTTTTTCTTTTTCTCATTGGTAGCAGGACTTTCAGTAGGTATTGGTATTATTGTTGCCCAGTATTTTGGTTTTGGCGATGAAGAAAAAGTTAAGGATGCAATCGGAAATTCAATTTGGATTATTACAATATGTTCTGTAATTATGGCAATTATTGGTTTTGTAACTGCAAGACCTATTCTTGTTTTGCTTGACACAGACCCGGTTATTCTTAATGATGCAGTGGCATACCTTAAGGTAGTATCAATTGGTATTGTGTGCGTAGGTTTTTATAATGGCGTGTCAGGTATACTTAGAGCATTGGGAGATTCAAAGACACCTTTGATTTTCCTTATTGTGGCAAGTGTTTTAAATGTTATATTGGACTTGATTTTTGTATTAAGCTTTGGCTGGGGCGTTGTTGGCGCAGGTGTGGCAACGGCTTTTTCACAGCTTATTTCAGCTTTGGCATGTATTATTTATGCATACAAGAGTAATACATATTTTAAATTAAAAAAGAAAAACATAAAATTAAATGGCAATATTATTAAGAAAAGTTGCAAATTAGGTATTCCGGTAGCTTTGCAAAACAGTTTGATTGCATTTTCATTAATTGTTTTACAGAAAGTTGTTAACGGATACGGAGCTACATTTACAACAGCATTTACAGTTGTTTCAAGAATTGAAACTTTGGTTCAGCAGCCTTTTATGTCTCTTGGTGCAGCAGTTTCAACATACACAGGGCAGAATATTTGCGCCGGGCTTAAAGACAGAGTTAGAAAAGGATTTAATTCTGCAACATTGGTAAGCTCAATTTTTGCGCTGGCAATTGGTGTGGTTTTCTGGATTTTTGCACCGTCAATTGCGTCCATATTCGGTAAAGATGCAGATGTTATAAGAATTGGTGCAAACGGTTTAAGAATTACATGTTGTTTTTATATTTTCTTAGGACTTATTTATACAACAAGAAACGTGTTAAACGGTGCAGGAGATGCTATGTTTTCACTGTTTACGGGAATTGTTGAGTGTATAGGAAGGGTAGGTTTTGCTTATCCTATGACACTTATTCCTTTTATGGGAAAATACGGTGTGTTTTACGCTACAGGACTTACATGGTTCTTAAATGGTATGTTTAGCCTTATAAGATATAAACGTGGAAAATGGAAGAAAATTGACGTTATAAGCAAGGTTAAAGGATAATAATAAAGTCAGAAATTTTAAGCATAAGGTTTATAAAAAGTTAGAAGACCGGAGGTGAAAAGATGTACGAAACAGAACAGAAAATTGAAAAAGTAATATTGGTAGCAGTTTGTTCTAATCCTAATCAGGACCCGGAGGAATCATTGGATGAATTGGAGGAACTTGTTAAAACAGCAGGTGCCACAGTTGTAGGTAGAATGATTCAGAATCTTGAGCATGCAAGTAGTGCAACTTATATTGGTTCAGGAAAAGTTGAAGAATTAAAGGATTTGATTTGGGAAACAGAGGCCACAGCTGTAGTTTGTGATGATGAATTAACTCCGGCACAGTATAAAAATCTGGAAGATGAATTAGATGTTAAGGTAATGGATAGAACTTTAATCATTCTTGATATTTTTGCAGGCAGGGCAAAGACGGCAGAAGGTAAGATTCAGGTAGAGCTTGCCCAGCTTCGTTACCGCTCCACAAGACTTATTGGTATGAGAAATCTTTCACGTCAGGGTGGTGGTATCGGTACAAGAGGTCCCGGAGAAAAGAAGCTTGAAGTTGACAGACGATTAATTAGGGATAGAATTTCCCAGTTAAAATCACAGGTGGAAGATTTAGAAAGCCATCGTCAGGTTACAAGAGCAAGAAGACAGGAAAATCCTGTGCCGGTCATAGCCATTGTAGGTTATACTAACGCAGGAAAATCTACATTACTTAACACTCTTACAGATGCAAGAGTGTTGGAAGAAGATAAGCTTTTTGCCACACTTGATCCGACAACAAGAAATTATAAATTACCTGACGGTCAGGAAGTTTTGCTTACAGACACAGTAGGTTTTATCAGAAAGTTGCCACATCATTTAATTGATGCTTTCAGGAGTACTTTGGAAGAAGCAAAATATTCAGACATTATAATTCACGTTGTAGACAGTTCTAACCCTGTAATGGATAAGAATGTTCAGGCTGTTTATGATACATTGAAGAATCTTGAAGTTAAGGACAAAATTATAATTACTGTATTTAACAAGATTGATAAGCTTGAAGAAAAACCTATAATGAAGGATTTTAATGCAGATTATACGGTGGAAACTGCAATCAAAAAGGGGATAGGCTTGGATGAATTAAATGAGATAATTGAAAAAGCATTAAAGTCAATGCGTATTCATATTGAAAAATTATTTCCTTACACAGATGCGGGAAAGCCGGGACTTATTAGAAAATACGGTCAGTTAATCAAAGAAGAATACAGAGAAGATGGTATTTGGGTGGAGGCTTATGTACCTTCAGAATTAATGGATAGATTATAGTAATAATTGAGTAAGAGAGTGGGAGTGCAGTGCACTCCCATTATCCATATAATGGAGATTTTTGTCTTATCAATGTAAAATTTGTGTAAAATCTTAAAAATTACAAATTAAAAACGATTTAATGCTGCTTGGAGGTCTTTGGATTCCTTGACTTTATATGGGAAAATTCTTATGCAGAGTTATTAAATAAGATATTGAAAGAGAGCAATTATATTGATGCAATATCTCTTTTGAATTTAAGGGAATATACCACGATGAAATAGGCGAAAATGTGGTAGTTACATGTAGTATAGGCGTGGTATTTGCAGACGAAGAAAGAGAAGAGGTAACACTGAAAGTTCTTACAAAAAGTGCGGATAAAGCAATGTATCAGGCAAAGAACTCCGGAAAGAACAGGTACAGTATAGTTAGGTATGGGGAAAAGTAGAAAATAGTAAAGAGATATTGTAAGAAGAATAGAAAAAAGAAGCAGAAGGCTTTTCATTGGAAAAATCCAATGGAGAGCCTTATTTTATGGAATGAAAAATAGAATAATTTACCACTTTACAAACATACGTTCGAGATATATAATTGCATTATCAAAAGAGCAATTATTTAGTTATGGTTTAATATTATGAAAAGAAAATATATTTGTATAGATTTAAAGTCTTTTTATGCTTCAGTAGAATGTGTTGAAAGAGGACTTGATCCTATGACTACAAGATTGGTTGTGGCTGATATTGGGAGAACAGAGAAGACTATATGCCTTGCCATTACGCCGGCGATGAAGGCATTAGGGATTAAGAACAGATGTAGAATATTTGAAATTCCAAAGGGGATTGACTATATAGTGGCAATGCCAAGAATGCAGAAGTATATTGATTATGCTGCAGAGATATATGGAATATACCTTAAATATATCTCGAAGGATGATATTCATGTATATTCAATAGATGAAGTTTTTATGGATGTTACTGATTATTTAAACTTATATAATTTGACAGCCAGAGAATTAGGGCAGTTAATTATGAATGACATATATAATAGTCTGGGAATTAGAGCAACCTGTGGGATAGGCAGCAATCTTTATCTTGCAAAGATTGCCTTGGACATAACAGCTAAGCATTCTAAGAACTTTATTGGGGAATTAGATGAAGAAAGCTTTAAAAGCAAGTTGTGGAATTATAGACCATTGACGGATTTTTGGAGAATTGGCAGTGGCATAGCAAGAAGACTTGATTCTTATGGGATAATGACCATGGGTGATATTGCAAAGTGTCAGGAAGATTTTTTATATAATATTTTTGGTATAGATGCGGAATTGCTTATTGACCATGCATGGGGAAGAGAGAGTACAACAATAAAACAGATTAAGGCTTATAAGCCGGGGAGTAATAGTATTTCAAGTGGTCAGGTTTTGGCTTGTGATTATAATCATAAGGATGGTGAGATTATTATAAAGGAGATGGCAGATATGGTATGCCTTGAAATGGTGGAAAAGAACCTTATTACAAAATCATTGACGCTTCATGTAGGATATTCTAACAGATTAAACAGGAAGGCAGCCCACGGAACGGTAAGTCTTGATTTTGAAACAAACTCTGATTTGGTAATAATTCCGGCAGTAGTTGATTTGTACAATAGAATTGTGAATCCTAATTTTCCCATTAGAAGAGTTAATTTAACCTGCAACGGTGTTGTGCAGGAAGAGTGTAGGCAATATAGCTTTTTTGTGGATATAGGAGAACTTGAAAGAAATAACAAGATTCAAAAAGCAATGATAGAGATTAAAAACAAATATGGTAAGAATGCAATTGTAAAGGGAATGGATTTACAGGATAGGGCAACTACAATGGAAAGAAATGAGCAAATAGGAGGACATAGAGCAGGAAGGGAATAACAATGGCAGGAAGACCTAGAACTAAGATGAGCATAGAAAACAGAGCCAAGCAATTTATGCCTTTTGCAGCATTGAAAGGTTTGCCTGATGCTTTGGCGGCAAAGGAGAAAATAGTAGTTGAAAAAATTGAACTTTCCAGTGACATGGAAGAAGAATTGGACCGAAAAATGCACGGACTATGCAAAGGGATGATTGCTACAGTAGTTTATTTTGAAAATTATGAATACCTTAAGGTTACAGGGATGGTGGCAAAGATTGATATTGATAATAGAGTACTTCAGATAGTTGACCATAAGATTAGTTTTGAAAATATTTATACTTTAGATTATATTATAAGTTATGGTATTGAAAAATAGAGAGTACCTAGATACAAAGTATTGAAAGAATATATTTTTAATTAATAGGAAATGAATTTCACCGTGGGGCAGATATGCTTGGTTGGACATTGGAAGAATTAATAGAAAATACCATTGAGACATTAAAGGCATTTAGACCGTAAAGAGTAAAGAATATAAAACATAAAGAGTATAGAATATAAAAAAAGTATACTATAAGTATATGTGTATGTGTATGTGTATGTGGTCTTCATATTCACAGCATATACTTATAATATACAAACAAAAAAACTCCCCCCCTTAAACGCTTTATTTATCGGGGGGAGTATAATTTGACTAGCTATCCATAGCTATCCGTTGCTATGCGTAATATACAAGTAATATACAGAATTAAATCATATTTATATCATCAATTAATATCTGAATATCCAGATGTACATAGACATCATCTGTAATGTTATTACTGGAATGACCTAATATTTTTTGGCGTTCCAATAATGGAATCCTTGCTTCTGCAAGAAGTGTAGAACACGTATGCCTACCGTCGTGTGGCGTATGTTTTTCCATTCCAATTTCTTGCAAATAGTCATTAAAATTTTTTAAATAACTGCCATAGTCAATATGAAAGTCTTTTTTCCTTCGGGATGGAAATAAAAAAATATTGCCCTCATTTGACTTATCAATGAAATAGTTGAATAGTGATTTGATTTTTCTATGCATTGGAACGATTCTGTTTTTTCCAGCTTTCGTCTTGATTCCTTCAATAAAATAATTGTCCTCAATAAATATATTATCTTTCCTTATCTCTACAAGCTCCGCTGGACGTAATCCTGAATAGATGGTAATTAATATCATTTTGGCAACATCCTCTTCCTGATGATTCCATAACATAGATATTTCTTCCTTGGTAAATGCTCTATGCATTTTTTTATCTTTGTTTGTATACATTTTTTCGCACATAGCAATCTCGTTAGCCTTTATATACTTCATCTTATAAGCTAAGTCAAGAACGCCATTAAGCACATTGCTTATTTTCATTACGTAAGAGAGAGAATATTCTGATAGGCTATCCATTATTTTTTGAATTTCTACGGAAGTGAAAAACGTAATAGGCTTATTATGATATTCTTTTAATTTCGAAAATCCATTACGGTAACCTTTTAGTGTAGATCTACTGAAATTTTTAGGGGATTTTTCTTTCCTTGAATACCATTCTTGATATAATTTTTCAAACGTTGGTACAAATTCAGCTTTTCTTTTTGGCTCTTTCGGAATTTCAATTCCAGCAGTTCTATTGGCGTTGTATTCGCCAAGAGCAATATGAGCTTCTTTAGATGTTTCGTAATAATTCAGGTAAGCGTATTTTTGCCTATAGCGCTCTTTTCCTTCTTTATTAATATAAAGCTCATATCCTGTAGTAATTCTTACTGCATAAGGTTTTCTTCTGCCTTTTCCTAAGTAAATAATACTCCCATATCCATTAGGTAATCTCATATCGTATCTCCTCTCTCCCTAAAAAGGGTACAAAAATAGCGCTAGCCGTTTGACCTAGCGCTCCAAAGATGATACAATATCGTTGTGTGTAGTGTGGTATCGAAAGGTATCATCTAGAGCTGGTCTTTAAGGGCTGGCTCTTTTTATTTTATTTTACTTCAAAAGTACTGTTTTTTGTGTCAACAATTGTAAATTGCAACGTTGAATCATCAAATTCTAATGTAATCTTAATATTATCTTTAATATATGTATATTTTGTAAGGTTGTCTTTGTTTTTTCCTTTTTTAAAAGAATATCCTTTATCTTTAAGGTAATCATCATATAGATTAACTGATTTTTGAATATCTATATATTCGTTAAAATCTGGATTGATTGCTTCAACTTCTGATTTGTCTTTTTTAGATACAAAAGAATATGTTACATTCTTATCTTCTTTCCAATCGCCAACAGTCATAAATGCATATTTGACATTAAACATTTTTTCACATTGTGGAACATCTGTATTTTCAAAAAAAACATATTTTACGTCGACTGTTTCTTGCTCAGTAGTAGCAGTTGTTATTGTAGCAGCAGTTGTTGTTGGTACTACCATATCTGCTTGCTTAGAGTTAGAATCGTTTGAACAAGCAGTAAATGCTACTGTACTTAATATTAACATTGTTATTATTTTTTTTCTCATAAGAAACTCCTTTCATCATTAACATTGCCAAATATTACCAACAAAAAAAATCAAAAAATCCGTTATAATTTTTGTATGGAAATACTTATATGGAACAAACGAACAGAGCAGAATATAAGCTGTCGGCAGCTAGCCAAGCTCACTGGACTTTCAAAAACGACTATTAATAATATAGAAAATGGCAAGACGTCGCCAACACTTGACGAGCTTGATATAATAGCCAAAGCTCTTAACTGCTCAATATACGATTTGTTTAAAGCATAACATTTTTCTGCCATAAAATCTCACTTTTACCAGAAATGTCCATATATAAGGACATTTTTCCAAATAACCTTTACAGAGGAATTATTATGTGCATATAATGTGTTTACATTACACACACATATAAGGAGGCACAAAAATGATTAAGCCCAAAGATAAAACAGTTGAAGAACTACAAGATGAAATTGTATCAATTATTAAAAAAATATCAGATACAAAACTGCAATTCTACAAAGTTTTTATTGAACAAATCGAAGGAGTGGATTAGTCCACTTCTTTTTTTGATAAAAAGTCAACCATATCATCAATTGACTTTTTATTGGTAGCGTTTAAATTTATATATTTCTGTATTGTATCGACGAATCTTGCGTCGTTGGCTCTTTTTTGTATTTCAACTAAAAAGGCTACGTTCTTATCAGAGAAAACAAATTCATCTTTTTTCCCTGTTAATAATTATTCAATTGAAACATCTGCTCCTCAAAAGGCGGATTATTTGTCAGAACTCC
>ERZ824480.1557-NODE-1557-length-19718-cov-3.527234_pt1 | contig 19718 bp, 11 predicted proteins | sample MGYA00519861_ERZ824480 | MGnify/ENA primary metagenome ERZ824480 (study PRJEB31778, sample SAMEA3449152) | human gut metagenome | biome: human gut; feature: human-associated habitat; material: faeces | place: United Kingdom | collected 2010/2012 ... | reverse complement strand
TTCCGCTACTGGCTCGAGGCCATCCGCAACGCGGGCATCTGGCTGCCGGTCGACGTGGGCATCATGCCGATCCTCGACCAGGCTGCGACCATCAACATGGCCCTCAGCCGCAACGGCTGCGTCATGGACCGCAAGCTCTGCGAGATCATCTCCAAGAACTGGATCTTCCCGAACCCCTTCGACAAAGAGCCGTTCGACGCCGACGTCGCGGGCAAGAAGGAGAGCTTCCGGAAGGCCGGTATCGAATACACCATCAACCAGATCGACGAATACCGCGCCTGCGGCATCGACGGCATCCACCTGTACGCGCTCAACAAGTACGAGGACGTCGCCTACATCGCCAAGGAAGCCGGCCTGATCGATCTCGTTTAATCGAAATTTCCGCGGCAGGCGGGCCACAGGCCCGCCTGCCCGCGGACCGTTCCAAGGAGCGTTTTTTATGGCCCATACCCATATCATTGCAGTTGCCGGAAAGGGCGGCGTCGGCAAGACGACGACCTGCGGCATGATCATCGACTATCTGTGCAAGCAGAAAAAGGGCCCCATCCTCGTGGTGGACGCCGACGCCAACTCCAACCTCAACGAGGTCCTGGGCGTCGAGGTCGAGACGACCCTCGGCGATATCCGCGAAGAGATGGCGCACGCCGAACAGACCGGCAAGGTCCCGGCCAACATGACCAAGGCCGACTATGCCGAGATGAAATTCAACTCCGCCCTCATCGAGGAGGACGACTACGACATGCTCGTCATGGGCAGAACGCAGGGCAAGGGCTGCTACTGCTACGTCAACGGCGTGCTCAAGACCCTGCTCGACAAGTATATCGGCGCTTACCGCTATGTCGTCATCGACAACGAGGCCGGTATGGAGCACATCGCCCGCGGGACGCTCCCGCATGTCGATGCGCTGCTGCTCGTCTCCGACTGCTCGCGCCGCGGCGTGCAGGCCGTTGCCCGCATCGCCGAGATGGTCCGCGAGCTGGACCTGAAGCCCGGCCTCATGAAGCTCATCATCAACCGCGCGCCCGGCGGCGTTCTCTCCGACGGCGTGCGCGAGGAGATCGAGGCCCATCATCTGGAGCTCGCCGGCGTCCTCAACCGCGGGGGTCTCGGCAGCACCGGCGGCGGCAACCTGGGCGGCGTTGTTGGGCTTGGACACCGACACGGTCGATGCAGCAGGCGCGGAAGCCGGAGCCGCAACGGGCTGAGGTGCAGGCGTTACAGGTCTGGGCGCCGGCGCAGGAGCCGCGGACTTGGTCGCAGGCTGGGCAGCCGGAACAGCAGCGCCGCGGTCCCAAGGCATACCGCCCTGGCGCGCGGACGTAGCAGCGGGGGCAGCGGATGCCGCCGGAGCGGCAGCACGAGCGCCCGAAATGAGCGTCGGCTGTTGGGCAGCAGCGGGTACGGATGCTGCAGGCGCGGCGGCCTGAGCAGCAGCCACGCTCGCCGGCACGGCGCCGTTGGCAATCATGGCCTCCAGGCGTGCCACGCGCTCGGCCAATGCCTCAATCGTTAAATCGGCCTCGGGACGCGCCAGACGCGTGCAGGCAATCTCGAGCACCAGGCGCACGTCGCTCGCGCCCCTCATCTCCAGTGCGGCATCGTCGAGCACCGTCAGCACGCGGGCCAGGCGGTCGGCAGGATGCTCGCCAAAGGCAGCGGCCTCGGCAGCAAGCGCCTCGGCCTGCTCGGAGCCGCCCTCAAACAGCTCGGCACGGGCACCGGCAACGCAGGCAACGTACACGTCGCGCACATGCGCCACCAGGTCGCGCGTCAGCTCCAGCAGGTCGTTTCCTTCCTCGACCTGCGCACGGATCAGTCCATAGAGCTCGGCAACATCGCGATCGGCAATGGCGCGGGCAAACTCGCCCAGGATCTGGTCCGAAACCTCGCCCAAAAGCGAGCGGGCATCGTCCGCATGCACGGCGCCGTTGCCAAAAACGCTCAGCTGCTCCAGCGTGGACAACGCGTCGCGCATGCCGCCCTTGGCATGGCGTGCCACGATAGCCAGCGCCTCGTCGTCGTAATCGAAGCCCTCCTGCTCGCACACGTATGCCAGGCGATGCTCAATATCCTCGTTGCCGATACGATGGAAATCGAAGCGCTGGCAGCGCGAGAGGATGGTCTCCAGAATCTTTTGCGGGTCGGTGGTGCACAGCACAAAGATCACGTGTGCCGGCGGCTCCTCAAGCGTCTTGAGCAGCGCGTTGAACGCCGCCGTCGTGAGCATGTGGACCTCGTCGATGATATAAATCTTGTACTTGCCGCGCACCGGGGCAAAGTTGACGGAGTTGATGATCTCCTCGCGCACGTTGTCCACGCCAGTACGGCTTGCGGCATCGAGCTCGTAGACATCCGGGTGGTTGCCCTCGGCGATGAGCTCGCACTCCTCGCAAGTACCGTCGGGCATGCAGTCGCTTGCACCCTCGGCGCGCGCCGCCTCGGCATTGCGGCACAGCAGCGCCTTGGCCAGAATGCGCGCCATGGTGGTCTTGCCCGTGCCGCGCGGTCCGCAGAATAGGTACGCGTGGGACAGGCGCCCCTCGGTGATGGCGTGCTCGAGCGTCGAGACGATATGCTGCTGGCCCACCACGGAGTCAAAGGTGAGCGGGCGATACTTTCGGTACAACGATTCCATGGGTGCTCCCCCGGGTATACTGAGTCTTGTTGCCGCGGCGGCCATGCGGTCGCACGGCATACTGCATTCCATAATACCCGTACGGCGAGCCCGCCGCGATAGGAGTCCAAAGAGCATGGCAGACGCAGAGAGCAACCTCGTCCCCTCCGAAGCAGCCGACCAGGTCGAGGTCGCGCTCGAGGAGCAGGCCGCAGCCGATGACGGCATCCTGTACCTCAACGAGTACCAGTACGAAAACGACCTGGTCACCGACTTCGCCCGCCTGGTCGCCTCGCCCAGGCGTCGCGGCTCGCTGTATGTCGCCGCGGCAATTGCCGCGCTCATCGGCATCGGCATGCTGGTGGCCGGCGGCAACTGGATCAAGTTTGGCGTCGTCCTGATCGTGTTCGGCACCTTTTTGGCCTGGTGGAGCAAGAACCTGCACCACACGCTCGCCCGCGACTTTATCGACGCCGTCGAGGCCGACGAGTCCATGGGTGGCCGCTATCGCCGCGTCGCCGCCAACGAGGACGGCCTGATGGTTTGGGGCAAGAGCGGCAAGTCACAGTTCTTCCCGTTTGAAAAGCTCGACCACGTGCTCGACGGCGAGCGCATCTTTGTGGCCATGTTCGCCGACCAGGGCGTGACGATCCCCAAGGACACCTTCGTCCGTGGCGATGCCGAGCAGTTCGGTCCCTTCCTTAAGGCGCGCATCAACAAAAAACTCCGCATCGAGACCAAGAAGAAGAAAATGAAGGCCGAGAAGGCCGCCGCCGAGGCCAAGCAGGGCGACAAGCCCCAGGAGACCAAGCGCAAGCAGAAGAAGAACAAGAAGAAGCGCTAAGGCCAAGCCAGGCAGGCAGCCTCGCATCCCGCTATCCTCCCCATGCACCCGAGCGTGCTACACTAGCAACATCTATGCCACCGCGAACGGCTCGGCCCCGCGCCCGCCGCTCGCAAACGAACTTTAAACGCACGAGGGTTGGCCATGCCGCTTTTCTCGCAACATACCGCCCGGTTCTCGCCGGACGTTCCTTTGGAGGGCACCAGCTCTCGCGAGCTGCTCAAGCGGTACCAGCCGCTCGAGACACTTGCGACCGGCGGTTTTGGCTCCATCGAGATCTGCCGCGACACGCACCTGCGCCGCCGCGTCGCCATTAAGCGCATCCCCCTTATTAACGGTGTCGGCATGCCCGCCAGCGACATCATGGATGTCCTGCGCGAGGCGCACACTGCCGCCATGCTTCAACATCCCAACATCGTGCAGGTCATCGACTTTACGCACGACACAGCCTATGCCTACCTAGTTATGGAATATGTCGATGGCATGTCGCTGGCCGAGTTTTTGCACCGCGTGGACGGTCACTCACTTACCTTTGACGAGGCCGCGGCCATTGCCGATGCCCTAGGCCAGGCGCTCACCTTCGCCCATAGTAATGGCGTACTCCACCTGGACATTAAGCCCGCCAACGTGCTCATCGACCACTCGGGCAATGTAAAGCTCACCGACTTTGGCATGGCGCGACTGTCGTCTGCCGGTGGCTTTGGCGGCTCACGCGGCGGCACCATCGGCTACATGCCGCCCGAGCAGCTCGATATCGAGACCGGCACGGTCGATGAGCGCGCCGATGTCTTTGCCCTCGCCTGTGTAATCTATGAGGGCCTGTGCGGCAGCGCTCCCTTTATGGCGGCCACGCCCGCCGACTCGCTCGACCGCATCATCGGCGGCGCCACCTATCCCAGCGAGCTGATATCACACTTTCCCCCGGGAGCCGAGAGCGCGCTCATGAGCGCGCTCTCCCCCATGCCGCAGGACCGCCCCAACAGCATCGAGGCATTTTGCGACCAGCTCCTTGCCGGTCTGGGCAGCGTGCGCGAGGGCCGTCGCAGCCTGGAGCAAATGGTTGGCGAACTTTCGGATGACGAGCAGGAGCTCGACGATATCGAGCCGTCGCACTACGAGGACGACGCCATCGAGGTCGACCCCGCACTCGGCTGGGCGGGCACGCGCTGGAGCCATGCGCGCGACTACACCACGCGCGCTATCTCGGCGCTAGCGTGCGGCACCTTTAGCTTTTTGCTGATGCAAACGGCCGGGGTCGCGGCGCTTCCCGGCCTGGTCATTGCGGCCATCGCGATCGGAGTGGCGGCTGGCCTGGCCCCCCAGATTGGCTCGGCCATCTCGGCTGTGGGCTTTTTGGTGCTCATGGCCAACGCCACCATGCAGGCACAGGGCATCCTGTCGATGCTGCCCGTCGCGGTGATCTTTGCCGCCGCCATGTCCGGTTGGTGGATCGCCTGGGGTCGCACCGAGACTGCCGCGAGCGCCACGCTCACCTGTGCACTCGCGCTTGGCTGTCTGACCGGCAATACCTTCCTGGCAGCTGGGGTCGCCGCCGGCGTCGCGTCATTTTGGCTCGGCCCGGCAAGCGCCGCCGCGGCAACGGGCATGGGCGCGCTTTTTGCCCGTCTGGCCACGGTCGCGCTTTCAGCCGGAGGCGTACTGGGGCTCGGTAACGTTGCCGCAGCGCTGGGAGACCCGCTCCTTTGGGCTGCCTTTGTGCTGGTCGCGGCAACTGCCGCGGCGTCATCTGCGCTGCTCAATGTCCATGCCAAGCGTGCCAATCAGGGCTCAAACCTTGCCGCAATCGCCGCAATCGCTGTCACCGGCATCGGCTGCGCAGCGGCGTCCTGTCTTGCACACCATATGGAAATTGCCAGCCTTGCAGCCGCGGTCGTCGCCAAGGCGGCGGTTGCGGGAACCCTATCCTCTATAATCGTTGGGATATGCCTATATTTGCTCGGATACCAAAGAACCTATACGGAGAGTGATCTTTCGTGAACTTCCTGAACATCTTCGAGGACCACGTGGCCGGCATCTTCGGTGCCACCCGTGCCCCGTTCTCCTTTAAGAAGCTTGCCAAGCAGGCCGCTCGCGACATGGAGGATCAGACTCTGGTGATCAACGGCGTCAACACGGCGCCGGCACTCTATACCATCCTTATCGCCGCCGACGACGATCCCATGCTCGCCCCGTTCTACCCCGAGCTTTCGCGCGAGGTCCGCGAGTTTGTGAAGGCGCAGGCCGAAAAGCGCCGCTATGTCTTTGTCGGCGAGCCCCTCGTGCGCTTTATGATCGATCCGCAGCTGCGTGCCGGCAAGTTCTCGGTCTTTGCCGAGAACGTCGATGCCCCCACGCTCGGCCGCCTGTACGAAGAAGAGCGCGCCTATCAGAACGGCCTGGGCCAGAACAACTCCGCGGCAAGCCGTGCCGCCAGCGCCCCGCGCGCCGGCCAGCAGCAGTTTGCTGCCCCGCAGCAGCAGCGCCCCGCCGCCATGCCCCAGCAGCAGCCGACGCCTCGCGCCGCCGCTCCCGACCCGCTTGCCGTGGCAGACCCCTTCGCGCCTAGCGTCCCCGACCCCGCCGCAGCACCCATCCCGGTGCCGCAGACCGTCTCGCGCGACGCGCTTGCCGGCATGGGCGGAGCCGCCGCGACCGGTGCCGCCGTGGGCCTAGGCGCCGCAGCCGGCATCGCCTCCAACATGGCGAGCACTCGCGCCCCGCAGCGCCCGCTCGCCCAGCTCGTCGACGTCGTGAGCGGCGAGAGCCATAGCATCACCTCCGCACAGGTAACCATCGGTCGCGAGCGCTCGGTTTCGGACATCGCCCTGCGCGACCCCAACGTGTCGCGCCGCCACGCCCAGCTCACCTTTACGGGCTCGGATTGGTCGATCGAGGACCTCAATTCCACCAACGGCACGCTCGTCAACAACCGCCGCATTACGCGCTGCCCGCTGCGCAACGGCGATCTGCTGACGTTTGGCCTGAGCACCTTTGAATTTAGGGGATAGTCGCTTATGAACATCGATATCGTCCTTTTTGCAGGCCGCATCGTCCTGGTCGCCCTGCTCTATATCTTCCTGTTCGCCGTCATGAAGACCGGCGTGGGACTTGTGCGCGGGCAGCGCCGCGACTCGGCTATCTGGACGATTGATGTGGACAAGGGTCCGCGCGGTATCCGCGGCATCCACGTAGACATGCTCGGCCCCGTCATCGTCGGTCGCTCGCCATCTTCGGACATCTGCATCAACGAACCGTTCGTCTCGGCCTCGCATGCGCGCTTTTCGCTGCAGGGCCCGGCGCTCATCATCGAGGACCTCAACTCGCTTAACGGCACGCTCGTCAACGGCCGCCAGCTCGTGGAGCCCGCGACGCTGCGTGAGGGCGACGAAGTCCAGATTGGCGACGTGGTCATGAAGGTGAACCGTCGATGATCGACGAGGAGAACAAGTCCGCAACTATGACCGAGGCACCGGCTGCCGCCGCAGCTGCGCCGGCCCACGCCGCTCCGGCGGGCTCCGCACCCGTGGAACCCGAGGACACCGTGTTCTCCCTGCCTCTTTCGCATGTAACGCATGATATTTCGGATCTCGCCGATAACGAGGACGAAGAGGATGCCGTAGCGGCGCCCATCGGCGCACATGCTGCGGAACAGCCCACAGCGCCCGAAGCAACCCCGGCGCCGGCTCACTTTGCAGAACCCGTCGCCGCGGCAATCAACGAGAGCGCTGCGGTGTTTGCAGCGCCCGAGCCCGCCGCGCCGGCGTTTCCCATAGCCCCGGCATCCGAGGTTGCGCCCGAGGCAGGGCCATCCCCCGAGGACGGCCCTGCACCCAAGGCCCCACAGTCTGCGCCCGCAAACGAGTCCGATGCCGTGGCCGAGCCCGCCGCCCAGTCGCAAAGCACGCCCGCGCTGTCGCACTTTGCGACGCCCGAGCCTATAGACGTCAGCCCGCAAGACGACGAGTCGACCGCCCGCGTGTCCGAGGAGCCCGGCTCCCCGGACAACGGCGATTCCGAATCAAACGCCGAGACCGACACCGTCTCTCCCGGTGACACAGCAGAGATCGACGTTGCCGCCGTTGAGGCCAAGCTCAAAGACCCCGGCTCGACCATGAGCTTTGAGCCCCTGACCGAGGAGCGCATCGAGACCGACTCGACCTATGATGCCGGCACCACCACGCAACTCATGTGGGGCGCCCGCTCCGACGTTGGCTGCGTGCGCCCGCACAATGAGGATTCCTACCTAGTGCAGTCGCCGCTCTTTTGCGTATGCGACGGCATGGGCGGTCACGCCGCCGGCGAGGTAGCCTCTTCCATCGCCGTCGAGACTATTGCCAAGACGGCCCCACAGTCCGCCGACGCAGCACGCCTGGCCGCAGCCGTCGAGGCAGCCAACGCCGCCGTAATCGAGGCTGCCTTGAATGGCCTGGGCAAGCCCGGCATGGGCTGCACAGCCACTTGCGCCTATATCGAAAACGACACGCTCGCCATCGCCCACGTGGGTGACTCTCGCGCCTACCTGCTCCACGAGGGCACGCTCATCCGCGTGACCCGCGACCACTCCTACGTGGAGGAGCTCGTGGACGCCGGCGAGATCACGGCAGACGAGGCTCGCGTCCACCCCAACCGTTCGGTCATCACCCGCGCGCTGGGCTCGGACCCCGCTATGTATGCCGACCACTTCACTCTGCATATCGAGGAAGGCGACCGCCTGATCCTGTGCTCCGACGGACTTTCGAGCATGATTCCCGATAGCGATATCGAGAACATCGCCACGCAGTCCTCAACCGCGCAAATCTGCGTCGACAACCTAGTGGACGCGGCGCTTGCCGCCGGCGGCCACGACAACGTGACCGTAGTAGTCGTTGACCTGGTTGACGATGGCGTTATGCGCGAGGCGCAGCGCGTGCGTCGCCGCAACATTACTATCGCCGCCATTCTGGCCCTCGTCTTTGTGCTGGCAGCTGGCATCTGGGCCTACACGGGTGTCACCGGCTCGTACTACCTGGGTACCTACCAGGGCAATGTCGCCGTCTGGCGCGGCCTGCCCGGCAAGCCGCTCGGACTCAAGCTCCACTGGCTCGAAAGCGAAACCAGCATCAAGCTATCCGACCTGCCCGAAGACACGCAAAACCGCCTCAAGGCGGGCATTCCGCAAACAAGTGTCGACGATGCGCAGGACACGATATCCAAGTACCGCCACCAGATCGACGAGGAGCAGACCCGCCAGGTGATCGACGCGCAAACGATTCGCGACAACACCAATCAGGGATCGACCTCCGAATCAGATTCCGAGAAAACCGCCGAACAGTCCGCCGAGGCCGAAGCCTCCGATAAGAATTAGAAAGGGAGTGCCGCTTATGAGTCGCCGCAACACCGAGCTGCTCTTGCTCATCGCCTCGGCGTTCCCCGTCATCCTGCTGTATGCGATGTACGTGCTCACCGCGGGCGCTGCCATCTCCTTTGAGACGCTCGCCGTACCGATCGGCCTCTTTGCCGCCTTTGCCGCGGCCCACATTGCCGTGCGCATCTTGGCGCCCGGTGCCGACCCCGCCATCCTGCCCATCGTATTTATACTTTCGGGCATCGGCATCACGTTCGTGACGCGTCTCGCCCCCGCTCTCGCCATCTCACAGCTCATCATCCTGTTTGTCTCGGTGGCGCTCATGGTGGGAACGCTTGCACTAGTCAAAAACCTCGACGTGGTCATGCGCTACAAGTACACCTTTGGCATCATCGGCATCATTCTGCTGATGCTGCCTATCTTTATCGGCACCACGATCTCGGGCTCCAAGCTGTGGATTCGCATCGCGGGCTTTACCATCCAGCCCGGCGAGTTCGCCAAGGTCTTTATCGTGCTGTTCCTGGCCGGGTACCTGGCCGAGAACCGCGAGCTGCTCTCCATCTCCAACCGCAAGATCCTGGGCTTTAAGATCCCTCGCCTGCGACTGCTGCTGCCGCTGTTTGCCGTGTGGGGTGTGTGCCTGCTCGTCGTCGTCTTCGAACGCGACCTGGGTTCGGCCGTGCTGTTCTACACCATCTTCTTGCTGATGCTCTACGTTGCCACGGGGCGCTTTTCGTATGTCGTTATCGGCCTTGCGCTCTTAGCTGTTGGAGCCGTGGGCGCCTACAAGTTCCTGTCGCACGTTCAGGTGCGCTTCCAGGTTTGGGTCGATCCGTTTAAGGACGCCCAAGGCCAGGGCTACCAGATCGTCCAGTCGCTCTTCTCGCTTGCCGATGGCGGCCTGGTCGGTGTTGGCATCGGCAACGGCATGGCCAACAACATCCCTGTCGTCGAGTCCGACTTTATCTTCTCGGCCATCGGCGAGGAGATGGGTCTTTTGGGCGGCGGCGCCGTACTCATCCTGTTTATGCTCTTTGCCGTTCGCGGCCTGACCACAGCTGCCCGCGCAAAGTCCGACCTTGCCGCCTTTAGCGCCACCGGTCTTACGGCAGCCATCAGCTTCCAGGCCTTCTTGATCGTGGGCGGCGTAACCCGCCTGATCCCGCTGACCGGCGTCACCCTGCCCTTTATGAGCCAGGGCGGCTCCTCGCTGCTGGCAAGCTTTATCATCGTCGCGCTCCTGCTACGTGCCGGTGACGAGGCGACCGGACGCGAGGCGGAGCTTACCGGCACCGGCACCATGGCCGCCATCACCGATGATCAGGTCGCATCTGCCGCCGCCCCGACGGGCACGCGCTTTGCCACCTCGTCTTCCTACGGCAGTGGCAGCCATTCCGTCGGCTCACGCATGCGTCGTCGCCTGCTCGACACACCTGAATCCGGTGTGCTCGGCCGCGTTGCGCTCGCCAACCGTCTAACCCGTGCGGTGCTCGCCTTTACGGCGCTGTTCGCCATCCTTATCGGCAACCTCACCTATGTCCAGGTCATCAAGGCCAAGGACTATCAGGACATGCCGACCAACAACCACACCATCGCCCGCTCCAAGTACATCCAGCGCGGTTCCATCATCACGTCCGACGGCGTGACGCTGGCCGAGTCGCTGCAGCAGGAGGACGGCACCTACGTACGCTCCTACCCCAACGGTAACCTGGCAGCGCACGTGGTTGGCTACGTGAGCCAGCAGTATGGCACCACCGCCATCGAGAGTGTCATGAACGACACACTCACCGGCTCTAAGGATTACTCCAGCTGGAACAACGCCATCGCGTCGCTCGCGGGCCAGACCCAGCCGGGCAACACCGCCAAGCTCACCATCGACTCGCGCATCCAGACGGCTGCTGAGCAGGCGCTCAAGGGCTTTAAGGGCGCTGTAGTGGTCATCGACCCGCGTACCGGCGCGGTGCTCGCATGTGCCAGCTCGCCCACCTACGACAACACCAACATCGATGCCCTGCTGCAGACGGGCGGCGGCGAGGACGGCTCCATGTACAATCGCGCCATGGACGCGCTGTACACGCCGGGCTCCACGTTTAAGGTCGTTACGCTTTCCGCGGCACTCGAGACCGGTACCGCCAGCCTTACCAGCACCTACCAGGCGCCCGGCTCCATGGACATCGGCAACGCACCGGTCACCAACTCTGCCAACGAGAGCTACGGCACCATCAGCCTGCAGCAGGCCTTTGCCGTGTCCTCCAACGTCGTCTTTGGCCAGGTGGCAAACGAAGTTGGCGCAAACACGCTCGTGCAGTTTGCCAACGCCTTTGGCTACGGCCAAAAGCTCGGCCAGGACCTGACCTCCGCGGCCTCCATCATGGCCGACCCGTCGCTCATGACCGAGTGGGAGACCGCCTGGGCCGGCGCCGGCCAGCCTGTCGGCATGGACCACACGCCCGGCCCGCAGACCACCGTCATGCAAAACGCCGTGATTGCCGCCGCCATCGCTAACAGTGGCGTGGTCATGGACCCGTACTTTGTAGCCCAGGTACTCGCCCCGGACGGAACCGTGGTCAAGACCACGCAGTCCCGCTCGCTGGGTCAGGCCGTCAGCTCCGCCACGGCCGACCAGGTCAAGCAGGCCATGCTTGCCGTCGTCCAGTCCGGCACCGGCACCGATGCCCAGATCCCCGGCGTCAAGGTCGCCGGCAAGACTGGCTCGGCCGAGACCGGCGGCACCAACGTCAACTCGATGTTCGTTGGCTTTGCACCTTACGATTCACCCACGGTCGCCATCTCGGTGGCCTTGGAGGATTTCGACAAGCATGACGTCGAGGCCGCCAAGATTGCCGGTATCGTCCTGACCGCGGCGCTTGCCGCACAGGGAGCGTGATGCCCATGATCGAATCGGACACCCGAGGCGCGCCGCGACCGAAGAGTTAGCGGCAACACGCCACACGGCCCCAGCGGCCACATCGTAGGTACTACACACATCGTTGAGCGAATAGTTATGTTAGGAGCAGGAATGGAACAGAGGATCCTCGGGGGAAGATACCTCCTCAAGGATAAGGTGGGAACAGGCGGCATGGCGACCGTCTACCGTGCACAGGACCAGGTCCTCGACCGCACGGTAGCCGTCAAGATCATGCTGCCGCAGTATGCTGGCGACGCAACCTTCGCCGCACGCTTTAAGCAGGAGGCCCAGGCAGCAGCCGGTCTCTCCTCCCCCTATATCGTGGGCGTCTACGATTGGGGCAAGGACGGCGACACCTATTACATCGTCATGGAGTACTTGCGCGGCACCGACCTTAAGAGCGGCATCAAGAGCCACGGCGCCCTCGACCCCAAGAAGGTCGCCCAGATCGGCTCGCAGATCAGCTCCGCGCTTTCGGTCGCCCACAAGCACGAGATCATCCACCGCGACATTAAGCCGCAGAACATCATGGTGCTGCCCGACGGCAACATCAAGGTGATGGACTTTGGCATCGCGCGCGCCAAGAACAGCCACCTCACGCAAGACAACAACGTGCTGGGAACCGCCCACTACGTCAGCCCCGAGCAGACCCGTGGTCAGGACCTCGGCCCCACCTCGGATATCTACTCGCTGGGCGTCGTGATGTACGAGTGCGCCACCGGCCGCGTTCCCTTTGACGGTGACGACGCTATCTCAGTCGCACTCAAGCAGGTCAACGAGCTGCCTATTCCGCCGAGCCAGATCAACTCCGGTGTCGACGCCGACCTTGAGCGCATCATCCTCAAGTGCATGGAGAAGGACCCGGCAAACCGCTTCCAGACCGCCGACGAGCTGCGTCAGGTGCTCAACAGCTACCTGTCGGGCCGTGCCGTCAACGTCTCGGAGCCCACGCGCATCATCGGTGCCCCCGGTGAGCTGGGCGCCACCAAGACTCGCGAGCTTTCCGATCAGACGCGCGCCATGGTGCGTCCCGTCTCGGGCGTGAGCGGCCAGAATACCGCCCGTAGCTCGGTTTCGGGCTCCACCGGCTCCTACGAGGTCGAGGAGCCCAAATCCAACAAGAACAAGATCATCGCCGCCGTGGTGGCAGCCGTTGCCGTCATCGGCATCGTGGTGGCCTTTGCCACAGGACTCTTTGGCGGCGAGCAGGTCACCGTGCCCGATGTGCTGGGCAAGGACCAGCAGACTGCCGTCGAGCTGATCAAGGAAGCCGGCCTCGAGGTCGGCACCATCGACCAAAGCTACAACGACGATGTCGACGAGGGCAAGGTCGCCGAGCAGACGCCCAACGGCAACACCAAGAAGACCAAGGGCACCAAGGTGAACCTGGTAATCTCCAAGGGCCCCAAGCCCTCCGAGAAGGTTGAGGTTCCCCTGCTTGTCGGCCTGACCAAGGACCAGGCCGAGGCCGCGCTGGCAAGCGTTGGCCTGAAGGGCAACGCCTCCGAGGAGGCCAACGAGGCTGATGAGGGCCAGGTCTTTGAGCAGGGCACCGAAGCCGGTAAGGAAGTCGCGAAGGGCACGACCATCTCGTACAAGGTCTCGAGCGGCCCGGATACCACGTCCGTCCCCGATCTGACCGACATGACCGAGGCCCAGGCGCGCAACGCCCTCGATATGGCAGGCTTTGGCGTCGACGTTAGCTACCAGGAGAACGACTCGGTTACCGAGGGCACCGTGATCAGCTGGAACCCCAGTGGCAAGCAGAAGCCCGGCGCCACGATTACCGTCGTCATTGCCAAGAAGTCCGGCAAGGCCACCGTCCCGGGCAACCTGTACGGCAAGAGCATCTCCGCCGCCGTTACCGCGCTCAACAACGCCGGTTTCTATAACATTGGCTTCTGTGACCAGAACGGCAATCCCGTAAGCGGTAACGAGGATGCCACCGTTACGGGCGTCTCCCCCACTGGCAAGCAGTCCACCGACAGCACGATTACGCTGACGGTCGCACTTTCTGGTTCGGGCTCGGGCTCGGGCACGAGCACGGGCGACGATTCCGGTACGACCAACTAGTCGCCACCCCACCGCTCATCGCGGCTTTCGCCGCAAACATATTCGCTCACAGGCGCCCGCTTGCTCCCCCAGCAAGCGGGCGCTTTGTTTATCGACAGGCCAGGGCTCCATAGCAACACAAAGAGGCCCGCAAAAACAAGCCTCCCAGGTGACAACAGAATATGTAATGCAGTAATTACTAGCCGCAGAACTTCACCATGGTCTCGACCACGAGCTTCTCGGAGTTGAGCTGCTGCATCATGAGGCCCTGCTGGAACAGCGGGATGTTGTCGCGCGAGATGACCTCGGGGCCGTTCTTGCCGATGTAGGCGGGAAGCTCGACCATCGCGTCGTACGGCATGTTCGGGATAGCGCCGCGGTTCTGGCAAATGACCAGGAAGCGAGCGAAGGCGCTGCACTTCGAGCGATATCGAGCACCAACGCGGGCGCTAGCGCAGGTGTCGCCCGCGATACTCGGGAGAATCAGCATCGGAATCGGGGGAAGCCGAGGAGGCTGAAGCAGAGGAGGAGAAGGGGACCGCAGGCCTGGAGGCTCCCGCGGTCCACCCGTTTCCGCCTTCGCCAGCAGCCGCGCCGGCGTCCAGCGTCACCGCGGCGGCAACGGCAGCACGCTGCGCCGCGCGCCGCTTCTTGCGCACGTGCCCGGCCGCAACGAGACCCACAACAATCGCCAGCAGCGCGCCCAAAACGCCCAGCGCCACCGCGGTGGTGTTGATGCCCTGCGCGTCCTCGGGCACGGGCACCTCATTCGGAATCTCCGCACGCACGCCCGATACGAGCAGGCGGTGCGAGTTCACGCCGTAGGGCGTGCAGGTCATGAGCGTCACGCGGTCCTCGCCGGCGGTCACGCGCAACTTGGAATCGTCGTCGGGCGTAATCACGTCTATGCGGTCGATCTTGTAACCCAGTTCCTCGCCCATCACCTCGATGTAAAACGAGTCGCCAACCTGCAGCTCATCCAAGCGCGTGAACAGGAGCGAGCCTGGCACGCCGCGGTGGCCGGTAAGCACGGCGTGCGTGCTCGCGCCGCCCACGGGCAGCGATGTTCCATATAGGTGGCCGGCGCCCGCAGCGAGCACCTCGGTAGAGGTGCCGTGGTACACGGGCAGGTTCACGTCGATCTTGGGAATGCGCACCGAGCACATAAGGCCCGATCCCGCGTTAAGAAGCCCCTGGTAGGTTGTATCTTGCGAGGCGATGGAATCCTCAGAGCCAGAGGCGGTGGAGGCGCCGGAGGTACTACCGAACGGATCCACGACCTCGCCGATAACGTCCTGACCGCCGGCGGCCAACTGCTCGTTGTAGGCGCGCGCGGCCGCGAGGGCCTCCTCCGCCTTCGGATAGGGCCAGCCATCAACCGTGTTGGCGGCCGCGGTAACTGCGGCCGTCTGCTCGGCCTGGGACATGGCGCGCAGGGCGAGGGGCGTGGCCACGATAACAAAGCCGGCGACAAAGCACAGAAGGGAAAGCAGGCGCAGGGCGAGGGGCGGTTTACGTCGGCTGGGGGAAGCCGGGTTCGAACCGACGCTCGGCGTGCGCATCGTCGATACGGGCTTGATTGCCTTCATGTGGTTCACCTCCGGGGGTGTGGGTGCGAGGACACGGTTAATGCACCACACCCCGCCGCGGGTCCAAGCGCGACGGGGTGCGGCGAAAGGGAATGTGAGAACGCGGCGCACGGGCGCTGATAGGAGACGACGATCGCCCGCTCGCCGCGTCATCAAGCTAGGGAATTAAGAGCGCATACGTGCACTCAGGGCAAAGGCGGCGCCAGCAGCCATGAGCAGCACGCCCACGGTGATGAAAACCTTGATGCCCAGGTCACCGGTCAAGGGCAGCTCGGTGAGGTTCTTGGCGTTCCAAATCTTGATGGTCGAGTTCTCAACGGAGACGCGAGGATCGGTAGCGTCCTTGGCATAAGAGACAGCAGTGATGGTCTTCTGGCCCTCGGGATCGTCGGACTTCACCGTAGCGGATACCGTAAAGGTGAACTTCGGCAGGGAGACGGCGGTGTAACCATTGGGAGGAACGATCTCCTCGATCTCATACGTGCCAGCGTCGAGACCATTAAAGTTGATGACGCCATCGTCGGTGGCGAACACGCCAACTTCGGCACCACCCTGAGTATCCTTAGTCGGAGTCGTGGTCAGGGTCTTCCATGCGCCGTTCTCGTAACCGAGATAGCTGCTTCCCGCCTTGATCGTGAACTTAGCACCCGAGAGCTTAGTGGTCATGTCCTTGGCGGTCTTCACGATGTTGAACTTATAGGAGTAGACATTCACCTCGTTACCAGGAATGGTCTGCTCATCGGAGATGTTGTTGGGGTTGTGCGACCAGGTAAGTGAGTCCTTGTTGGGGTTGCCCTGGATGGCGGTGGAGTCAGAAAGCTTGGCATCTGCATCAAGGGTAGCACTCACCAGTACGATCACCTTTGCGCCCTCGTTCAGCGCAGTAGCGCCCGCAACCTGGTTCACGTAGTTGCCAAGGTCGATGACGGTATCTACACCTCCGGCGTACTTACTATCGGTATCAGAAGTGGCAGCATAGGAAACTCTGTAGTCGTTACCCACCTTAAGAGTAACGTCTCCAACCTTGACCGATTCAACCTTTACGCCCGTGGCGACGTTACCGACAATCGAAGAAATGGCAGAACTAGCAGTGTCGTTGATCTTGAACACACGTTTGGTCGAATAGCCGGTGTAGTACGGAACGGTAGTCTCAAGCGTGTAGTACACGGTGTCGCCCACGGAGAAGGACGGCTCATAGTTGTAGGTGCCGTCAGCATTGGCAAGATGCTTAGAGATGGTCGGAATCACGTTCTTCACGGTAACGGTGCCATCGACATCGGTGCCCGCAATGTTCGTCGGCGTAATGATGGGCAGCGAGAAGGACTCCTTGTCCGCAGCGGGATTGGTAACGTCCTTCAGGAACCAGATACCCGGGACGTTAAAGGTTTTCACATTGGCGTTGCCGGCCGTAGACGTGGTGAACTCGGTTGCAGCAGGAGTACCAGGGAAGGTCTGGTCCTCGAGGTTCTGGGCAAAGGTGCGCAGCGCGGCATCATTGTTCCAAGGCGAGGAGAGGTTAGGGGCTCCGCTATTGCTAAACACCCGCATGATCAGGAAGCCCATAGGGTTGTTCGACGCGTTGCCCTCGGACACAAAGAAGTTCTTGTCCTGCTTGTAGGCAGTAAGCACGTTCCGGGCATCGCCCGTCCCATCAATGACAGCATTGAAGTTCATCGCGCCCTCGATGGTGCTCACGAGCGCATCGGTGGTATCAATCGTATAGGCAATCGACTTGTCATTGCCAACAACAACGTCCTTCAGCTCGGCAAGCTGCCAGCCGTTGAACGTGTGATCGGCAGCATCCGTCGACTGCTTGTTGATCGTAATGCTGTAGACTGACGCAGCCTTGGCCGTGGGCGCTCCACCCACCAGGCCGGTTACGGCGATCGCTACGGCGGCGGCGCCGGCGATCAGCTTTTGTACTAATCGGTTCATGATTCCCCTTTCAGAAATAAGCCCGACATTCATAAACATCTATCTACATGCGCCATCAGACGAATCGTCCTAGCGGCGCTTTGTAGCGATCCAATACGCTCCCGCGGCGATACCGCCCAGAAGCATGAGACCGGCGCCCACGAGGAGCATGGAGTTCTCGGTCCAACCCGCTCCGGTGAGCGGGAGGTCCGTGAGGACTTTCACGTTGGTGAAGGTGGAGGCGGGGATGGCGTTTGGCTCGGCGTCCTTGCCGATGGTGTTACTCACAGTATTGCCCATGTCGTCCTTCACCTGCGTGACCGTGGTGGAGGTGGTGAGGCCGGTGTACTTGCCGGTCTTCTCGTCCAAGACGGCTTTCACGGTGACGGCCACTTGGTACTCGGCCTTGGAGTAGCGGAGCTTGTCGATGGCATCGGCGTCGGGCGCGACCTCCTTCACCGTGTAGGTGTAAGTCTTGGCGCCCGTCGGGTTCGAAGCGTCGTTCGTGGCGAGGTACTCTTTGGAGAACGAGATTTCGCCAAAAGATGCCTCGATGTCGTTGACCTTGGTGGAGTCTGCGGGAGCGACGGAAATAGTCTTCGAGTCAGGCATAGGAGCGCTATCCTTATTTGGCCCCGTAGCCTCGATGCTGAAGTCGAACGCAACGTATTTACCGCTGGAATCCTTCGGCCAGTCCGTATTACGGACGGATTTAATCACCGGGATTTTCACGGACGTAACGGAGCACGAGTCGGAGATGTACGTAATGCCATCAACGATGTTCGGCTGCTCGTTCTCGATCCACGTAATGGAGCCGCTTGTGCTGTCCACCGTGAACTTGTAGGTGTTCTTGTTCAGTTCGTAGCCAAACGGAGCCTGGGTCTCCGTGAGCGTGTACGTGCCCGGCAGCAAATCGGCCAATGTGAACTTGCCATCCTTGGCGTCGGTATCGGCCCAAGTGGTTTCGCTCGGAGTCGATTGGTCACTCACGGTCCAGGACTGCGCCTCAGTCAAGCCATCGGCACCCAGTTTCGCAAGCTTCCACTCGGAACCAGCCAAAGGAGTGTGTTCTGCATCGTCCTTCTCCACCTTGGCCCAAGACACCGTACCGGTGATCTTGGTGTTGGCGATGGCACCCGTGGTGTTAGAAGGTGTGAACGGAACCTCGTTCCCGTTCTCATCCACGTAGCCCTGGACATAGTTCACCGACTCACCAGCATTGTTCATGGTTGCGTAGTAGATCTTGTCCGAAACCTGGTAACCCTCCGGCGCCGTCTCCTCTTTGATGTAATAGGTGAATGCCGGATTAGAATCCGAGATCTCCTTACTCGGATCGGCCTTCTGGTTCAAATAGTTGAACTGAAGCTTGCCATCAGTAGAAGCGTAATCGTTGGCAGCGCCATCCGTTACCGTAACGATGGGACCCGTCCCGTTCTTGGCATCTTTGACAGTGCCGTATATCGTCCACGAGGAACCGGGAAGCAGCTTAGTACCATCCGCAGCGTCGACCTTGCTCCATGCAATGGAGGAACCGTCCGGTGTATACGAGCCAGACCACGGGAAGTTGTGACGCTCCGAGTCCATATCGATAACGGAAGCCGAGTTACCCTCACCAAATGCTGCGGCAACCTTCGGGCTGTTCATTGAGAAATCGGCGCCGGCGTACACACGACCATTGGTGGTCACATGGTCGTCGAAGCTTCCGTTGGGAACGAGAATCGATCCGATCATAGCCGCCGCAGGATCGTCGTCAGTCCACTTGGCACCGGTAGTTGCGCCATCGTATTCCCAGTCCGCGCGGTCCTCTCCCGCGATGCCGCCCCGAATGGTAAGGCTTTGCGTATCGACAAAGTTCCACATGATGGACTGGGAGGCCAGCGAGTATTTCGTGCCAAGGTCTTCATCTTTGTACTGACTCTCGAAACCGCGAGATATTTCTGTATCGCCCCACCAGAAGCGCCAGCCGTTGTGGAACTCGACAGGATCAGCACCTGTAACGTTCACGACAATGGATGCGCCTTCGGGGATATTGGTGAACTTAAAGTCGACGCCTCGATAGTAGACGCCACCCTTCAAGTTGGAGAGCTCGGAACCGGCAATGGTGAAGACCTGTTGCATAGAAGTTCCATCGCCGGTAAAGGTGATGAGTCGCTCGGTGTTGCGAATCGTATTGTTCGGGATTCCGGTATCAAGCGCACCGGAAACAGACTTCTCACTACCATCGAAAGTGAGTGTATAGCTTGTTCCCTTGTTATCGTACTTGTTGATTGCGTAGCTGTTATCGCTAATTGCGGAACCATCCGTAACTGTGCCGGTATTTGCAAACGAGGCGAGCTGTTTCGATAGCTTCGAGAGGTATCCATCTGCACCGTTGTAGCTCGAATAATCGTTACCGTTAACATTAGTCAAATCAACATTTTGATTGAACAGGTCGCTCTTCAGAGCATCCGAGC
>ERZ824480.1544-NODE-1544-length-19838-cov-3.833493_pt1 | contig 19838 bp, 16 predicted proteins | sample MGYA00519861_ERZ824480 | MGnify/ENA primary metagenome ERZ824480 (study PRJEB31778, sample SAMEA3449152) | human gut metagenome | biome: human gut; feature: human-associated habitat; material: faeces | place: United Kingdom | collected 2010/2012 ... | reverse complement strand
GCGAACGGCTGTATTTATTAATGCAGACGGCGTGCTCCTGCGGCCTTCGCGTGTCCGAAATTCGATTCATCACCTGCGAGGCGGTGGAGGAGCGCAAGGCGATGATCGCATTAAAGGGCAAGATACGCGTCGTTTTACTTCCCGGCAAGCTGTGCAAAATGCTAAAGAAGTACGCAAAAAAGAACAACATAAAAAGCGGCCCCGTGTTCATCACAAGAACAGGGAGACCGCTTGACAGGTTCTATATCTGGCGTTCGATGAAGGCGCTTTGCAAAGAGGCGCACGTTTCCGAAAAGAAGGTCTTTCCGCATAACCTCCGCCATCTTTTCGCGCGGACGTATTACAAGGTGCATAAGGACCTCTTGCGCCTTTCCGGGCTCCTAGGCCATTCAAGCATCAACACCACGCGCATTTACACGATGGAATCAAGTGACCTCCACCGCGCGCAGATGGAAGTCCTCGGCTTTTTGAGGGAATAAAAAAAGAACCACATAATATGCATTCTGTGGTAGGTTTGGAAAGAAAAATAAGCCAAGGCATTAAAAATTGCCTTAGCTTTGACGAAAAATTTTCTCAAAAACGCCACGAAAAATAGACCGATGAAAGCTAATTTTCATCATCGGTCTTAAAACCATGCAAAATTTAATTTATGCGCTAAATATTGACATAGTTTGCCATAAATGTTATAATAACTGTAGTCAATTTTGGACTGATACCATTTTAAAGACCACAGAATGTATATTCTGAGGTAAAACTCTTTTGGTTATTATCAGATGAAAATGAGTTTTACGAAAGGAGATTTTAATTTATGGATATGAGTGAATATCAAAGAGTAAAAGAGTATACTTATCTGGAATATTGCGATTATTTGCAGTCTAAATATGGTATTGGGTTAGCAGATTATATGACAAAATCATATAATACTAACTCTAAATGTAAGCGAACAAAAGACGGGTTAGTAGCACACCATAAAAAAGAGGATACTATTATTATATTGTCCAAAAAAGAAGTTGCTCAAATGTGCCCGTTTGAATGGCAATCAAAAGAAAACATTGTATATTGCGATTATTTGGAACATTTATTGTTGCATGTTTTGATTTGCAAATATCCATCCAATGCTACGGCAGATTTTATTAAAGCGGGAATCGGAGGTATTGTCGAGTTTATTGTTCCTGAATTGAATGACTTGTACAGTGGATGGCTTACAAATCAAACATGGCGAAAAAATTGCCATGATAAAGTATCTGCCGATAAAGAAGTGTACTTAGAAATTTTAAGGCAGTTTATTGAAATTATGAAATTTGATCCTGATTTCAAGGTTAATATGCTATGCCGTAGCTTTAATCAGCAATACGAACTTTGGAATGACGGGAAAAATAAAAAAATTTATACAGAAATTATGTCATTGGGCAGATGAAGTACTATATAAGGACATTCATTTTTGTTATGGATTACTTTTTATCATCTACATGTGATTTCAATATCTTCCATAAATAGAATGAAAAAACTTAAAAGGCAGAGTGCCCGCTTTATTTGCGGTATAACATATGAAAACATAATGATGTGTTTACATTACGATGTTTTTACGCAACAAAAATTATAATATATATTGGTTAAATAAGAATCATATATAAAGTATTAGGGGAGTGAAGAGAAATGTACGATAAAGACCCTGCTTTGACGGCTATTGGCGGTTGGTTAGGCCTATGGTTAATTATCTTCATAATTATTCGTATCATAATCGCTGTAAAATTCGGTGAAATTGCAGAAATCAAAGGGCATAGCAGCAGTTATGGCTGGTGGGTGTTCTTTTTTGGAATTATCGGCATTATAATGGTCGCAGTATTGCCTGACAGAGAGGCAAGCGTGAGTGTTATAAATGAGGTCAGAATTAAAGCTGATGATAGGCAAAAGCCGTACATTCATGCGCCGAAACAAAACGATGAACTGCCGGAAATATGAGGTATATTGTTATGGAAAGATATAGCATTATATTTGACCGTATGCACAACCTTTATGCCAAAGACACAAAGATCATCATCGAAAGGGCTGTAATAACTAAAGATAACGACACCGGAGAGCTGTTCGCGCAAATTAAAATGAGCAACTTGTTTCCGAAAACTCTGGTTGCCGTAAAGGTCATGCTGACAGGGTTCGACTCTTCTAACAAAAAAATAGAGGAAAAAGAGTTTTCTTATTTTGATCTTGCCGTGAATCAGGGTCGCGAGTTTGGGCAGAAAACACCGCTCAGGTTTTCGAATAACGCCGTGCGGTCGTTTGATATTAGGATCGCAGAGACAGTGTATTCCGACGGTTCAAAGCTCACGAATTGTAAAACCGGCCTTTTGGCATTGCCCAAAGCAGAGCCTCTGACCGGCAATTTATCTGCCGCGCAAATCAGCGATTACAGAATGAAAAATACAGCCTGTGCAAAATATATACCGGACGGATTTTCGGATCTGTGGCTTTGCACATGTGGAAGATGGAACATTTCGGGCAACAATAACTGCTATTATTGCGGTGCGGAAAGAGAAAAACAAAAACATACTTACTACACAGCACATCTTAACAATGAGATTGAAGGAAATGAGGAAAACAATTCTTTTTCAGTGAAAGATCGATATAAGAGCTATGCAATAGCAGGAATGATAAGCGCCGCGATCGGGCTGTTTTTCTGTTCAGTTATTTTCAGCTCGGCGGCAATAATACTCGGGGCTATTGTAATTTCCGAAAGCGCGGGAGAAGAGAGAGAACGCACGACAAGAAGAAATTACGGCATTACCGCAGTGTTCGGGGGAATACTTGGATTTGTGATAATGCTGGTGGCGGTGTTCGGATTCGGCAAAAACGGACTTATACCGTTTGCAAAAACAACAAATGAAGCAAAATATAAGGCTTATGTTGAGGAACATATCGGAAGAGAGCACAGCGGCAGAGTCACCTCGTATAAAAGTGTGCAAATCAGTGATGACGGCGACGCCGATATATTGTTTGAGTGGGACTCCGGCCTAACAAATGAATATGGAAAGATAGGAGAAACAGAGCTTGATAAATCGGGCAATATACTACTCTGTTCAATTTGCAGTTATTTGGAAATGCAGGATAATTACAGGCAATACGGCCAGGATAATTATAGTGCAGGGCGCACGGACGACAGCAACGACTATCTTTTTCCGAGTGACAGGGTCTATATCAGCGAGTCGGATCTTGATTACAGGGGGCAGTATGAAATTTCTCTGATACGCAACGAAATATATGCGCGGCACGGATATGTGTTTAAGACCGAGCCGTATAAAAGCTATTTTGAGAGCAAAAGCTGGTACTATCCCAACGAGTATTTTTCTGACGGCTCGTTCAACGATGTGGAGAAAGCGAACGTCAAATTTATTACCGAATATGAAAAGGCGATGGGGTGGCGATGATGAGACGCGTGATTTTTATTATTCTGGCGGTCGCGGTAATATTATCCGGGTGCAATGAGAGAACGGAAAAGGCGGAGGCCGCAGACGATGTGCTTAACAATGAAGCGGCGGAAGAAAACGAACCTGCCGCATTGCCGCTTAAGGGGAAAATTATAGTTATCGATGCCGGACACGGAAAGAACAGCTATAATAAAGAAGAAAAGATTGCGCCGGACTCAGACGAAACAAAAATTGCATTTGCCTCGGGAACAGCCGGCAAAAATCAGACTGAAGAGGAGCTTAATTTAAGCGTTGCGCTGATTCTTCAAAAATCGCTTGAAGATTTGGGCGCTAAGGTGCATATGACGCGCACGGCGCACGAGTCCGACATGACAAATATTGACCGCGCGGAGTTTGCAAATGAGCTCGGGGCGGACATATCGGTAAAAATTCAAGCGGACGGCAGTAATGACGGATCGGTTCACGGTGTGTCGGTATTAGTGCCGGGATCAAAGCATATTTCGGACGGTGAGTTGCTCTCCGAAAGCAAAAAAGCGGGCGAGCTCGTTTTGGAGGAGTTTGTTGATGCGACGGGTGCATACAACCGCGGAATCAGCGTCAGAGATGACCTTACCGGCTTTAACTGGACGAAGAAGCCGATCATACTTGTAGAAATGGGGTTTATGACAAACCCCGATGAGGACGCACTTATGGAAAGTCCGGAGTATCAGGAAAAAATGGCCGGAGGAATTGCCCGGGGGCTTCTCCGGTATTTTGAAAATACCGATGACATTTAAATTGATAAAACTCTGTAATGATTACAGAGTTTTTTGTTTGTTTCGGAGTGCCGGGAAGGTGTGCGTATCGTTAGGATGGGAGGATGTGGGCATCTTCCCCTACGGTGCACTCATCGAAGCGGTGCTAAACAAAAACCGGCGCAAATTTCTCTTGCAAACAGGGGGAAAGTGTGGTAATATAGGCTTAAGGGAATGAAAAATGACTATAATAAAAGGAGGGGTTTTCTTGGAGGCTCTCTGGCTGATTTTGGCGGTGGTGCTTGCCGTGATCGAAGCGGCGACCGTTCAGCTTGTTTCCATCTGGTTCGCGTGCGGCGCTGTGTGCGCAATGCTTGCCGCGTTCTTTACGGACAGCGTGATCATTCAGTCCGCAGTGTTCGTGCTAAGCTCGGTCGTTTTCCTTTTGGTTTCGAGAAAGTTCGTTAAAAAAGTGCTCAAAAACAAGGTCGCGACGAATTCGGACTCGCTGATCGGGCAAAGCGCAATAATAAGAGAGACCGTTGACAATGACCTGGGCACGGGCGCACTTCGCATCGGCGACGTTGTCTGGACCGTGCGTAGCGAGAACGGGGAGCACATCGAAGAGGGAACAAAGGTTAAAATAGTTGAAATTCAGGGCGTTAAGCTTATAGTAAGAAAGGAAGATTGATTTATGCCGTTTATACTGATTTTTGTTGTTTTAGTCATCATTTTAGTAATGGCGAACGTTCGGATCGTATCGCAGGCGCACGCTTGCATTGTTGAGCGTTTCGGCGCATATGCCGCGACATGGGGCGTCGGCATTCACGTGAAGGTGCCTTTTATCGACCGCGTGAGCAGGCCGATCAGCTTAAAAGAGCACGTTGCGGACTTTCCGCCCCAGCCTGTTATCACGAAGGATAACGTTACAATGCAGATCGACACGGTCGTTTATTACCAGATAACCGACCCGAAGCTTTTCACCTATGGCGTTGAACGCCCGATGATGGCGATCGAGAACCTGACGGCGACGACGCTCCGTAACATCATCGGTGACCTGGAGCTTGACGAAACGCTCACCTCGCGCGATACGATAAACACGAAAATGCGCGCGATCTTAGACGAGGCGACAGACCCCTGGGGCATCAAGGTGAACAGAGTCGAGCTTAAGAATATCATTCCGCCCAGAGAGATTCAGGACGCAATGGAGCGCCAGATGAAGGCGGAGCGTGAAAGAAGAGAGGCGATTCTCCGCGCGGAGGGTGACAAAAAGTCCGCAGTCCTGATCGCGGAGGGCGAAAAGGAGTCCGCAATTTTGCGCGCGGACGCTAAAAAGGAAGCGGCGATCAGAGAAGCCGAAGGACAGGCACAGGCGATCATCAAGGTTCAGGAGGCTATTGCCGAAGGTATCAGAAAGATTAACGAGGCCGCGCCGACCGACGGATACGTTAAGATTAAGGCACTTGAGGCCTTTGAAAAGGCGGCAGACGGAAAGGCAACAAAGATTATCATTCCGTCCGAGATACAGGGACTTGCCGGTCTCGCGGAGGGCATCGTTTCCGCCGTTAAAGAAGAAAAATAAAATCAAATGCCGCCGAGGGCTCGGCGGCATTTTAAGGAGAAGTATATGCGGGCACTTGTGACCGGAGCAAGCTCCGGAATCGGCGAGGAGATCGCCAAAATATTAGACTCTATGGGCTATGACGTTGTGATCGCCGCGCGCAGGGAAGATCGGCTAAAAAAACTGGCCGCCGAACTTAAAAACAACACGAAGATAATCGCGTGCGACTTATCCGACCGCGAGGAGTGCAGAAGGCTTTTTTCAGAGGCCGGCGAGATCGACGTTTTGGTAAACTCCGCCGGGTTCGGCGTGTTCGGCGAATTTACTGACACTGACCTTGATTCGGAGCTTTCGCTGATCGACGTTAACATAACCGCGCTGCACATGCTGACGAAGCTTTTTTTGGACGGCTTTGTTAAGAGAAATTCCGGCTATATATTAAACGTCGCGTCCGTTGCGGCGTTCTTCCCCGGGCCGAAGTTTTCGTCGTACTACGCGTCGAAGGCGTATGTATTAAGGCTTTCGGAAGCGATTGGCGCGGAGCTTAAAAAGAGAAAGAGCAACGTCGGCATCTCGGTCTTCTGCCCCGGCCCGGTCGATACCGAGTTTAACAAGGTTGCGGACGTGAAGTTCGCGCTTCCCGGAATCACGGCGCGCCGCGCGGCAGAAAAAGCCGTTTCGGGAATGTTTAAGAAAAAGAGGGTCATCACCTGCCCCGGTACGGTCGGATTTTTGAGATTTCTTTCAAAAATCACTCCGGACGCGGTTGCCGAGCATTTTGTCTATAAAATGCAGGCGAAAAAAGAAGGGTGAAAAAACGGAGGGAAAATATGAAAAAGACTGTTACGAATGACGTGATATTTTACACGGACGATAATGACGCCAAGATAAATTTCAGCGGCGGCGACAGCATATCGATCCCGGAAAGATGGGACTATTTAAAGCGCTATTCTGCTCTTTTGGGCAAATGGAATTCCGACCCGGACTTTAACCAAAAAGCGGCGACTGATGAGGAAGCAAGCACCCTTGCCGCCACGCTTAAGGACACGGACACTGCGGTGAGAAAAACCGTCCGAATCGAAAAAATGAAAGCGCACCTTGAGCGTGAGGCCGGGGAATATGAAAATCTCAGACTTTACGCAGGCGCGTATGTCAGCGGAAACGAGATTATTTTACCAAGGGAAAAGCGCCCTGGCTCTGCCGCAAGGATCGACATTTCGCCGAGCGACAGACTCTCGCTCTCGTTTGAAATTTTCATTCCGGAAAATTTCCGCGGAATCTCGGAAAAGGATATTTTCCCCGGCTCGTGCGGAAAGGTGATAAGCCTAAGAGACAAAACGCTTGACGGCGTGAAGATAAAATTCTTCGCCTCCGGCGCGGTGCGCGCGTTTTCGGGCAGTATGTGGGCGCCGAGACTCGTTGACCTCGGAAGAGTGAAGTTCGGCGAATACAACAGCGTCGAAATCGAATATTCCTCCGGCGCGGCGGACATCACCGTGAACGGAACGAAGGCGGAGAACATCGCGCTTTCGGGCGGCGTGATCGATAACATATTTTTTGAGAGCGGAATGCTTCCGCAAAGCCTTTTCTCGGTCAAAAACATTATGGTAAACGGTGCGGACTTTGCGTTTAAGAAGGCCAACGTGCACACAGAGACCGAAAAAATAGGCGAGGTTAAACTGCCCTTTGCCATCGGCACATACGAAAACCGCGACAAAACGATCGTTCTTGAAGGCGAGTTTAATTCCGTTGAGGCCGACGAGGCATATCTCACGGTCGAAACGCTCGACCCGTCGGGCTCTGTCTGGCTCAACGGCAAGATGATTTTCAAGACCGATTCTTTTGACAAAATCCGAATCAACATAACGGACAGGCTTGAAAAAGGCAAAAACACGCTGAAGATCAAAGTCGATCCGCGCGCACCCGAGGTCAACTATTACTGGCACAGGCACACGGATTGCTACGACGGCTGGTATGCAGGCGGCGTTAAAGTCGAATTTATGAATTCGCTTCATATTAATGACATTAAGGTCGTGACCGAGAGCGTGGACGGACAGGTCAGCGCAAGCATCAGCACGAAAATTAACAAAAGCTTTTCGGGCACGGTAAAATATACAATGAAAAAAATCTTCCCCGAGGAGGGAAAAGAGGTGCTCATCGGCTGTTCATATTCGAACGGCACAAAAAATGAGCTTAAGATCGAAGGAAACTATGACGTCTGGTCGCCGGAGGAGCCGAATCTTTACGCCGTTCGCGCGTCGATAATCGGCTCTGACGGCACGGTAATCGATGATTATGTGACGGAGACGGGCTTCAGAACGGTTGAGCAGAAGGACGGCGGAGTGTTCGTGAACGGAAAAAAGACTGTGTTCACGGGCGCACTCTTAATGCAGTTTTTGCCGCCCTATCATCTGACCCCGGTGAACCACCGGTGCCCGACGAACGAGCAGTTCGCCTGGGAGCTTTTGATGCTCAAGGCGATGAACGGCAACCTTTTGAGACTTCATATGTTAGGATGCGGAAGCAATGAGGACCGCCTGGCGCGCCTTGCCGACCGCGCCGGTGTGATGCTCGTCTGGACGACGAGATATATCGACAGTATCGAGGGAATGGCGCACCCGGGCGCGTGGCGCGAACGCGACGGGTATATAGCGCAGGCGAAAGCGGTCATAAATCACCCGTCCATCGTGATGTGGGAGGGCTCAAACGAGTTCCACCCGACCGAGCTTTCCGTGGTCGACCGTGTGTATGACGAATACGTTTCAGCCGTCCGCTCGTTCGATTCTTCGAGGCTCATCTGCCCGGTGTCGCACCTTTATTACGGCGGCGGGCTTTACGATTCGGGCTGTGTTTACTATAACGACGCAGGCGACCGCGACCAGGACGGTAACCCGGCTGAGGCAAGCTTCGGCTGGCGCGACGGGCTGGTCATAAGAAGCTCGCACCCCTATTCGCTCCTTTGCGGATACGGCACGAGCTGGGAGACGATGAGAAAACAGGACTGGAAGAACCAGCCGGAGCTTTTTGAAAGTAAGACTCACGCCTATATGTCGACAGAATTTGCAATAACCTCGCTTGAGAACAGGGAGACGAAAGAGGCGATCGAAAAAGGCTTCATCTCGTCCTATGAAAGAGGGGGAGACGCAGGCTATATCGGCCGTGCGTTCGAGGAATCGGAATGGCGTGAAAGCCAGGCGCTCGCGGCGCTCTGTGCGTTCAACGCGACCAAGCTGTCGCGAATGCTCGGGTCGGACGGGCTTTTGTGGTGCTGCCTTTCGAGCGGCGCGAACGACGGGTCGTATATGAAGCCGCCGATTGACTTTTTTGGCTACAAAAAGGGCGCGTTCTATGCTTTGCGTTCGGCATATGAGAAGACCTTTGCCGCGAAGGAGGACATCAATGTTCAGACAGGGAAGGACGATTTGATAACGCCCGTGATATTAAACTCCGAAAACTCGTTCACCGCGCGCGTCACCGTGAAGATCATAACAGAGGACGGCAGGGTTACATACGAAAAAGTCTATGACAATGTAGATATAAAAGACACGGAATTTAAAAAGAGCCTTGCACCATTTAAGCCGGAATTTTCCGGCCGCGGATACTACACGCTCAGCATGACGGTCGAGGAAGCTTAAGAAAAGGAGCTCAAGGCTTTGCCTTGAGCTCCTTTTCTTATTTCTTTGACTCTGCAATGACTTTTTGAGCCACAGGTTCTGGTGCCTGTTCGTATGAGAGAAATTCGAAGGTGAACGAGCCGCGCCCTTGCGTCATCGAGCGAAGATCCGTCGCGTAGGAGGCCATTTCGCTCATCGGCACGTCGGCTTCGACAACGGATTTTCCTTTTGACTCTGCCTGGCTGCTTCCGATAACGCGGCCGCGGCGCTTGTTAATGTCGCCGAACACATCGCCGACCGCGTCGTCCGGAACGGTGACGAATAACTTTCCGATGGGCTCCAAAAGCACGGGCGAAGCCTGTGCCATGCCCTCTTTATAGGCAAGTGCCGCCGCCATTTTGAATGACATTTCGGACGAATCAACCGGATGATACGAACCGTCGACCAGCGTCGCCTTTAGGTTCACGACAGGGTAGCCGGCAAGCGGGCCTTCCGCGATGCACTCGGATAAGCCCTTTTCGACTGCCGGGAAGAAGTTTTTCGGAACAGCTCCGCCGAACACCTTTTCCTCGAAGGTAAGACCTTCTTTTTCGCCGGGCTCAAACTCGATCCAGACGTCGCCGAACTGGCCGTGGCCGCCGGACTGCTTTTTGTGCCTGCCCTGAACCTTGACCTTCTTGCGGATAGTCTCGCGGTACGGAATCTTCGCCGGAGTTAAGGTGACCTCAACGCCGAACTTTGCGCGAAGCTTGCTTATGATAACATCAAGATGCTGTTCGCCCATTCCGGAGATGACCATCTGGTGCGTTTCGATGCGGTTTTCAACTCTGAATGTCGGATCCTCTTCCATCAGGCGGCGAAGACCGGCGCTGATCTTTTCCTCATCGCCCTTGGATTTGGGCACGATAGCCATCGAAAGCACCGGTTTATCAAATTCGATGGGCTCATATTTAACAATGTTTGTGGGCACACACAGCGTGTCGCCAGTCTGCGAGGAGGCGAGCTTATTTAAAACGCCCAGGTCGCCCGCGCCGAGAGATGGAACCTCGATCTGTTTTTTGCCGGACAGTATGTAGATTTTGCCGGCCTTTTCCGTTGTTCCTTTCGTGGAGTTATAAAGCGTCATATCCGGTTTTAACGTGCCGGAGTAGACCCTGATGAGCGACATTTTGCCGACATAGGGGTCAGCGATAGTCTTGAATATCTGTGCCGAGAAGGGCGCGTTGTCGTTCGATAAGACCTCGACGGGGTTGCCGTCGCCGTCAACGGCTTCTCTGCTCTTTGAATCGGGGGACGGGAAGTAGTTGCAGAACGCGTTTGACAGGAAACGAACGCCCTTATTTAAAAGTGCGCTTCCCGAATAAACCGGAACGACCGTGCCGTCCATAACGCCCTTTTTAAGCGCTGTACGCATCTCGTGCTCGGAAAATTCTTCACCCGCAAAGAAGCGCTCCATAAGCTCGTCGCTCGTTTCGGCAACCGCCTCGTTCAAAAAGCTGCGGCAATCCGCCACTTCGTCAGCCATAAAGTCGGGTATCGGAATCTCGCCGTCGTCCGACGCGTCGGTATAGGCATATGCCTTCATCGTGATGATGTTGACATATCCGGTGAGAGTGCCGCCCTCTGTGATAGGCACTCTGAAAGGAGCGATACGGTGACCGAACTTCTCCTTGAGCTGCTCTAAAACGTTTTTATAGTTAGCCCTCTCGTCATCCATTTTGTTGATGAAAACGATGATGGGAAGGCCGGCCTTCTCGGCGCGCTCGAACGCGAGCTCCGTTCCGGCGGAAACTCCGCTCTTCGCACTGACTAAGATCAATGCACCGTCAGCGGCGCTGATCCCCTCATAGGCCTCGCCGGCAAAGTCAAAATATCCGGGCGTGTCGATAAGGTTTATTTTATGCTCCTTGTATATATAAGAAGCCGTGGATGTGTTGATACTGATCTTGCGCTTGATCTCCTCGGGATCAAAGTCCAGAAGCGTGGTTCCGTCAGCAATCTTTCCGAGCTTTGAAACCGCTCCGCCGCTTGCCAAAAGCGCTTCGGCAAGCGAGGTTTTTCCCGCGTGTGAGTGAGATAAAAGTACAACATTTCTTAACATTTCGGTAGCCGTTGCCATAGATGCATTTCCTCCTTAAAGCGTTATAGTATATGCAGGGCATATATTATATATATTCTGCACAAAAAAGAAATATCCTCTCTGACAATAGCCGTCAAAATATACAAATAAATTGGCCTCTCCGCGGCAAAATGCACAATTGACAAGACCTTTATAAAATGCTATAATAATTAAGTTAGACCTGTAAATATGATCCGTAAAAATATGAGGGTATAACGTGGTTTCGGAGAAGATGAAGATTTCCTGCGGCACGGGAAGGGCGACGGATTTTCCGAAAGGGAAGACTTAACATAAAAAAACGGTATATTGCGGCAGAGTATATAAAAATGAAAAATCATATATTGACTAACGCGAAGCGGTGTGATATATTTTAAGCAAATAATATGTAAAGGATGTAACTTCAGCATGATGACAGAAAAATTTAATTTGTGGGAAAATATCCCGGGCACTTCACAGAGCGTTAAACCGTACATTACCGCTTATGTGCCCGATAACAAAAAGTCCGACGCGGCTGTTGTAATACTGCCCGGCGGCGCTTACAGCTTCAGGGCACCTCATGAGGGCGAGGGTTATGCGATGTTTCTCGCCGGGAACGGAGTGACAGCTTTTGTGTGCGATTACCGTGTTGCGCCGGATTATTTTCCGTGTCCGTTGCTTGATGCGCGCCGTGCAATATGCTTTGTGCGCCATAATGCGGATAAGTACGGCTTGGATATAAATAAAATCGGTATCATGGGCTCGTCTGCCGGAGGCCACCTTGCGGCGATGACATCAACCTATTACGCACCTGTTGAGAATGCAAATCCCGATGAAACAGATGCGGAAGATTTCAGACCGAATTTTCAGATTCTCTGCTACCCGGTTATAGAGCTGCTCGACAAGACAAACGGAGCGCACATCGGTTCAAGCTACAATCTGCTCAACAACAGGGTGTTGGAGATGGGGGAGATTCTTAACCCGAGATTAAATATAAGTAAAAACACACCGCCGTGCTTTATCTGGCATACATTTGCGGACGGGGATGTTCCGGTATACAATACACTCGATTATGCGAGACGGCTGAAGGACTTTGACATTCCGACGGAGGTGCACATCTACCCTTACGGTTCGCATGGAAAGGGTCTTGCTGATGCAACCGACACCGCTGACGACAAACACATAGCGCAGTGGGGAGCGTCGTTGCTCACATGGCTTAACTATATGGGATTCTGATTTTCACCTTTTATAAAGCTTAGTATCCGAATAATTGAATTTGCATGCGGCCGCGGTGCGCCGAGATGCGCGCGGATGAGTCGCTGCAAAATACGCAGTGGACAAAGATTTCATAAAATGCTATAATAATCAGGTTAGAGGTGAATATTATGATCTATAAAAATATTGAGGTTTTTAATACGGTCGAGGAGGAGGAATATGAAGGCGGAACGCGGTTTTACCGCATTCCCAAGGCGGTCTCCGAGAAGATGGAGATTCCCTGCGGCCCCGGAAGGGCGACGAATGCGACCGGAGTTGAGCTAAGGTTTGTCGTTAAAAGCGGAGAGGCAAAGATAAAGTTAAAATCCGTGTCCGCGCCCGGGCATTTATCCACGTTTCACGTGTTCTGGGGAGGCCTTCAGGGCGGCTGGGAACAGCACGAGATGAACTGCTTTGTCCCGAGTGAGGAGACAGAGTTTACTTTCCGCGCTCCGGCGAACCTTGAAAAGCTCAGAAAGCTTGCCGGTGAGGCGAAAATTGACTTTGACCCGTCCGTTATCCGCGTGATATTTGACCGCGGAAGCTATGTCATAACCGGCGTTTCGGGCGATATTGAACCGCCGAAGAAGGAGCTTTTGCCGAAGAAGACGCTTCTTTGCTACGGTTCGTCCATCACGCACGGGTCGCACAGCATCGATATGTCGCACTCGTGGGCGTCGGTCCTCGGGCATAACGTAAATATGGACATTAAGAATCTCGGTATGGCCGGTGCATGCGCGGCAGAGCCGGAGGTGGTCGACTATATCGCGTCCGAAGGCGAGAAGGGCGCGTGGGACGCGGCGACGCTCTCGCTCGGCATCAACGTTTTGCCGTGGGAGGAAGAAAAGATTTATTCCCGTGTTAAAAATATGATCGGTCAGATCGCCGGAAGAAACCCGGAAAAGCCGGTTTTCGTTATCTCGCCGATATATAATAACGACGACTATTGCAACGGGAAAAAGTCCGGTGTTTGGAGAAGAATAATAAAGTCGGAATGCGAAAAGGCGGCACTTTCCAATGTGACATACATAGACGGGCTTGACCTTTTGGGAAGCGCTCATCTTCTCTCGGCGGATTTTGTGCATCCGAACATATACGGCGTTAACCAAATCGCCGAAAGGATGACCGAAATCGTGAAAAAAGTCTTGACAATCGTGTGATTTTCGTGTATAATAATATAGCTCTATGAGCGAAAATAATCCTTGCGCTTGATTAATTTGAGCGCCAAAGACCGTGAGGAGGTGCAAAGAATGGCTGAAGTAATTAATAAGTACGAAACCATATTTGTCCTTGACGTGAACATGGGTGACGAACAGCTTGAGGCTATGAGCAATAAGTTCCAGGAGCTTATCGCGGCTAACGGCGAAGTTGAGTCTGTTGACGTTTGGGGCAAGAGAAGACTGGCTTATCCTATCGATTATAAGACAGAAGGTTACTACGTTTTGGTTAATTTCTCTTCCGCTCCCGAGTTCCCGAAGGAGCTTGAGCGTGTTTACGGCATTACCGAAGGCGTACTTCGCGAGATCGTCGTAAAGAAAGAAGCATAAAGGAGAGAGTGTTATGCTGAACAAAGTAATTTTGATGGGACGTTTTACGAAGGACCCTGAGCTGAGGAGCACTCCTCAGAGCGTGTCGGTCTGCAACTTCAGACTTGCCGTAACGCGCAACTACAAGAACGGCGGAAACTATGAAAGCGATTTCATTGACTGCGTTGCATGGAGAAATACTGCGGAGTTCGTCTCCAAGTATTTCAAGAAGGGCAACCTTGTGTGCGTTGAGGGCTCGCTCCAGTCCCGTAACTGGGAGCAGGACGGCCAGAAGAGAACGGCGGTCGAGGTTATGGTGGACAACACCTACTTCGTAGAAAGCAAGAGGGATGCATCCGAGAGCAGTGCTCCTGCGTTCGCACCGAGCGCACCGGCACCGGCCGCACCCGAAACTTCAGGTGGGGCGTTCGCGTCTGACGGATTTTCCGCGATAGACGACGCTGACGACTTACCGTTCTGATTATAATTTAAGGAGGTTGCATTATGGAAAGAGAAGACAGACCTCAGAGAAACAGAAAGCCCAGACGTAAAGTCTGCCAGTTCTGTGTCGATAAGGTTGAATTCATAGACTATAAGGATGTTGCTAAGCTTCGCCGCTTTGTTTCGGAGCGTGCCAAGATTCTTCCCAGAAGAATCACCGGTACCTGCGCAAAGCACCAGAGAGAGCTTACCGTAGCTATCAAGAGAGCAAGACACATTGCGCTCATTCCTTATACTACTGAATAGTAAAATTAAGACCGCTTGCGCTTTGCGCGGGCGGTCTTTCTTATGAGGTAATCTTAAGAGTGACCGGAACAGCAAACAGTATATGAAATTCAAAGAGGAGAGGACGCGCCCGTCGAAGAATCTTTTGTCGGCGGTCGAAAAGAATTTTCCCGTCCGCGGGGATGGGAACGTCATCCTTAAAATGCCCCGCCTTTTCTTCACGGCAAAAAAATAGAGGCTAAAAAATAACCACCGCAAGCAACAGGCTTGCGGTGGTATTTTTACTGTTTTTTAATTATTCTGAAAGCACCTGCATTACCGTCATAGAATACAAAGCTTTTGTCATCCGTAATATAAAGTTTTGCGTAGCGGCTACTATAGCTTGGCATATTGTTAAAGTCTTTGACATCTATGTCGTTTATCGTGTCAATTCCCTTGATGTAGCTGATGTTTCCTTCAAGGTCGCTCTTTGCGATCTTTCCGGTATCAAGATCCCAGTAGTAAAAATATCCGTCCTTCTCTCCGTGATAGCTTGCATTTGCACTATTTATTTCTTCCCATTTTCCTTTTGCAAAAGAATATTTTGCCTGATGAGTTGTATGATAATAAGAATGGCCATAATCGGTATAATATGATTCTTTATAAATACAATACAGATTTTTGCCTTTGTTTATTAAAATCGTTCTGCCGTCTACACTACAGGGCTTAATCGAGGTCTTTGAAAAATCATCGCAATCAACAATGTAATATGCCATATCGGAATAACCGTAGTAGTGGGAATAACAATAAGTTTCTAAAATCAGCCGTCCGTCATCAAAATTGCCTATTATATTTGTATGATAATTGCGAGAATTTACTACGTAATTAGTCAGCTTTTCAGAATAAGGCTCCGCCCTTTTGCCGGCTATTTCGTAAATCACATTTTTGTCTGCGTCTTTATCATTGAGCGATTTACTTGTGCTGTATTTTTTGTAGTTGCCGATGAGCAAAAGCGTGTCATTTCCGGTGTTATAGTAAAGCTGGGAAACCTCAAAGTCGTGGTATGTTCCGACAACGGTCTCCTCCTTCACGGTCTCCGTCACCTCTTCATAAACCGTTTCCTCCACTTCCACCGTCACAATTTTTGTTTTCGGCTTTTCCGCTTCATCTTCGTTTTCTTCATTGTCTTTTGAATCCGTGGAATCTTCCTTGTCCTCGGCTTCGTCCTCTTCGTCTGCGGGCTCTGCCTCGTCCTCACCGTCAAACTTTTTCGCTTCCTCATCCGAGGGCTCTTCCTTTACGGGTGCCTCCTTTGAAGGTTCGTCCTCATCTTCAATGGGCACTTCCTTTTTCACGGTCTTTATCACAGTTTTGGGCACCTCTTTGGTGACCTCTTTTTCAACGACTTCGATATCGTTATATTCAAGATCGTCAATATCGACAAGCTTTGTTTTCTTTTCAGCCTCAATGTCTAACTTGTAAACGGCTTTTTGCGCACTGTCGTAATAATAAATATTATCGTCGTTATCCGATGTTGTGTAAGAGAAGGAGTCGCTCACGCTGGCTTTTACCAGTGTATCGCAGGAGTATGACGCTTTGGGCTCCTTCTTTTCGGTTACCTTGTCCTCATCGTCAAACCGGTCCTTGTCGGGTTTTTCTGTTTTGGGCTTTTCCTCGGTTTTGGGTTTTTCCTCTGTTTTGGGTTTTTCCTCAGTTTTGGGCTTTTCCTCTGTTTTGGGTTTTTCCTCGGTCTTGGGTTTTTCTTCTGTCTTGGGCTTTTCGGGCTGCTTCACTTCAGTTTCTTTGTCACTGCCTGAATCAAACACCTTGTTCCCGTTTCCGTACTGGTATGCTCTCCATAAAAGGGTGGCGGCTTCCGCGCGCGTAATGCTTGCCTGTCCGCGGAAGGTGTGGTCGTCATAGCCCGATATCAGCCCGTTTTGAAGCGCCGCGGCAACATATTTTCTCGCATTCGCGCTGATGGACTGACAGTCCGTGAACATTGCGTTAAGAGTTGACTCATCAACGTTGGTATTGTAGCCTTTTAATTTTACAAGCGCGACCGCGATATCCTCGCGGAGTGCGTTTTCGTTGGGATAATAATAGCTCTGCCCGTTTAAATTATATCCGCTTAAGTAGTACATGCCCGTTGCAATGTACGGCGCATACCAGTCGCTCGCCGTAACGTCGGCAAACGAGGTCGCTCCGGAGCCGTCCTTAATATTAAGCCCCGCCGCGAGGCACATTATTTTTGCGAATTCGGCGCGGCTCACATTTCCTTCGGGATAATAATTACCGTCAGGGTAACCGTTGATCACTCCGCGTCTGCTCATTTCCTCTATGCAGGTAAATGCCCAGTGGGAGTTTGGCACATCGTAAAACTTGCCCTGGTACGGGGAGCTATTGTCCACCGCAAAAATTCCCGATGTCAAACTTACACACAAAATTACCGATAATAAAACCGCCGTTAGTTTTTTCATCCGACACATCTCCTTTTTGTTATATCTTATAGCCTTTATGATAATATATCGGGTGTAAAAAGAGAGTAAAAATTATCGGTATTAAGGGCAAAAAAATAGAGGCGTTCGCCTCTATTTTACCGTATATCTTATTTTTCTGTATTCCGACGGGGAGAGGGACTTAAAGCGCTTGAATATCCTGTTAAAATAGGACACCGAGGAAAAGCCCACGTCCAGCGCAATGTCGGACACACTGCCGGAGTTGGAGGTCAAAAGCCTTTCGGACTTTATTACGCGGACGAAGTTTAAATACTCCGTGAAGGTCGAATTGGTCGCCTTTTTAAACACGCGGCAGAAGTACGACGGGTTCATGTTTGTCGTCGCGCTCAGGCTCTCAAGGCTAATCTGTTCGTTATAGTGCGTGTCGATGAATTTAAGCGCCGGCATGATCTTGTCGATATATTTATTATTGAAGAAGGATTCGGTGTTCTGGAGTATCTGGCGGCGGTATAAAAGCCCGATCATGGAGTGTATCCCGGCGGTTATGAAATGCTCATAGCCCGTGTTTTTGTTGGAGATCTCCTCGCAAATCTTGTCGATATAAGAGGTCATCAGCCGGTTCTCGTCACTGTCCAGCCTGAAGACATGGGCCGGCTTTTCGCTGTTGCTGATGAAACGGTAAAGCGACTTACTGCCCGGTATATTGCTGTTATTGGTGTAGTTTTCGACGGCGAACTGAATAAGCGTCGTATTCGTGCCGTACTGAAGCGTTTCCGTTGCGTGCGGCACGCGTGACGCGATATAGATGATGTCGCCCGTCTGCGCGGTGAGATCCGTTCCGCCGGCGTGGCATAAAAACTCGCCGCCCTCGACTCTTAAAAACTCCACCTCGTCGTGAATGTGCATTCCGGCAACGGTATGGGGAGGGAACGGCCTGAATTTGTTGTATGGCGAAAAGCTGACGCGGATCGGCACGTCCATAATACTGGAATAGACTATCTCGTTTTTCATAAGGTATCACCGCCTTAGTCAAAATCGTTAGTCTCAGTATAGCATGATTTTAAGATAAAGTCAATATAATTAAAAACGGATGCGATTTTCGCATCCGTTTTTTGTACTGTCAGTCGTTGTCTCTGTGAGCGAGCGCTGCTTTGATAAATGCTGCGAATATCGGCTGCGGTCTGTTCGGCCTCGACTTAAACTCGGGGTGGAACTGAACTCCGACATAGAAGGGATGATCCGAAAGCTCGATCGTCTCGACCAGTCTGTCGTCGGGCGAAACGCCGCTTATCGTCATGCCGTTCTCTACAAGCGCTTTCCTGTACTCGTTGTTGACCTCATATCTGTGTCTGTGGCGCTCATATATAAGATCCTCGTTATATATATCGTGAAGCATCGACGTCGGCGAAACCTTGCACGGATAAAGGCCGAGCCTTAATGTGCCGCCCATCTTGTCAACGTCGATCTGGTCGGGCATTAAGTGAATTACCTGGTGCTCGGAATCGGGAGCGATCTCCTCGCTGTTCGCATCGGAAAAGCCCAAAACGTTCCTCGCATAGTCGATAATCGAGATCTGCATTCCGAGGCAGATGCCGAAATACGGCATCTTGTGTTCGCGTGCAAACTTCGAGGTTGCAATCATGCCCTCGATGCCTCTGTCGCCGAATCCGCCGGGAACGATTATTCCGTCAACGTCATTAAAATACGACGCCGCGTTTTCGTCGGTCACCTCTTCGGAGTCGACCCATTTGATCTTAACGTTGCAGTCATTCGCGATTCCGCCGTGATAAAGAGCCTCCATAACGCTCAAATATGCGTCGTGCAGAGCGACATATTTTCCGACGAGAGCAACCGTCACTCCGGGCTTGTCGCGAAGAGACTTAATCTTGTCGACCATGTTTCTCCACTCGGTAAGATCGGGCTCGGAATCGGTGAGCGAGAGCCTTCTGCAAACGACCTTTGCGAGGCCTTCGCGCTCCAAGTCAAGCGGAACTTCATATATTGAGCCGGCGTCCAGATTGGGGATAACGCAGTCGCCCGAAACGTTGCAGAAAAGGCCCATTTTGTCGCGCGAGCTCTTCTCAATCGGATATGAGCTTCTGCAAACCAGAACGTCCGGCTGGATACCGATGGACAAAAGCTCCTTAACGGAGTGCTGTGTGGGCTTCGTTTTCTGCTCACCGCTCATCGGAAGATAGGGAAGCAGAGTAACATGTATGTACATGCAGTTTTCCTTGCCGACCTCGGCAGAAACCTGACGGATCGCCTCTAAGAACGGCAGGCTTTCCATATCGCCGACCGTGCCGCCGATTTCGGTGATGACGATATCGGTCTTCCCGTCCTTGCCGACGCGGTAGATGCGCTCCTTGATCTCGTTTGTGATGTGCGGAATGACCTGAACTGTGCGGCCCAAGTATGCGCCTTCGCGCTCCTTGCTGATGACTGACCAGTATACCTTTCCTGTGGTA
>ERZ824480.1543-NODE-1543-length-19841-cov-2.973416_pt1 | contig 19841 bp, 23 predicted proteins | sample MGYA00519861_ERZ824480 | MGnify/ENA primary metagenome ERZ824480 (study PRJEB31778, sample SAMEA3449152) | human gut metagenome | biome: human gut; feature: human-associated habitat; material: faeces | place: United Kingdom | collected 2010/2012 ... | reverse complement strand
CACGAGATATCCTTTGTTACGCCATGAAAACCCTTCGCTGCTCCATCGTCATGCATATCCACGACGAGGTGGTCATTGAAGCCGACCGCCGGATGTCACTACAGGCCGTCTGTGACCAGATGGGCAGGACTCCACCCTGGGCAAACGGACTGCAGCTTTGTGCAGATGGCTACGAGACTGATTTTTACAAGAAGGATTAACGAGGTAACGCCTATGAGCATCAATAAATTCAACAGCGAGGGCTACTACGACCCAACTACCTATGAAGCCCTCACCAATATAGAAAAGGAAGAACGCGCCCTCCGCGCTTTCCGCCCTATCGTCTACATCTGCTCTCCCCATGCCGGAGATGTGTCTGCCAATGTGGAGAACGCCCGGAGGTACAGCCGCTTTGCTGTGGACGCCGGATACATTCCCATTGCGCCGCATCTGCTGTTTCCACAGTTTCTCAGTGACGACGATCCAAAGGAGCGTCAGCTGGGGCTGTTCTTCGGAAACGCCCTCATGAGTAAATGCTCCGAGGTGTGGGTGTTCGGAGAATACATCTCTTCCGGCATGGAAGCGGAGATTCGCAGAGCCAAATGGAAGAACTACCGATTGAGATATTTTACGACTACGAGCGAGGAGGTAACCGACTATGCGTGAACTGAACATCGCCTACGGAAACAACCGGCAGGCAAAGAGATGGGTCAACAAGACCATACGGTTTGATGATCTGAAGGAACGGCTCAAAGTGACCATCCGCACCACCGAGTCCGCCGAGGAATATGCAAAGATGAGCCGCGCCCAGCGCGACACTGCCAAAGACCACGGCGGCTTTGTGGCGGGTGTGCTGAAAGGCGGCAGGCGCAAGGTCGATACCGTGGAAAGCCGCTCGATGGTGGCGCTTGACGGCGACCGCATCGACGCCGCTTTTCTGAATAACTATGAAACGCTCTGCCCTTATACCTCCGCACTGTACACCACTCACAGCAGCACGGAAGAGAATCCCCGCGTCCGGCTGGTATTCCCGCTGACCAGGGATGTGACCCCAGAGGAATTTGTGGCGGTGTCCCGCTATCTGGCTCAGATGCTGGGCATCGACTATTTCGACGAATGTTCCTACCAGCCCAATCAGCTGATGTACTGGCCGTCCACGCCGGCTAACGGTTCCTTTGTGTATAAGGAGACAGACGGCGGCTGGCTCGACCCCGATGCGATTCTCACAAAGCACCCGGAATGGACCGACCCCACAAGACTGCCCACCTCTTCCAGGGAAAGCAAGGCGAATACCACCGCACAACAGAAGGTGCAGGACCCGCTGACCAAAGAGGGCGTGGTGGGTCTGTTCAACCGCACCTATTATCCCATCAGCAAGGCGCTGGAGGCATTTCTCTCCGATGTCTATGAGCCGACCGACAATGAGAACCGCTGGCACCTGATCGCATCCTCCAGCATGGCGGGCGTGGAGATCAAGGAGGACAAGTTCGTCTACAGCCACCATGCCAAAGATCCTGCTTACCTCAAGCTGTGCAACGCCTTTGACATCGTCCGCACCCACCGCTTTGGAGATCTGGACGAAAAAGCGTCGTACAAGGCGATGTGCGACTTCGCCATGCAGCAGGATGAGGTAAAGCTGCTTGCGGCAAGCGAACGGATGGCGGATGCCGAGACGGATTTCTCCAGCAGCGAGGATACCGACTGGCAGAAGCGTTTCCAGTATGAACCCCGCTCCACGGTACTGAAAAACAACCTCCACAACATCACGCTCATCCTCCAGAACGACCCGCAGCTCCAGAATATCGTATTCAACCAGCAGCTGGACGGCATGGAGATCAAGGGTGATGTGCCCTGGAAGCACCCATCCAAATACTGGAGGGACGCTGACGATGCCCAGCTGATCAGCTATGTGGATTCCCACTACGGCACATTCTCCCAGCGCAATTATCAGATCGCCGTGACCAAGGTGGCGGACGACCGCTCCTACCATCCCATCCGTGAATATCTGGCGGCTCTGCCGGAGTGGGACGGCGTTCCCCGTGTGGACACGCTCCTCATCGACTATCTGGGTGCGGAGGATAATTCCTATGTCCGCGCTGTGACCAGAAAGACCCTCTGCGCCGCCGTGCGCCGGGTGCAGGAGCCGGGTGTGAAGTTCGATACCATGCTGGTCTTGAACGGTCCCCAGGGCATCGGCAAGTCTACCCTTATCTCCCGCCTTGCCGGGGAATGGTTCTCTGACAGCCTGAACCTGAGCGATACCAAGGACAAGACCGCCGCCGAGAAACTGCAGGGCTATTGGATCCTGGAGATCGGTGAGCTGGCAGGGCTTCGCAAAGCCGAGGTGGAGACGCTGCGCTCCTTCCTCTCCCGACAGAACGATATCTATCGCGCCGCATTCGGCAGACGGGCAACGCCGCATCCGAGGCAGTGTATCTTCTTTGGCACCACCAATGCCGAGTCCGGCTATCTGCGGGATACCACGGGCAACCGCCGGTTCTGGCCGGTCAAAACGCCGGGCGGCGGCACAAGGCACTCCTGGGAGCTCACCCATGAAGATATCAGCCAGATCTGGGCGGAGGTGCTGGTGCTTGTGGAGAACGGCGAGAAGCTGCATCTGGCTCCCGATTTGGAGACATTCGCCAAGAGCGAACAGCGGGAAGCGCTGGAGTCCGATGAGCGCGAAGGGCTGGTACGCGAGTATCTGGAGACCCTGCTCCCGGAGGATTGGGACGGTATGGATCTGTTCGACCGCCGCTCCTTCCTCGCCGGAGTGAATAATATCGGCCGTGTGGGTACGGTCGCCAGAACACGGGTCTGCAATATGGAGATCTGGTGTGAGCTTTTCGGGAAGGATCAGGGCAGCCTTGGCCGCGCCGAATCCAACAACCTCACAGCCATGCTCACGAAACTCGGCTGGGTGCGCAAGGAAAAAAAGGAGCGCGTCAAGCCCTACGGACCGCAGTTCGTCTTTGTTCCCGGCGATGTTCCTGACTGATTTTTCGGGAACAGTGCGGATAAAGAACAGTTCCCAACACCAGGCGGTGTTCCCGGAGAAAGCTCTGGGAACGCCGTCAGGAACACACCGAATGTGCCGCCGCAAGGCAACTTTACAGGCTTCGTTCCTGTGTTCCTAAAAAAGCATACAAATTGAAAATGTATAAAAAAGACTGTACAGAACCCGTAAATCACGCATATGCACGCGCGTAAGGATTTTCAGGTTTTTAAGAACACGGAGGTAAATCAAAATGTCAATGTATGAAATAGACAGCGCATATGTCCGCAGGTGTCAGAAGCGGCTTTGGGAATGGGGAGCGCCTCTCTCCGGCTGGTATTGTGACTACATTTACGATGTGGCCGATGAAGAGGAAGATCCCGATCACATCGACCTGTTCACCTGCGAACTCTGCGATTGTTCACAGGTACGCTTTGTCCATGTGATGCGTCATGACGAGTATTTTGAGACTGTTTCAGTCGGCTGTATCTGCGCCGGAATTATGGAGGGCGATATCTTCGCCGCCAGAGAGCGTGAGCGGCTTATGAAAAACCGCGCCAAGCGGAAACGTAACTTTCCCCACCGTCAATGGCGAAAGAACTGGTATGGAAACTATCAGCTGACTTATCAGGGCAGAAAGGTGTTTATCAACAACAAGGGCGGCAATCGCTACAGCGTATATGTGGATGGCAGGATCGCCTGGAGCTACAAGGGCAAACCCCTCGACAATTTTGTCTCAGCCGCCTACGCCGCTTTTGAATTAGCCGACCCCATAGAAAGGATACGCCCATGAGAGAAAAAGAAATTGAAAAGAAACTGACGCAGATGGTCAAACAGACCGGCGGCATCTGCCCCAAGCTCGTATCTCCCGGTTTTGACGGTATGCCGGACCGCATGGTGCTGCTGCCGAATGGACGGATAGGCTTTGTTGAAGTCAAGGCTCCGGGAGAAAAGCCGAGACCGCTGCAGCTTTCCCGCCACAGGCTTTTGCGGCGGCTGGGATTTCCGGTGTATGTGCTGGACGATATGGAGCAGATTGGAGGGATACTGGATGAGATACGAACCTCATGAATATCAGAAATATGCGGTGGATTACATCGAGACACACCCCGACGCCGCTATCTTCTTGGACTGCGGCCTTGGAAAAACCAGCATCACGCTGACAGCTATAGCCAATCTGCTGTTTGACAGCTTCGAGGTCCATAAAGTGCTGGTCATCGCACCCTTAAGAGTGGCGCGGGACACATGGACGTCTGAAGCGGATAAGTGGGATCACCTTCAGGATCTCATCTGCTCCGTGGCTGTCGGGACGGAAGCCCAGCGCCGGTCGGCATTGATGAGACGCGCTGACATCTACATCATCAACCGGGAAAACGTCCAGTGGCTCATTGATGAGAGCGGCATTCCCTTTGACTTCGATATGGTGGTGATCGATGAGCTATCCTCGTTCAAGAATCACCAGACAAAGCGGTTCAAGTCACTGTTAAAGGTCAGACCCAAGGTGAGCCGCATCGTCGGACTGACCGGCACTCCCGCTTCCAATGGCCTGATGGATCTGTGGGCGGAGTTTCGCATCCTGGACATGGGGCAGCGGCTTGGACGGTTCATCACCAAGTACCGCACCGATTACTTCACGCCGGACAAGCGAAACGGCCAGGTCATCTACTCCTACAAACCCCTGCCCTATGCGGAGGACGCCATCTACCGTCAGATTTCGGATATCACCATCTCTATGAAGTCCGCAGACCACCTGCAGATGCCAAAGCTGGTCAGCAGCGAATACACGGTTCGGCTTTCCGAGGATGAACAGGAAAAATACACGGACTTGAAACAGGAGCTGGTGCTGTCGCTGGGCTACGCAGAAATCACCGCCGCCAACGCCGCCTCCCTCTCCGGGAAACTCTCCCAGATGGCGAACGGTGCAATTTACGATGACAGCGGTGAGACCATTCGTATCCACGACCGCAAGCTGGACGCTTTGGAGGATATCATCGAAGCCGCAAACGGAAAACCGCTTCTGGTGGCTTACTGGTTCAAGCATGACCTGACCCGTATTTCGGAAAGGCTGCAAAAGCTGCATATCCCGTTCTCAAAGCTGGATGACGCCGCCAGTATCCGCAGATGGAACAATGGCGAGTTGCCGGTGGCGCTGATCCATCCCGCTTCCGCCGGGCATGGGCTGAATCTTCAGAGCGGCGGCTCTGCCATCGTGTGGTTCGGACTGACCTGGAGCCTGGAGCTTTATCAGCAGACCGTAGCGAGGCTCTGGCGGCAGGGGCAGACTTCTGAAACTGTGGTGGTACAGCACATCGTCACAAAGGGCACCATTGACGAACGCATCATGAAAGCCCTCTCCAAAAAGGAGCATACCCAGACGGCCCTGATTGACGCCGTGAAAGCGGACTTGAAAATCTGAGACAATCTAAGAAAATCCGTGCCAATCCGAGGATCAAAATTTCGGAGGTGCGAATATGAGCAATATCACGACTTACGAGAACCTTGCGAACGCCATCATCCTGCAAGCTGTGAAGGATTACCGCATGGCTCTGAAAAGCCTGAAAGCCAACTCCCGTAATAGGACGGCACAGGCGGATAAAGCCGAGATTGAGCGGTTCTTCCGTTCGCAGTGGTACTCGGCACTCACAGATGTGAACGGCGAGATGCTGATCCGCTCCCTGCAGAAGGAGGTGGACGCATGACCGCAAAAGAATATCTGAACCAGGCGCGGCACCTGGATGCCCTTATAAACTGCCGCCTGCGTGAGATTGACTACTGGAGGGATTTATCGAGCAGCGTCTCAGGCAGCAATTTCGAACCGCACTACAATCCAAACAAGCCGACAGAAGCCCCTTTTGTCCGATGCCTTGAGAAAATCGATGCCATCCAGAGGGATGTGGCGAAAAAGGTGGCGTATCTAATCAGCCTGCGGGGCGAGATTAATATGCGGATTGATATGCTGGACAGCCATGAGGAGCAGATCCTTCTCCGCTACCGTTACCTTGACGGCTTCTCCTGGGAAGAGATCGAACACATGATGTGCGTGTCAAAAAGCACCGTGCATCGGATTCATGGGTCGGCACTTCAGAATTTCCCCGTGCCGGATTAAAAGTTGGCACACTTTGAGACCTTTTGGGACAGTATGGCACACCCGTCCTGTGATATCATTACAATAGCGAAGTAGAATACAAAACGGCCTTCATGGGAGCGATCCTGTGAGGGCTTTTCTTATAAATAGGGCTCCCGCAAAGTCATGGACTTTGTGGGAAGAGGACGAGCAGTGGAATGAGTGAGCTTTTCGTGTTCGCACGGAAACGAACGATATGGAACTTGCGAGGACGAGAGGAGGTGAAGCGATGCCAAGGAAACCAAAGCGGCCCTGCTCCTACCCCGGCTGTCCTAACCTCACGGACGGTCAGTATTGCAAGGAACACGAAGCAGCCGCCCGCAGGCAGTACAACAAATACGAACGCAGTGCGGACGTAAATAAGAAATACGGCAGAGCATGGAAACGCATCCGTGACCGATACGCTGCGGCGCATCCTCTCTGCGAGATGTGTCTCAAGGAAGGACGGCTGACTCCTGTGGATGAGGTACACCACATCGTTCCCATCTCTCAGGGCGGCACTCATGCAAGGGACAATCTGATGAGCCTTTGCCGTTCCTGCCACACCAAGATCCACCACGACCTTGGCGACCGGTAGGGCGGTCAAAATCTCTGCGGGTCCTGTACGCGGGCAGCGGCCCGGGGCTTCGTGCGCGAAAAAGGCGAAATCAAAAGGGTAATTGACGGCGGCCGATAGCGGTCGCTCTATTTTTGCGGAAAAGAGGTGAGAAAATGCCGACAAAATCCAATAACACAGGCGGGCGCGGCGGCGCGAGACCCGGTGCGGGAAGAAAAAAGTCTGCCGTCAAGGAGAAAGCCGAGAACGGCAATCCGGGCGGGCGCAGATTGGAAGTGCTGGATATTCCCGAAGTCGAGGGTGTTGATATGCCAAAGCCCCATGAGTTCCTCTCCGCCGAGCAGCGTGACGGAAGTACGCTCCAGGCGGAGGAAATCTATAAAGAAACCTGGGAGTGGCTGAAGAAGATCGGCTGTGCCGCAAAGGTGTCCCCACAGCTTCTGGAGCGCTATGCCATGTGCAGCGCCCGCTGGATTCAGTGCGAGGAGATGACCAACCGCATGGGCTTCCTCTCCAAGCACCCGACCACCCAGAAGCCGATTCCGTCTCCGTTCATCAATATCGGCATCAATTACATGAACCAGGCGGTGCGGCTCTGGAACGAAATCTTCCAGATCGTGAAAGAAAACTGCAGCACCGACTACGGCGAGGTATCTCCCCAGGATGATTTGATGGAGCGTCTGCTGCGGGCGCGGAAAGGATAAAGCTATGTTTGAAAAAGTAAATCCGTGCCACCCGGACAAGGTGGCTGACCGTATCGCCGGCGCTCTGGTGGATGCGGCGTACAGAAAAGAAGAAAATCCAAGGATCGCCGTGGAGGTTCTTATCGGTCACGGCATCTGCCATATCATTGCGGAGACTTCGGTACACATCTCTTTGGATGAGGTGACCGGGATCGTCCATCGCATTGCCGGAAATCTGCATACCGACTATGCGGAAGTGCCGCAGGACGGACATCTTGCCGATAACCAGGCAGAAGGAATCCGCTGCGGCGACAACGGCATCTTCAAGGGGATGCCGGTCACAGAGGAGCAGAAAGCCCTCTGCGAGATCGCCAAAAGTGTGTATCACACTTACCCTTCGGATGGGAAGTACATCATTGACGAGGCAAGGCTGATCCTCTGCCAGAGCAATGCCCCTGCCGCAGAGCTGCGGAGACGGTATCCGGGTGCCGAGGTCAATCCCCTAGGCGACTGGACAGGCGGCACGGATGTGGACTCCGGCGCTACCAACCGGAAGCTGGGTTCTGATATGGCCGATTCCGTCACGGGCGGCGGCCTACATGGAAAAGATCTCTCCAAAGCGGATGTTTCGGTCAACATCTACGCCTGGCTGAAGGCGCAGGAAACAGGAAAACCTGTGGAGCTTGTCTGTGCCATCGGGGACGATACCGTGGACGGCATTCCCTATGCGGAGATCGTGGAGACTGCCCGGAAATACATCCAGTTCCTTGGCGGCTTTGAGAAATTTGCGGAATGGGGGCTGGTGCGATGAAAACAACAACGGAAATGCAGCTGGTGCCAATCAGCAAACTGGTGCCCTATGTGAACAACGCCCGCACCCACTCCCCGGAGCAGATTACGAAGCTCCGCTCCTCCCTCCGGGAGTTCGGCTTTATCAATCCTGTCATCATTGACCGCGACTATGGCGTGATTGCAGGCCACGGCAGAATAATGGCGGCAAAGGAGGAAGGCATCGAGGAAGTGCCGTGTGTATTTGCCGACCATCTCACCGAAGCTCAGAAGAAAGCCTATATCATTGCGGACAACCGCATGGCGATGGACGCCGGATGGGATGAGGAGCTTCTGCGGGTGGAGATCGAGTCTTTGCAGGGCATGGACTTTGACCCTCTGCTCACCGGCTTTGATGAAAAGGAACTGGCGGCTCTGTTCGATGACGGCATGGAAGCCAAAGAGGATGACTTCGATGTGGACGCAGAGCTGCAAAAGCCGACCTTCTCCCGGCTCGGTGACATATGGACGCTTGGCAGGCATCGTCTGGTATGCGGGGACTCCACGAAGGCTGAGACATACACCACGCTCATGGATGGCGTCAAAGCAAACCTGGTCATCACCGATCCGCCTTACAACGTCAACTATGAAGGTTCGGCGGGCAAAATCAAGAACGACAATATGGCAGGTGAGAAATTCTACGAGTTCCTGCTTGCCGCATTCAAAAATATGGAGTCGGTCATGGTGGCGGACGCATCCATCTATGTGTTCCACGCCGACACTGAGGGCTTAAACTTCCGCAGGGCGTTTGCCGATGCGGGATTTTATTTATCCGGCTGCTGTATCTGGAAGAAGCAGTCCCTTGTCCTCGGCCGCTCTCCCTACCAGTGGCAGCATGAGCCTGTGCTGTACGGCTGGAAGAAAAATGGCAGGCACCAGTGGTACACGGGCAGGAAGGAAACCACCATCTGGGAGTTCGACAAGCCCAAGAAGAACGGCGATCATCCCACCATGAAGCCAATCCCACTGCTGGCTTATCCCATCGGCAACTCCAGCATGGCAAACTCGGTAGTGCTTGACCCCTTCGGCGGCTCCGGTTCTACCCTCATTGCCTGTGAGCAGACCGACCGCATCTGCCGAACCATTGAGTTGGACGAGAAGTTCTGCGATGTCATCGTGAACCGCTACATCGAGCAGGTCGGCTCTGCGGATGGCGTAAGCGTCCTGCGAGATGGTAAGACATACAGCTATGAGGAGGTCGCGGATGGAACAGAATAAACTGACCCTCGGCAGCCTGTTTGACGGCTCCGGCGGTTTTCCTTTAGGCGGCTTGATCTCCGGCATTACCCCTGTGTGGGCATCGGAGATTGAGCCGTTCCCCATCCGGGTGACCACAAAGCGGCTTCCGTTTATGAAGCATTACGGCGATGTCTCCCGGATGGATGGCGGGAAGATTGAGCCGGTGGATATCATCACCTTCGGCTCACCCTGCCAGGACATGAGCATCGCAGGCCGGCGGGAGGGCTTGGACGGCTCCCGCTCCAGTCTTTTCTATGAAGCCGTCCGAATCGCAAAGGAAATGAGGTGCAAAACCAATGGCAGATATCCAAGATACATCGTCTGGGAGAACGTCCCTGGTGCGTTCAGCTCCAACAAGGGCGCGGACTTCCAGTCCGTCCTCGAAGAGGTCTGCTCGGTCAAGGGATACGAAATTCATACTCCTCGACCTGAGAGGTGGCCGACCGCCGGAGAGATCGTGGCAGACAATTTCAGTCTCGCATGGCGGGTATTTGATGCGCAGTACTGGGGAGTTCCCCAGCGCAGAAAACGTATCTACCTTATCGCAGATCTTGCAGGCAGGAGTGCCGGAAAAATACTATTTGAGTCCGAAGGCGTGTCTGGGTATACTCCGCAGGGCTTCCGTTCGTGGCAAGGAGCTGCCAGAGCTTCTGAAAAAGGCTCTGGAGCGGCAGGCTGCGTCTGCCTGAACGACCAGGGCGGAAACCGTATGGATGTGACGGACGGCGTCACCTGCACTTTGCGGGCAGAAGCTCATCATCCACCCTGCGTGATGGAATCGGCGGGCTTTTGCACCGAGCATTCCGCACACAGTCGCTCCATCGGTTACGAGGAGGAGACCTCTCCCACCCTCCGAGCAGGAACAGTCCCTGCGGCGGTCTATGAGAACCATAGTCAGGACACCAGATACACCGGTCCATTGGAGACAGCACCCACGGTCAACGCCACCTACGGCATGGGCGGGAACAACCAGCCCTTTGTGGTGGAAACGCCAAAGACGCTGAAGATTCGCTCCGGCTGTGAGGGCGGCGGCAAGGGTGCATTAATTCAGGAGAACAAATCTGCTACCCTCGGCTGCAACAATGACCAGACGGTATTTGTGCCGAAGGTCTACGGTATCTGCTCCAAGCAGAGCCACGCCATGCAGTCGGACAATCCGCACAGCGGTTTTTATGAAGCGGATACTTCCCGCTGTCTGGACAGGGGCGGCGGCAATCCCTCCTGCAACCAGGGCGGCATGGCTGTGGTGGCTGTGCAGGGTTCCATGATCGGAAGGTCCGACAAGAACGGTCCCCAGGGCAGCGGCGTCAATGAGGATGTGTCCTTCACGCTGGATGCTACCGACCGTCATGCGGTAGCCTACGGAATCGACCGTGCCACATACAACATGGGACGGAATGCTAAGTTCGGAATCACGGTGGAAACAGAGATCGAGCCAACGATGGTGTCCAAAGGACCGGGAGCGGTCGGACAGCCTATCTATCATTCAAGCAAGAGTTCCTTTCATACCAATTTTACGGATGATGATGTGACGGAAACGTTGGTCGCTACAGATTTCAAAGATCCGCCTACCGTATCCAAGGAGCCTGACTACATCGTTCGCAGACTGACGCCTACCGAATGTGCCAGACTGCAGGGGTTCCCGGACTGGTGGTGTTCCAATTTAGGGACTGACGAACCGACCGAGGAAGAGATCGAGTTCTGGACAGAGGTATTTGAGACACACCGGAGTGTCATGGGATCTTCCTCCAAGCCGAAGAGCCGCAATCAGATCATCAAGTGGCTGAAAGCTCCTCACTCCGATTCTGCGGAATACAAGATGTGGGGCAACGGCGTGGCGCTGCCTAACGTCTGTTTTGTTCTTTCCGGCATCGTGTACTATGCACAGTTATCCGGCGAATGATCCGGCAGCTATTCTACAGCAAAATGTGCGGAAATCGCTTGCTATTTCAGGGGTTCAGAGCGAATATGTGACTACCAAAAACAAAGGAGGTTTTCGCACATGGAAATCAGATACAATGTGACAGGCGCAAAGCGCAAGGAGCTGGTCAAGGTCATCGCAGATGCCACGGGCGCCAGGGCGGAATACAAATTCATGCCCACCTGCAATTATGAGATCGACTACTTCACGGTCACCAAGGATGGGACGCTCCTGTTTGACGACTGCGCTGACAGCGAGGAGGTCGAGCAGGTACTTGAAGCTATCACCGCCGCAGGCTTTGAATGCGAGGCACAGGACGGCGAGGAACAGCTCTCCGAGGAATTATCCGAAGAAAGCGAAACCGAGCCACAGAGCGAAACGGTGGGGCTGACGGTGGAGATTCCGCTGGACAAGGTGGCGGTAGGCAACCTCACTAAACTGCTGGATGCCAAGGGTAGCCTGATTAAGAAGGCGCTCGGTGTTAGCAAACTTCCAATTGAGATTCAAGAAGACCGGGTAGCATTTCCCTGGTTCCCGGAGCTGCCGGACGCCGATGCGGTCAAGGCCTACACCCATTTCATTTCCGCACTCTGCGAGATGAGCAAAAACGCCAAGCGCGTGACGGTCACGGAGAAAGCGGTGGATAATGAGAAATACGCATTCCGCTGCTTTCTCCTGCGCTTGGGCTTCATCGGCAGCGAATACAAAGTCGAACGCAAGGTCCTGCTGAAGAACCTCTCCGGTTCCTCAGCATTCAAGAATGGAGGTGCTGACCATGCGGTTTCCGAGTAAGGAAATTGTGGAGCGCATCCGCAAGGAGTTTCCTTCCGGCACCCGTGTGGAGCTGCTACAAATGGACGATCCCCAGGCGCCGCCAATCGGCACACAGGGCACTGTGATGGGCGTGGATGATATCGGCTCCATCATGGTCGCCTGGGACAACGGCAGCGGCCTTTCCGTGGCGTTTGGAGAGGATCTGTGCCAAAAGGTTAAGAACACATCTGATGGTAGTAAACAGGTGTAAACTACACAATATTTTGCGGTCATCTTTGTGTAGTATATTATCGGAAATGGCCTTGCTATTATCCTCTTTTAGAGCGAATATGTGTACACCGAAAGGGAAAACACACCAAACGAAAACGGAGGATTCACCATGAACGAGAAAACAGCAAGGCAGATCACAGAGATGAAAAACCAGACCATCGGGGTCGAGGTCGAGATGAACAGCATCACCCGCCAGAAGGCAGCCAAGGTTGCCGCCGACTTCTTCGGTACAGGCAGATTTGAGAATACCGCAGGCCGCAACGGCTACAGCACCTGGAGCGCCTGGGACGCACAGGGGCGCAAGTGGAAATTCCAGAAGGACGTTTCCATTGCAGGGCCGGACGAGCAGAAATGCGAACTGGTCACCCCGATCCTGACCTACGGGGACATTGAGACCCTGCAGGAGCTTTGCAGACAGCTCAGACACGCGGGAGCGAAAAGCGACGCCTCCAGGGGATGCGGAGTCCACATCCACATCGGTGCACAGGGGCATACGCCGCAGAGCCTTCGGAACCTTGCCAACATCATGGCAAGCCACGAAAGCCTGATCGCCGAGGCTTTAAAGCTCGACCGCAGCCGCATGAGCCGCTACTGCCGCACGGTAGACCCCAACTTTCTCGCCAAGGTCAACAGCAGAAAGCCCAAGACGATGGCACAGCTTGCGGACATCTGGTACACCAGCCACGGCGCAAGCTACGGCAGGAACCAGCATTACAACGACAGCCGCTACCATATGCTCAACCTCCACGCCACCTTCACCAAGGGAACGGTCGAGTTCCGGCTCTTCCAATTCGATGAGCCGACCGCAGAGCGCAGGGGCGGCATCCACGCAGGACAGCTTAAGAGTTACATCCAGCTTTGCCTTGCACTTTCCCAGATGGCAAAGGATGTGCGGACGGCAAGCCCTAAGCCCCAGCAGAACGAGAACCCCAAATACGCCATGCGCACCTGGCTCCTCCGCTTGGGCTTCATCGGCGATGAGTTCGCAACGGCCAGAGATTTCCTGACCCGCAACTTGACTGGGGACACCGCCTTCCGGCACGGCAGAGCCGCCGCTTGAAGGACACGCAGGAGTTAGCCTCCTGCCACCTTACCCCTGACCGCTTCGGCGGTCTTAAGGTGGTAGAAGGGTAACCCCTTCGGAAAGGATGGATACCAAATGGAAGAAAGAAAAACACTCAACATACGGTTTCCGCAGGAACTGGTGGAAAAAATGAGAGAGCTGAAAAAACTGCGGTCCAGAGTGGAGGGGCGGCGCGTGACATGGAATGAACTGTTTGATGAGGCCATCGGTAATTACATCGAATGCGCCGAAAGGATTCTGGCGAAGGTGGAAAAGGAGGAGCAGGACAATGACAGATAAGAGGTACTACATCGCTTACGGCAGCAATCTCAATGTCCCGCAGATGCGGATGCGCTGCCCACACGCTACAATCCTTGGCACGGCAAACCTGAAAGGCTGGGAACTGCTTTTTAAGGGGAGTAAGACCGGCTCCTACCTGACCATCGAGGAAAGCGAAGGCGACACAGTCCCTGTGGTGATCTGGGAGGTAACGGCGACCGATGAAGCTGCCCTCGATCGATACGAGGGATTCCCCAATTTCTACTACAAGCGGGATATTAAACTTCAGTACAAAGGCATCCGCACGGGAAAGCGCAGGACGGTAACGGCCTTTGCCTACATCATGCATGAGGACAGGCCGATTGGGATTCCGAGCAATTTCTATATGCGGACCTGCCTGGAAGGGTACGATACCTTCCATTTTGATAAGAACATTCTGGTTGACGCCTACGATAAATGCAGGGAGGTATGCGGCTATGAAGGATAACATCACGAGAATGGCGGTCTGCCCGCTGTGCGGCAGGACCTACCACGGCGCTCCGGCGCTTTCACGGGAGGACAACGAACCGCTCATCTGCCCGGGCTGCGGCACCCGGCAGGCGCTCCAATCCATCGGCGTGGAGTCCTCCGAGCGGGAGCAGATCATTGAGACGATCCACCGCCACACGCAGGGATGAGATACACAATTTATTCCTCCGATCTTTGTGCAGATTATGGCTCAGAATTGACTTGATAATATGTGCTTTTAGAGCGAATATGTACACACCGAAAGGGAAAACAAAGAAAACGGAGGATAAAAACCATGACGATCAATGAAGCGATGAAAAAGTACCGGCTGCCGAACCCCACCACAACAGAGGATTTGGAGATGCACTTCTCCGGCATGGACGGCAAGGTGCTGAATTTTGGAGACAAGGTTCTCCTTGCCGGATACTACTACAATGGACGGAACAAGCCCAGCTACTTCGGTGCGGCATACGAGTTCCTTACCGATGACCACACCTGCGAAGGAATGATCGGGCTGAAAGCAGCCAGCGAGATTGAGTTCGAGGATGACGGCCACGCCATCGCCTGGGCGATGCAGCAGTAAACAACAGAAAATAACCTGAGATTGAGCCGCACGGCTCTTTCTCTCGTACAGAACCATTTTGGAAGTCGCAGCAATGCGGCTTATTTTTATGCCATTCGGGAGGTGGTGTCCATGCGGAAACTGAAAAAATACAAGCCTACAAAGTTCATGGCGAAGACCTCGCACTATGATAAGGACGCCGCCGATTATGCGGTCATGTTTATCGAGTCCCTCTGCCATACCAAAGGCACCTGGGCGGGCAAGCCTTTTGAACTGATCGACTGGCAGGAGCAGATCATCCGTGACCTGTTCGGCGTATTAAAGCCCAACGGCTACCGCCAGTTCAATACAGCGTATATCGAGATTCCCAAGAAACAGGGAAAGTCAGAACTTGCCGCCGCTGTGGCGCTCCTGCTCCTCTGCGGGGACGGCGAGGAACGGGCCGAGGTGTATGGGTGTGCCGCCGACCGTAACCAGGCAAAGATTGTGTTTGATGTGGCGGTGGATATGGTGCGGTTCTGCCCGGCTCTTTCCAAGCGGGTGAAGATCCTGGAGTCCCAGAAGAAGATCACCTATCTTCCTACCAACAGCTCTTACCAGGTGCTTTCGGCGGACGTGGCGAACAAGCACGGCTTCAATACCCACGGCGTGATCTTCGATGAGCTGCATACCCAGCCCAACCGGAAACTTTTTGATGTCATGCTGCAAGGCTCCGGTGACGCCCGGATGCAGCCGCTGTATTTCCTGATTACCACGGCAGGCAACGACACCAACTCCATCTGCTACGAGGTACACCAGAAAGCCATTGATATCGCGGAAGGCAGGAAGGTCGATCCTACTTTCTATTCTGTCATTTACGGTGCTGCCGAGGATGAGGACTGGACGGACCCCAAGGTCTGGAAGAAGGCAAACCCCTCCCTCGGTATTACGGTGGGTATTGATAAGGTCAAAGCCGCCTGTGAATCCGCCCAGCAGAATCCTGGCGAGGAGAACGCTTTCCGGCAGCTAAGGCTCAACCAGTGGGTGAAGCAGTCTGTCCGCTGGATGCCGATGGACAAGTGGGACGCCTGTGCGTTCCCGGTCTCCGAAGATGACCTGGAAGGGCGCATCTGTTACGGCGGGCTGGATCTTTCGTCCACCACGGACATTACGGCTTTTGTGCTGGTGTTCCCGCCGCTGGATGAGGAGGATAAATACTACATCTTGCCATACTTCTGGATACCGGAAGAAACCCTTGACCTCCGCGTCCGGCGCGACCATGTCCCCTATGACCTGTGGGAGCGCCAGGGGACGCTGATGACCACGGAAGGAAACGTGGTGCATTACGGCTATATCGAGAAATTCATCGAAAGGCTCGGTGAGAAGTTTAACATCCGGGAGATTGCCTTCGACCGCTGGGGCGCTGTGCAGATGGTACAGAACCTGGAGGGCATGGGATTTACAGTAGTGCCGTTCGGACAGGGCTTTAAGGATATGTCCCCGCCGACCAAAGAACTGATGAAGCTGGTGCTGGAGGAGAAAATTGCCCACGGCGGACACCCGGTGCTGCGGTGGATGATGGACAATATATTCATCCGCACCGACCCGGCAGGCAACATCAAGGCGGACAAGGAAAAATCCACAGAGAAAATCGACGGAGCAATCGCCACCATCATGGGGCTTGACCGGGCGATCCGCTGTGGCAACGATACGGGAGCTTCGGTTTATGACAGCCGGGGCCTTTTGTTTATTTGAGGAAGGACGGTGATCATATATGGGTATCTTTTCAGGGCTTTTCCGTTCCAGGGATAAGCCCCAGAACCGCACCACGGGCAGCACCTACAGCTTTTTCTTTGGCAGCAGCTCGGCAGGCAAGCGAGTGAATGAACGCTCCGCCATGCAGATGACGGCGGTGTATTCCTGCGTCCGTATCCTGGCGGAGGCTGTGGCGGGACTGCCGCTCCACCTCTACCGCTATAAGGAGGATGGCGGCAAGGAAAAGGCCATCTACCATCCGCTGTATCTGCTTTTGCACGATGAGCCGAACCCGGAGATGAGTTCCTTCGTGTTTAGGGAAACGCTCATGACCCACCTTCTCCTGTGGGGAAACGCCTACGCCCAGATCATCCGCAACGGCAAGGGCGAGGTCATTGCCCTCTACCCACTGATGCCGGACAGAATGACGGTGGACCGTGACAGGGACGGCAAGCTCTACTACGAATACACCGTCAGCACCGACGATGCGCCAACTGTCAAGGGTACAGTCGTGCGGCTGAAACCCTCGGATGTGCTGCATATTCCGGGGCTTGGCTTTGACGGACTTGTGGGCTACAGCCCCATCGCTATGGCAAAGAACGCCATCGGCATGGCAATCGCCTGTGAGGAGTACGGGGCGAAGTTCTTCGCCAATGGTGCAGCTCCCGGCGGTGTCCTGGAGCATCCGGGAACCATCAAAGACCCCGGACGTGTCCGGGAAAGCTGGCAGTCCACCTTCGGCGGCAGCGGCAACGCCAACAAGATCGCCGTTTTGGAGGAGGGCATGAAATACACGCCTATCGGCATCTCCCCGGAACAGGCGCAGTTTCTGGAAACGAGAAAGTTCCAGATCAACGAGATCGCCCGTATTTTCCGAGTGCCGCCTCACATGGTAGGCGACCTGGAAAAGTCCAGCTTCTCCAACATTGAGCAGCAGTCGCTTGAGTTTGTGAAATACACGCTGGAGCCCTGGCTGGTACGCTGGGAGCAGTCCATCCAGCGGACGCTCTTTTCCGCAGAGGAAAAGAAACAGTATTTTACCAAGTTCAATGTGGAGGGTCTGCTTCGCGGCGATTACGCAAGCCGCATGAACGGCTATGCTACGGCAAGGCAGAACGGCTGGATGAGCGCCAACGACATCCGGGAACTGGAAAACATGGACCGCATCCCAGCCGAGGATGGCGGCGATCTCTACCTTATCAATGGCAATATGCTCCCGCTTGGAAACGCCGGAGCTTTTGCAGATACACAACCGAACGATGACGGAAAGGAGGAAAACCCCGATGAAGAAGTTCTGGAAGTGGACAAACAGGACGGTGACGAATCAGGAGAATCAGACGGAAACAGTGGAGAGAACGCTGTTCCTGAACGGCACCATCGCCGAGGAAAGCTGGTTTGACGATGACATCACGCCGCAGCTTTTCAAGGAGGATCTGATGGCAGGCTCCGGCGACATCACCGTCTGGATCAACAGCCCCGGCGGCGACTGCGTGGCAGCGGCACAAATCTACAATATGCTGATGGATTACAAGGGCAATGTCACGGTCAAAATCGATGGCATTGCGGCCAGTGCCGCATCGGTCATTGCGATGGCAGGCACAAAGGTGCTGGTCAGCCCTGTCTCTATGATGATGATCCATAACCCCATGACCGTGGCGATGGGTGATACCGCTGAAATGCAGAAAGCCATCGAGATGCTCTCAAGCGTGAAGGATTCCATCATCAATGCATATGAGATCAAGACCGGTCTCTCCCGCACAAGGCTCTCCCACCTTATGGACGCAGAGACCTGGATGGACGCAAACAAGGCGGTGGAGCTTGGCTTTGCTGATGAAGTCCTGAAACGCTCCGAAGTGCCGGAGGATATGGAGCCGCCTGCGGTGTCCATGCTGTATTCCAAGGCTGCTGTGGTTAATTCCCTTATGGATAAGATCGCAGCGAAATGTAAGACCAACCCTAAGAAAACCGAAGACCCCAAACCCCAGGGCCGCTCCGTAGACAGTCTCTATGAGCGGCTTAATTTGATGAAATTTTAAGGAGGATAACGACTATGACTATTCTTGAACTGCGTGAAAAGCGCGCCAAGGCCTGGGAGGCCACCAAGGCATTCCTGGATTCCCACAGAAACGACAAAGGTATGCTGTCCGCTGAGGACGATGCCACCTACTCCCGCATGGAGCAGGAGATCACCGATCTTGGCAAGGAGATCGCCCGTCTGGAGCGCCAGGAGGCGCTGGAGGCGGAACTGAACCGCCCGGTAAACAAGCCCCTCACCGGCAAGCCCATGAACGGCAAGGAAACTGCCAAGACCGGCCGCGCCACCGATGAGTACCGCCAGAACTTCTGGAACATGATGCGCTCCAAGACCCCGATGCCCACTGTGATGAACGCTTTGCAGATCGGCACCGATTCCGAGGGCGGGTATTTGGTTCCCGATGAGTATGAGCGCACTCTGGTAGAAGCTCTGGAGGAGGAGAACATCTTCCGTCAGCTGGCGAAGATCATCCAGACCTCCAGCGGCGACCGCAAGATCCCCGTGGTGGCGACCAAGGGTACTGCATCCTGGATCGATGAGGAAGGCGCCTATACGGAGAGCGATGATTCCTTCGGCCAGGTATCCATCGGGGCGTACAAGTTGGGGACGATGATCAAGGTTTCCGAGGAACTGTTAAACGACAGTGTCTTTGACCTGGAGAGCTACATCTCCCGTGAGTTTGCCCGCCGTATCGGCGCTAAGGAGGAGGAAGCGTTCTTTACCGGGGACGGCTCCGGCAAGCCGCTGGGCATCCTTGCCGCCACGGGTGGTGCGGAGACCGGCGTTACCGCCGCGTCCGCGACCGCTATCACTGCCGATGAGCTGATCGACCTGTTCTATTCCCTGAAAGCCCCTTACCGCAGAAACGCCGTGTGGGTGCTGAATGATTCCACCATCAAGGCAATCCGCAAGCTGAAGGACAACCAGGGGCAGTACCTCTGGCAGCCTTCCCTGACTGCCGGTGCGCCTGACCTGCTGCTTGGCAAGCCGGTAAGGACGTCTGCCTATATGCCTGCCATTGCCGCAGACGCCAAGACCATCGCCTTCGGTGATTTCAGCTATTACTGGATCGCTGACCGCCAGGGCCGTTCCTTCAAGCGTCTCAACGAGCTGTATGCCGCTACCGGACAGGTAGGTTTCCTTGCCTCCCAGCGTGTGGACGGCAAGCTGATCCTGCCAGAAGCCATTAAAGTGCTGGCGCAGAAGTCTGCGGGCTAATGAAGGGAGGCGGCGGTGATGGAAGAACTGCTTTCAAAAGTAAAGGCCAATCTCATTCTGGAGCATTCGGCGGA
>ERZ824480.1542-NODE-1542-length-19845-cov-4.917079_pt1 | contig 19845 bp, 42 predicted proteins | sample MGYA00519861_ERZ824480 | MGnify/ENA primary metagenome ERZ824480 (study PRJEB31778, sample SAMEA3449152) | human gut metagenome | biome: human gut; feature: human-associated habitat; material: faeces | place: United Kingdom | collected 2010/2012 ... | reverse complement strand
CAAGACTCTATTTCAAGAACTTCTTGATCTTCTTTGCAACATAACTTAGACTGTTCATAACCCCAAAAGAGATATTCCCTCTCACAGCTTGATCGATACTACTTCGAAACACTACATGACGAACTCCATTCACTAGTCCCTTCGCTACTGCTGCCTTTGCAACCATGATATTCTGATTTGTTTCATATGGATCATACAGAGCAGACAAACGACGATAATAAACATCATACAGAGCAGTAGACGAAAGAGAAGATACATCAACCGAAGGAGTGGAGAATTGCAGTTCTTGACGAATAGATGGATGAAGAGTAGAGGGGAGAGAAGCAAGAATACAAGCAAGATTCTTCATAGTGATATCCTATACATCAACCTCCTAACATATTTCCACCTGACAATACTGATCTGTCTCTCCTTCAACTGCATGAATGAAAGGACAGTTTTGGATAATTGGTTTGTACAATTCATTAAAGTAATCATAATTCCCCGATACAATATTCTCAACCTTATTAGGATTCTCAGCAAACCAAGTACGAATATCTCCATTATAACTCAAACCAGTGATTGCCTAAAGATCAGAAAACAATACCAACAAAACCAGAAACAACTCACGAGCACTGAAACGAGGAGGGAGAAGAGGAAGAACCGCTAATACTGCACTCTTCAAATTCTCATTCATTGAACGAATTATATCCTCTCTTGCCTTCAGAATACACACCTCACACTCAACAACCAAAACCGTACCTACTGGCTTCTGAAGACGACCTGCCACATACAGAGAATCCCAGGTCAACAAATCTCGTTTCAGAGAAGAAAGACTAATCACACCATACTTCACTGGACGTTTCTCTCTTTCAGGACCCATCTCCTATTCATCAGAAATACAATACACAAACTACAGAACGGTTATACAACACATGACCGAAACCAACTTCCTAACCAGAATTCAATAGTATCAATTGCTTACATCAAGCTTGGCTACAGATTTTGCATTCAAATGACGGATCCACGAATAGTGTTGAGGATTCTTGGCCAAATTGACGAGATGCCATTCTTCGAGATTCTCAACACCTAAAATCACGTCCAACATTGCATTGCGAACATCCTTTGCAGAATAACCCTTCTGAGGGAAAACACCAGAACCATAAGTGATTGCAAACTCATATTCTGGGAGACCAGACAAGTAACGATCAAATTCCATCGTTAACACTCACTTGAGTGAGAGAAAGAAGAAACCAATGATGAAGAGGAAAAGTTGGAATTAGGATGACTTCACAATTTGTAATGGATTGAATAGAAGAAATAGATGATATCTTTGTTCTCTTCAACTGATCTTCAAACTTGTGAAAATATCTTAGTGCACTATTTCTACTTCATCTGACATATTTATGGAATCCAAATAGGGGTATTGATGGAGATAATCATTCTATCAGTTAACCGATAGCACGAGAATCGACGCATTTTGGCGAGAAGCTTCTTCATTAGTTTTCTTCTTTCTCGAATGACGAATCATGTATCGAAGATACTAGTTCTCATTCTTTTGTCAATAGAAATAGTTTCCTCTTTGGACATCGGGATTCGTTATTCGGAAGTGAACAAAGAGGATTCTCATTGTACGATATTCCTGATTTTATATTCACTCTTCTAGTTTTCCTTTATGCATGTTTATTCTGTTGTGTAAATCCGCAATACTACAGTGATCAGTGTTTTTGCTGTCCGTACAATGGGATTGAAGAGATGGATTCGGACCCATCTTCACTTGATTCTAAAGTGAATTCAACTAACTCTTTTGCTGATCCTTCTCTTCTCCTTTCTTCTCCTCCGTCTTTTATTCACTCTCCTTCTTCAATTTTGCATTATCTGTTGAATGAAACATCGATTGAGTTGAACCATGAGTCTGTTTCGCTTTCTCTCGTTTGTTCGTGGAGTGAAAAGAAAGAGAATCAGTTGGATAATTGTCGAGTTTGTAGTTTGAATCACAGTGAGTATCTTTCGTTTCCTTGTATTGATCCTGTTTCAGTTCCTTCAAGTTCTGTTGACTCCGATTTCGTCTCTCCTTTGCTTCTAGAAGAGATTTCAGTGAGTTCAATTGGTTTTCCTTTAGCAGATGTGAAGGACAACGTGTTTGAAGCTCTTTCTCCTATCCATCCTCTAGAAGGAGCTGCCAAGAGCCTCAAGAATCGAATTGATCTAGCTTCAGTGAAAGCAGGAGCTGTGGGTCTGGCAAAGTCAAAAGCAATGAATGGAGCAGATGCAGTCCTAACAAGCAGTCGATACAAATACAGTCTGGCAGAATGTTCCAAAGAGAAATGGTTTGTATTCAGTTTGGCTGAGATGGTATGTGAATGAGTCAGTACTGATCATCAGGTGGTTATTGATGCTATCGCAACTGCAAATTATGAACGATTCTCCTCCTCTGTGAAGGAATTTGTAGTATATGGAAGTGCCATTTATCCTACCGATTCCTGGTCCTTTTTGGGATACTTTGAAGCTGATGACAAGAGTGAGTTACAAGTATTTCCTCTCACATCCTCCAGTTGGACCAAGTTGAGAAAGAAGGAATGAATGAGACATAGATTTGTTCGTGTAGAATGGTTAACTTGGTATCGTGATGAGACAATGTGTACAATGAGTGAGTTTCGTGTGTATGGTAGTAACATGATGAATGCTATGCTGGTTCTTATTCAATCAATCACTCATCTTTAGAATACGGACTTTATGAGATCAGATGTGACTGCTGGATGTGAGAAAAGAAAGAGAGAGTGATGTGTAGTGAAAGAAATGATCACTGAAGTGGTGAAGGAAGAGATTCCTGAAGAACCATCTGTTGAAGTGACAACATTAGAGAAGGATGAATCTCAAAAGAGTGAATCAAGTGAGGAATGAAGAAGAGAATCAGAAATAGCCCCACCAACAGTTCCATTATCAGTATCACCTGAGTTCCAGCCATTATATGAGTTGTGTAGACATGATTAGTAGAATGAAGAGTAGACACTCATTGTGCTCAAGAACAAGAAGATTTGGCGTTTTCTGTGGCTTTGCTTCATAATCGGACTCGTGAGAAGATCCATGCTGTGAAGGATCGTGTGAGTGGATTGGAGATGGGTCAACAGAATCTCGAGGAACTGATGAGACAACAGAAGACAATGATAAAACAATTGAATGAGAGTTTGGTAGCTTTGGAGATGACTGTAGTAGAGACAAAAGAAGCATTATCATGTGCACAGACATGGGTTGTGTTGGTATTGTTGATATTGGCTGGATATGCTTTCTACAAGGCTGTAAAGACTTGGAGTCGTGTTCATGAGATTCATCTTCAAGAAACACAGCTGAAACAACTCCAACAGCAAGTGGAAACTTTGAACTTACTTATTGTGAAGATGGTTGTGAAGAAGGAAGAAGAATCGGTGGATTTGAACTTATGTTCTTGTGAAGAGAAACCTTCATTGAAGAAGAAGAGAAGAAGCAAGAAGAATTGATTATTGTACTCTAATGGGTAACTGTGTATTGAAACAAACAATCATCAATCACTCAAATCCCAGTCTGAACTCTCTGAAGAGGAAGATGAAGATTCAATGAAAAGAAGCTTTCGACGCTGAAGTAAGTCAGGTTCATTAGGCTTCACCTTCACTTCCTTCTCTTCTTCTTTCACCTTCACTTCCTCTTTCACACTCTATCCTTCATCCCTACTCTTTCAAACCTACTTGAATAGGAGTTGATGGATTCTGTGAAAGTGCTTCACGACGCTGACGAAGGATACTCTTCACCTACACTCATATCTCTCTCCTTTCTCTTACATCAGCTCCATTTATCTCAGCTAACAGATTGGCATTGGACCGAGGAGGTGGAGTTGAAATACTCTCTGATTTTGGTCGGTTCTCTTGAGATACTCGTCCCTATGATTCAATCCCATGATTCAGACTCACTCCTGATGCTCGAATCTCTTCCAACAATGAGGCAGGTGGACCTCGAGGAATGGGTTTGGATTCTGATTTGATTCGTCCCTAATACTCATTTCAATCGATTATCATCACTCCTGATGCTCGAATCTCACTCAACAAGTCATTATGAAGTGATTGGATGGATGGACGGTTTCCAGAGTTATTGGGAGAGGAGACTGGAGGAGAAGAGGAAGATGGAATTGGAGGAGAGGGGAGAGCTGGAGGAGAAGATGGAATTGAAGAAGACACAAAAGTCGGCTCAGCTCGAATTGGAGGTATAGAAGACTGTGATGATGAGTTTGGTAATGCAGAAGTAGGTAATGGAGGAGGAACAGATGATACAGGTCGAGTGGATGGAAGAGCCGAACGAGGAAGAGGAGGTGATCTGACTTTCAAAGGAACAGATGGCTCTGGAGTGGATATCGATGAAGATACACCTGGTTCAGGATAAGGAGAGACACAGGAGAATGTAATAAAGACATTCGATCATCTAGACATTACTCTCCTTCCTCATCACTACGAGGCCTTGCCATCTCTTCTCGAATCAAAGATACACGTCTCGTCTCACGAGCATAATGAGGAGTCTCTCGTAATACTACATTGTCCATCTCATCATCACTGATAGCATTCTCCTCATCACTCACTTCTATAACCTCTTCATTCAGGAAATAGTCAGGAAGAGGATATCGATACTCATTACAACGACGAAGATAGGCTTCATATGGATCTGTGCAGTTCTGAAGAGAACACATATCACAAGCTTGAGAAGGAGACAGAATCGAACTGAAGGTAGGAATTACTGGCACATCTAAACTCGAAAGTGACTGGAATGCAGCAAGACATTCTTGACCTGACGACGAAACAACAGCATGACTGTGAATACACTATTTCATACATAACAACAATACATACATCTTCAGAAACAGAGATTGAATGAGATACAGACTCTGGATCACATAGCTGCTCAGAAGACAAAGCACTGAATTGAATATTGGCTGAAGACATCTCAGGAAAACGAGGAGATGAATAAAATGTCACTCGTGTATCCTTCTTTTCCAAACTTGATATCACATTCAACACCTTTTCCACTCTCTGTATTTCAATATCGAAAATCATTCATACACATTGCAGTGAATCAATACGAGAAGATGTTGCTGTAATCTGAGCTTCCACTTGAGCAAACAACTGACCTGCTGCTTCTTCCAACATAGAAAATGATACAATCATATCTTTCAATGTTTCTTTATTCCATTCTGTTGTTTTCAATACTAAACATCAATTCCTAATGAACATCCTGTACAAGGAATTGTAGCAATCTGATTTCCTTCAAATTATTTATTCATCTCACTAAAACGCAATTAATGATTTGAAAAACCAGATTAAACAACTCTATGTCTGTCAAATCCGAAATCAATCAAACCGGGGATTTGACACATCTCATTATCACTTCAATCTTTTGGTATTCAAACATAATAATAGGAACAGAACATTTCTTGTTGAATCGAAATATCAAATTCTTAAGAATTGTGAATCCTTCGATCAACAAACAGAGCAAAAGAACGAACTATTTGACTTCAGAAACTGAATTACTTCGATTGGTATTACTTCTCCATAGGCATTTAAAAACAATAGACTGCTTTCGATGACTCTTCGTGAGAGTTCACTCCGTTTTGTCTTTCCTTCTTGAAGCTCCTTCACAAGCGCCTTATCACTCAGTATTCCTTTCAAATCATCCATCATCTTCTTTGCAACCACTTGTTCAAATCCACCCAACTCCTTATTCAATTCCTCTCGATTACAAGCTAATAGAGCCAAGATCGATTCATACAGAGCCAATGTATCGAGAGCAAGAAGATCATTCTGAGTATCCTCCAGTAGAATGAGTGATAGATTGATAGAAGCTCGGACAAATCCTACCACTTCCTCTCGGATCCCTCGAATAACTCGTACTGTTTGAATCAACGTCAAAACAAACAGAAACATGGACCGAAGAATCGATCGCAGATTGTTCTTCTGACCATCAGTCAGTTTTGAAGGAGCCACTGCATATCCAGCAGGACTATCCAATAGGAGGAGTGGTGAATGCGATAGGACTGAGAGAACTGAATTACTGAGGAGAATTGAAGCTCCACCTGCATCAGCAGCCATTGCAAACAACACTTGAGATATGCACAACACTCTGAAGATCATTATCATTCCATATACCTTACACTTCACGCTGATCTCGAGCCAGAGATGAATCCTCAAGGATACTCGAATCCACATAACTGAATACTTGAAGCAAACCCTATGTCTTATCCTCTTTCTTCACTCCTACTCGAATCACATCTCTCTCCACTAACAGGAGTTGTAGTGTTTCATCTCCCACACTACTCTGAAGAAGAAGGTTCAATAAACTCAAAGCTGCAGTACGTCCCTGGAGATTCGTCAGTAATGTGTCTTGAGCTAATGAAGGAACCAGAAGAGGCAATGCAGCCTGAAGTGGTTGAAGAAGGAGATCAAATGTGTTTTGTTGAATAGTCAGTCTGGATATCAGAGAAAGCAAGAATGAATACGTGAGGAAAGAAAGGAGAGAGAGATACAGCTGGCATCGTAACCAACAACTCTTCTCTTCTTGTCGCTGCTGAACCACAGGAGATAGGACCGATTCCAACAAACTCGTCAGTACTGACTGTTGTGTGAAAGCTGCCATTGGTAATGCCACTTGGCCTCGTAGAAATACAAAGAGATCAAGTAACAAAGCGCTGAGATAGGAGAGATAAGGCCGATCAAATGACCTCACAGAAGTCATCAAGGATAAAAGAGCTTGAGATACAGCCACATGCAGATCTGTAGGTGAGGTAGCAAACCGAGGTAGAAGTAAAATAGTCTCATAATTCTCAATCAGATGAAGATGAAGTAAACGACATCCAGAAGCGAAGGCTAACGATTTCATCGCTTCAATCTCCATTAACAGATTCCACTATTCATCATTCTTTCTCTCATGCTCTACTTGACGTGCCCAACTCGTACCTTCCATTGCAAAGAATTCAGCTTGTTGAAGATTAGCTCCACTCTTCTGGGCATTCTGAAGGATATTCTTTGCAAGTTGCTGGAGATCTAACTGTTGGTAACTAGTATCACCCACCTGACGCTGAATCCAACAACCGGTGGAACAGTCCTATGGAGAAGAGAAGAGAAAACACAATACATTCAGATACCCAGGCATAGCATCAGGTTCAGTGAAATCTCGATCCATCAACTTCAAGGTATCTAGCAAGGGAGAGGTCTCTGGAGGAGGTTCAGAGACAAAGACACTCACCACAGAAGGATCATACTCCAGAGCTGCTTGGAGTTGGTTCCCAAGGAGTTGAAGTGAGAGACCAAACCGTTTCTGAAGATGGAGAAGAAGACAGAGAATACGCAACACATGGGCTGTGACATCCATTACACCTAACATCTCCTCTCTGCTCAACTGAAGATCATTGGATAGAGGACTGGTATGAGCAACGAGTTGTTGGAGGAATGGAAGCGCTGAGAGGAAATGAGAGAAAGTTTGACGTTCCAGAAGTACAGAACACAATTCTGGTAAGAAAGTACGCTAGGAGTGAGAGAAAGAGATGAAACCAACATCATGATGACTACAGAGAAGGAAGAAGAGTCGAGTGATCTTACTGCCCAAGACACTATGAAGACTCACCAGAGCTGGAGAGTCGAGGAATGTTACTAATGTTCCTAACAAGCAGACAGATCCTGGAGCACGAATAGAGACGAGTGACTGAGGTAGAGCCAACAACACAGATACCACAGAAGGGAACTCAACTGAGGCATGAGCCACCAACAGATCTAGAAGCACACTACAGGCTTGTCGACGTAACTCTTGCTCAGATGATTCTTCCTTGTTCTTACCATCAGTAGAAAGATCTTGTTGTTGGAGGAAGAGCACAGATCTACAGAGTTCATTGCAAGCAGCACGGATTGCCATAGTCTCTTCAGGATATCCATCAAACAAGGACACAAGCAGATCTGAGTTCAACTGATCACTCAGACAACGTAACACTTGGAGAGTGATTAACTGAAGATTAGGCTCTAGGGAGTCTGTGATATGAATCAGGAGAGTCATTGCTATGTGACTATCAGCTAATAGCTGTGATGCAAGAGATGTGACAAGTGAGACAGTTCCAGGGAGTTGAGATCGGAGTGAAAGACGAGAGATGACTTCTGGAGTCACCTCCAAGAGTTGACGAACCAATGCAATAGCATCATAAATCGCTCTCACTTGGAATGAGTAAGCATCAAAGAGAGCAAAATCAACAAGTACAGAACTGTCTGCAATTCCATCACTTGAGATTTGTTGCTTCAGAAGGGAGTGAGAAGGTGTGATGGAAGGAATAGAAAGGATTTGATGAAGTACTTCATTTCCACATAACAGTTCTCCAATCACACTCGCAAGTCGTTGCTGAAGATTGCGATCAGACTCAGACAACACATCAATTGATAGTTCCTGGAAGAGAGGAAGGAATGAGGACAGAAACTGAAGACAAAGTGAAATCATGAGCCACTTCTCAGCAGGACGAGTAGGGAGACATACTCGCTGTTCACAACGAAGAAATACATCTCGAATCACAAACTGAAGAAAGGTAGGGAAAGCATTACTAGCAAGTACCACTCGAGGAGAAAGAGAATCAGTAATAGCAAGCAACAGTCTCAAGAAACTGCATGTCAACGGATAGGCTTCACTTCCTGTTTCAATGGTTTCCAATTCATATCGTAATCCAGAGGAAGTGTCAGTGGAGAGGATTCGACCATATTCCAGCTGTTGTAACAATAACTGGGCATAATGTGGATCTGATACAACGCATTCCAGTAACGAACAAATTCGTGCCTTCAGTACAATATGAACAGGCTGATGAAGCAAACGGATACACAGAGTAACAGTATTGACTTGAAGATTCGAACGAATACTGGAACAATCTGAGGCATGTCGAAGAACTGAAGATAACAAACCAAGAATAGCAATAAATCCAGTAACATCAGGATCCAGCAAACCTCGTTGAGCAGTATCAGTTTGCATCAATTGTTCTCCTTCATTGAGTGAGTTCAACATGAGAGTCCAACTGATATGTTCCGAAGGAGCCTTCTCAATGAATTGGTAAACAGCATCCGCTGAGGATTGAGAGGTATTAGCAATAGCTGCTAGCAAATTGAGATAGGGATTGAACAAATAGGGCTCTGCACGCAATCGATCTGAGATCATCGAACAGAAATAGGCAAGAGGACACTCTTCTACCGAACTTCCTGAAAGAGAGATTGTGATTCCAGGTAGCTGTTGAAGGAGATACTGAAGGAGATAGAGAAGAGTCTCAATCCCATCTTCCTTCTCTCGAAATGATTCAGATTGAGTCTGTTCATAATAGGAGAATTGTTTGGATTTGAGAGTATGCCATTGTGATGATTGAATGAGCAGATAATGTTGAAGAGTCTTCAATAACAAGGAGTTGAGAATACGACAGTATATCTCATCTTCAAGATGATTATGAAGAGACACCAGATTATAGAACAGGATACTGAATACACCTTTTCGAAAGGACTATGAATCAAGTATCAACAATACTCATACATGAAGGAGAAGTTTATGATACTCTCGAGATGATCGATTTCCATAGGTCAATCCATAGATTCCAAGAACCCATAATCCAATACATCCACTTTGTTCCAGTCTCTTATCAGAAATCAGTTTGATCAGATTCATCAACTCCGTATCCTTACATGGATTCATTCTATTACTCTCGGGTGTTCGCATCACACAACCTATCTGAACCAGATCCAATTGAGCAATGAGACAATACATTCCATCGATACGTGAAGGCTCATTCTTTCGAGTTCGATCCAAAGTCTTGTGATTTGAAAGAGCTATAGAAGTCAATTCAATCAGACGAATGAATTCTGATGAAGGTATCTATGGAGAACGAAAGAATTCATTGATACAAGTTGAAAAGAATAGTTGAAGAAGAGAGCACGAAGAACCATCGTAGCTTCAGAAACAATCACGGAGATGAAAGGAATTGGACACACATTGAGAACAGAGATACAATGTTTGGTTGTCTCCAGTAAGAGAGACATACAACCTTTCTCTCGAAGTGTCTTTGTGCATTGAGAAACGACCGAATAGAGAGGAGTCATTGTTGAACCTGTACTTGTCAACTCTGTCTCCAACTACACATAAGAACAATCAAAAAGAAATACTTCAATCAATTTTGTTATTGAGGAAAAGAGATAGAATCGTTCCAGATAATAAAGAGAAAGAGCAGCACTCACAAACGAATGCTTCATACTCTTCTGAACCTTTGCCATATAATAGGGAATCTTCGCACAAACCAGGAAATAGAACAAAGAATTCAATTCGATCCTTTGTTCCTCACTTGCACTCTTCACTTCTCCTTCCTCTTTTTCTAGAATCCCATACAACCGCTTTTCATCATTTCTACATACAATCAATCAACAATTAACAACTTCCTACGTCAATTGAGAACAAGAGCTTTTGCCTTTATTTAAGTTTGTCATTTCGCTAGATACAGACTCAATCTTCTGTTTCAATTTCTCTCCAACCTCATCTGAATAGGTTCCCCTCTCCAAACAACGAACTAACGAAAACAATTCTTCATATCGGTTGCAATACTTCTCAATATCAACTTTAGCAACCATTGGAGAGAGGAATTGTTTTGGTTCACGAAACAGAATCAAATCGTTAGAATTGGTCAAGAACCGTGGTTCCCGTCTCTCTTTGAAATCGATTTCTGTTGTCAATTCAGCTTCTATTGACATGGAAATAGATCGAAACTCTTTAAAATGGGAATACAAAGTGAATTTCGAATAGATTGTTAATATTGGTGAATCAATATGAATGAAGAGTATTCGCTTCTATTCACTTCAGAACATGAATCCAATGATTTAAGATTCCATCTATCGGATATGATTCATTGATTCTTTTCAATCACTTCTTTTCGTACCTCAAATGTTACCATTCATGTATTTGTAGTGAATGAGAAAATGAGATAAAAAGAGGAGAGAAGAGAAAGGGGTATAAATGAAATCAAGTATTTGAAGCAGGTGAATTGAGACAGATGATGATCAAGCAGTTTGAGTTTTGTCGTTCGCGTTTTCCAGAATTGTCCAAGGCATTCATTTGAACTAATCATGGCTCCTCCTGCTCCTGCTGGTCCTGCAACTATTAGTAGGTGGATGTTCTGTTTTTGATGTTTTTGTGGTTCTTGGTTGTTATAAGGTTTGAATGGAATCTAACGATTGATTAGTTTATCTGCGTGCTGTTGGTGGAGAAAGTGCTTCTCCTGCAACTCTGGCTCCTAAGGTCGGTCCTCTGGGAATGGTATAGGAAACAGACAAGGAGATTGATTATTTAGGCTCCTAAGAAGGTTGGTGATGATATCCAGAAGGCCACTATGGATTGGAAAGGTCTGAAGATCACTGTGAAGCTGACTGTGGTGAACCGTCAGGCTACTGTAATGTGTGAATTGATTGTAATAATATGTAGGTGGAAGTTGTTCCTAGTGCTTCTTCTCTGATCATTCGTGAGCTGAACGAGCCCCCCAGAGATCGTAAGAAGGACAAGAACAGTAGAGAGTGAATGGAGTTAATTGATGATTAGTTAAGCACAGTGGAAACATCACTCTTGATCAGGTGATCAAGGTAGCTAAGATTCTCCGTGAGCGTTCCTATGCTAACAAGCTTGCTGGAACTGTGAAGGAGGTGTTGGGAACTTGTTATTCTGTGGGCTGCACTGTGAATGGAGAGCATCCTTCTGCCATCATTGAGAAGATCGATAATGGTGAGATCGAGGTTCCTGAGGAATAAGTGTGGTGTTTAGAGCATTTGGACAAGTTGGGGTGTTTGTTCAAGCAACAAGAGAAAGGACAGGTTACAATAGATAGGGATTGGCTCCTTTCAAACGCATAGGATGAATTCGATTTCGACTGTCTTCTTCTGTGAAGTGACGAATAATTCGATGTTCACTTGTCTTGTTCTTCTTTATCTTGTATTGCTTGTAGAACAGTTCATACATCTCCTGATTCGCTCTACCATCCATTCCAATAGTCTCTCCTACTCAAACATATACTCTGACTCATTCAACAACAGAGAACAAGACTTCAACACAGGAGTCAAACGATATTCTAATACCGCAAGAGATAGTAAACGCATAAGAATCTCTAGCACATAGAATTGAAGATTTCCTAATAACACTCCTATATCTCAACTCTCATTCCCACTTCTACTCTCTTTCTCTTCAACCATGTTCTCTCTATCTATCATTCATTCCATGAACTTCCCACTTCTTCTTATCCCATAACACAATCAACGAATCAAGGGTTCTGTGAAGTGTAGCTATTTGAAACGAGTCATCACTATCGATTGTCTTCACTATCATCAGTAGATCCTTCCAATGTTTCAACCAACTCTACTCTTCAGGACACACTCAAACACATACCATCTGAAAGGAAGTCCAGAGAGATGAATTTGATACAAGATAGGTGAAGAGAGAAGAGAGTGATTCCCAATTTGAAGAACAGAACAACACTTCCACAGACAAAATAACTCTTCGAATGCCTGAAAACAATAATTCACGATCCTCATCACTCAAGGATGAATCCATGCTACGTTCTTGGAGGATCTTTTGATAGATAGGACATGCCTTTTTGAATTTCTTATCATCACCCTATACATCATCATTCGAATCTATTGAAACCAGAAATACGTTCACTCGTTCCATCACTGTTTTCAAATCATTTGCTTTTGTTATCTTTGTTTTCTTTTCTGTTGAATTTGATGATTCCTGATCTGAAGATGCTGGCTGAGATCGTTTGAGACTCTTCACATTGAACAACATTTCTTCTCTTCCTACAGTGTCTGTGGAACTCATGAAATCCAATTCTACACTTTGCGTCAAATAGGAATGAAATAATGAATTGAGTCAGTTTTCTCATTGTCAAGAAGGGATGTCCGATATTGTTGATATCCTTGGAATTGACAAGAGTGAGGAAATTCCAAAGGAAACAAAGAAATCAAAGAAAGAGACAAAGAAGGATCCTTATGCTACTCTTCCTCGATATTTGCGTGATTTGGTGAGTGAAAGTAATCCACCTCCAGATTTTGTGTTTGAAGAGAAGAAGAGTGTGGTTTTGTTGTTTCTGTTGATTCTTCAGAGATTGTGATATCGAAAGAACCAGCTCAGAGATGGTCCTATAAGGAATTCAAAAGTTCGGCTCGAACAGATGGTGTATCATTCCGACATTGGGTTCGAAGTACTGTGGAATATCCTGACTATCCATTTGCTCGATTCAATATTAAAATCAATGTGATAACATACACACGTATTTATGGGATTTGATATGAAGTGTAGCTGAAGAGTTTGATGATTGTCTCTTTGATACTCCTTCCAATTGGACTCGAGAACATTCGGATGAGTTATTCCGTCTGTGTAGAGAGTGTGATTGTTGGATTGAGTTGAGTCTAGATATGATTTGCGTTGGCCAGTGATTATGGATCGATTTTCAGCCAAGCAGTTTTCTTTGGAAGATTGTCAAATGGTGTTTCTCGAGATCACAAACACCATCTTAGATCGTCGTCGTAATTTGGGTCAAAAGTTAAGTGAAGAAGAAGAGGAGTATTTGCGATATCGGTAGAGAAGGAGTGAGATGGTAACGAATAGATACGATGTTGAGAGTAGTATTGTGCGAAGACGACAACTGGATATCCTGTTTCGATCTCCTGGACTGAGTCAAGTGGAAGAGAAACAGATGCAACAACGACTCAAGACAATTCAGGAGAAGTTAACATTGATTGGTTCTGTATGAATGTGTTGAAGGTATGATGTATAGCCAGATAGTCGTCGTTCTTATGGACCTCGGATATCTCCAGAAGTGATGAAACAAACGATATCAAATGTGATGAGTAGGAGATAAGATGAAAAATGAGAGGAAGAATTCAAGAGTGTTCCATTACCTCGATCAGGAGTATTTCTAGCAAGTCAGTGTCATGTAAGAGAAAGGAATGGTTGTAAGAATAGAAAGCAGAATTTGAGATGGGTCGAGATTTGCGAGAGGAATATCGACATATCGTGGAGGAGCTGAAGTTGGCCAATCTTCAAAACCTCTCTTATGAGACTCGAATGAAACTGTTTTTGTTAAAACAGAAGATTGTGGTTCTTTTAATGGCGATAGTAGGTGAGTTGAAGAGAATATGAGAATAGAAATGTGAAGCTGATCATGGTCTCCTACCGATTCCTGATACACCTGTGAAGCGATGGACAACTCATGAAAATAAAAATGACGTAAGTGAGAATGGAAAGACTGATGTGTAGTCAAAACGAAAGAAAACCAAACGGTGAATAGAACAAAGAAGCAAGATAAAGATACGATACTTTATTTGATTGTTCGAATCAGACAATACACACGATCACCATACTTCACCTTCTCAATGTGCTTCATTTCTCCTTCTAGACTCATCAGCAATCCACCATACGAGATATAGATCAAACTACAACCTTAAAACCAACCTCTACACCCAACATCTTTCCATTATCTTTGTATTGATACTTGAATACCTTTCCATACATACAATATTCATAGTCATCCATTAACGTATTCTATACCCTAATCGTTCTACACTATCGATTACCTCTTTTGAATAGTCTGTATAGACACCTGGATCAGGACGATTGTCTCTGTATAAAGTACTTGCCAAAGCAAGTGTGAACTTGTCGTTTCCCTTCAAAGGATATATATCCGTGTTGATATCGATCAGCATTTCCATGTTGTACGTCATCGAAGTTGCAGCAAATCGAGTAACTACAGATCAATCGAATTACCATTCTCTCAACCCTTTTCGAATGCCTTTCCATCAGGATTCACGCTTCTAACTTCAAAAATCTCCTCGAAGAGAATAGGACCGTCAGCCATTCTCAGTGACTCGAAAACTGACAAAAACAATTTGAATGAACTCTTCTCTTTCATAGATGGGGGTAGTGGTACATTCTACTTCTGTGAACTACATTGAATAATGGAATGCGAGTGAATCAACGGAGAACAAGAGGATGTCGAAAGAATGAATGAATTTGGAGAATAGTTTTAAAATGAGTCTAAATAGAAGAATTCTATATTATCATCTTGAAAAGATGTGAGTGAATTGGAATCAGTTTAGTAAATGACTTGTGATTCTGCTATTTGGGGAGCTAATGTGAGATTAAGATTTTCATGGAGTTAAAAGTCACTCATACCTTTTCTACAGATCAAGGAAGGAAATCTATTGAATGAAGATAATGATTGCTAGTAGAGTAAACAAATCTAACCTTGTGCTGTTTGTTGTGATACATGACGTTGATTCAAGTAATTGTTTATTGAATATTATGCTTCAGTTATCTGAAATCAAAAAGTGAAATTTATAGAATCACTGTAGTATGAACAAAAAGCCAGGATTCGCACCCTGGCAAAATGATGGTAGAATCGCGGCTAACGCCTCTCCCTTTTCTTGAAAACCATTAGTTTTCCAGTCTTGAAGGTCATGGATAGCCAGTCGAATACTGAAGAGAAGTCATTTAGAGATTTTGGAGTTTGTGATACCTTATGTCAGACAATCGAGAGTTTAGGCTGGAAGAAGCCATCATCCATTCAGATGGAATGCCTGAAATATGCTTTTGAAGAAAGAGATATCATCGGTCTAGCTGAAACAGGTTCAGGAAAGACAGGTGCCTTTGCTATTCCTATTATTCAGCGTTTGATTGATAATCCTCAGCGTTTGTTTGCACTTGTTCTTACTCCAACGCGTGAATTGGCTTTTCAGATTTCCGAGCAGTTTGAGGCTCTTGGTGCATCTGTCGGCCTGAAAACAGCTGTCATTGTTGGAGGCGTTGATATGGTCCAGCAGGCACTTGCGTTGGCTCGAAAGCCTCATGTGATCATTGCAACTCCTGGTCGTCTAGTAGATCATTTAGAGAATACAAAGGTATTTGTCTGGCCTATTACTTATGATCATAGGGCTTCACTCTCAAGAATACTAAGTTCCTGGTACTCGATGAAGCCGATCGAATGTTGGGAATGGATTTTGAAGAAGAGATCAACAAAATTGTTGAGGTACTTCCGAAAGAACGACGAACCTATTTGTTTTCGGCTACTATGACACAGAAAGTGGCGAAACTGCAAAGAGCTTCACTGAAAGATCCTGTGAAGGTTCAAGTATCTTCGAAATATCAAACTGTAAGTACTCTGATTCAACAAGTAGGTAATAACAAGCAATGATGAAATGTAGTATATGTTCATTCCAGCCAAATTTAAAGACTGCTATCTTGCGTATATTTTGAATGAATTCAGTGGTAAGAGTATCATCATATTCGTATCAACCTGCTCAACAGCGCAGCGTCTGACATTGATGCTTCGCAATCTAGGTTTCAAGGCAGTATGTTTACATGGTCAGATGTCCCAGGAGAAGCGATTGGGAGCGTTGAACAAATTCAAGGGAGGTTCTCGAAACATCTTACTAGCAACTGATGTTGCATCTCGAGGTCTGGATATTCCTGATGTTGATTTTGTTTTGAACTTTGATATTCCGAGCAATGGAAAGGATTATATTCATCGTGTGGGTCGTACTGCTCGTGCTGGTCGATCAGGACATGCTATCAGTTTTGTGACACAATATGATGTGGAGAACTATCAACGAATTGAAAAGCTGATTGATAAGAAATTGGAGGCATATCCTTGTGATGAGAATACGGTTTTGGTATTGTTGGAGCGAGTAACGGAAGCACAGCGCATTGCATTACAGCAGATGAGAGAAGAAGAGAAGAAACATAATAAGAAAGATAGGAGCAAAGATATTGGTGATAATGAGGATGAGGTTGTGGAGTCCTTCGCTGGTAGAGAAAAGAGAAAAGGAGGAAAAGGGAGAAAGGGGAGAAGGTAAAGTCATTTATGTATTCTGTTTGTTCGGTGTGATTTAAGATCGCTGAATGAAGAGAGCAAAATCACTTTTGATAGTGCTCCTGTTGATTTCAACTCTCTTTGTTGTTCAATATGTGTTCATTCTTCCGAATGTTTCTGGGACGATCAAAGAACTTTGGAATAGTTCTAGGAAGAAGGTAATAGCGCCTGCTGACTACGTAAACATGGGTCATATTGATCGTGTCATTTCTACAAATAGTGTGAATACTATGTTAGATCTAACGTATAGACACTATTTCCAGTATTATCCATGCCGAATCAGAGAATGAGGAGACGTATGAGGAGAGACTGGAAAAGAAGGAGAGACTGCGTTTGCATTTCCTAGAGACCCTGGTCCAGCAGCAGAAGGAGAATACGAAGAATGGAGGTGGAAATGATCGAGTTCTAATCTTGTATCCTATCTTCTCTGGTTTGGGAAACAACATGGCGGTATTAGCAGAAGCAATTCTTGTCTCATTTTTAACCAATCGTCGTTTCTATCGTAGTTACATGGAAATAGTATAAAGGACTAGTATACAAATGGAATTCATTTGATAAGTACTTCAGTCTCCCATTCAATGACTACATTTATGATGATGATGGTAGGATTGTTAATTACCATCAATTTCTAGCATTTTTGAAATCGGATTATATAGGATCTGATGAAACGTGTCATAATACTCCAGAAGAGATTCTTCATTCGACAAAGCAGTTTGTTGTTTTAAGAACAACTTGCAAACTGACAGATTATATATGCTTTAATGAAGAGTTTTGGCCGTTCTTGGATCGCAATGGTTTCATTCTCCATCCTCATCTGAAGTCGGGTGCGGATATTCGCAAAACTGTTTACAGTTTTCTATACAATCAGGTTATTAAGCTGCAACCAGACATTGCAGAGGGAGTCATAGCTGTCAAAAAGAAATTGCATTGGGATGATTACTATATTATTGGGATTCAGATCCGAACTGGTAAACTTGGAATTAAGGATGCTCCGAATCATTTCCTCGAGGTCCGAGACATTGATCTCTTCAGTCGATACGCTCTCATTCAGACGGAGAAAGCAATGAATATGACGACAAAACCTGTTAAATGGTATGTGGCATGTGATAATCGGATGGTGAAAGCAAAGTTGAGTAAAACATATCCAAAGTACTTCATGACAAATTCGTGTACTCTTTCTCACTCAAATAAGGATTTGGAACGAAATGTTCGTTCTTCTGGTCTATTATGCGCTTTATATGATAGTTATCTATTGTCTGCTGTTGATGAGGCTATTATCACTGCAAAGAGTACTTTTGGTATTCTGGCAGTGAATCGGAGTCCAAGGATGAAACGTATTCAAATAATGAAAGGAGATTGGAAGAAACTAAAGGAATAATCGTTTGTTTGTTAGAAATAATACCACGGTTTTCCACTTCTTCTAGCAGTAGATTATTGCAACCGTTATCTAGGAGTTCAAATAAGTATGGATGGAATTACTTTTGATTTAGATAGCAGTTCATGTTATAAAGGTAGTGTGATGTATAGTTATTGGAACAACTTATCAGAACCGGATCTTCGATGGATATAAGGAGAAGGAATGTAATGTGCCAATTATTGACGGAAAGAAGCAAGGAAAAGGTGAGCAGAAGTTTGAAAAGGATGGAGAAGAGTATACTTTGGAGTGTACTTGGGTGGATGGAAAGAAGTCGGGAGAAGGTATTCTTTTAGACTCTGGCTCTATTATTGCTATGAAACTGTTCTTTAATGATGATGTGGTAGAAGGAGAAGGTACGTTGTATTCGAACGGTCAGGTAATCTTCAAAGGAATGTGGAAGAATGGATATCGATGTGGTCATTGTACAGAGTATGTTAAGGGCTATAAGGTGTATGATGGCAATTATGAGAATGACGTTCGTAATGGATATGGAATTGAATATGGAGAGAACAATGAAATTAAATTTGAAGGTGAGTGGGTAGATGGAAAACCAGGACATAAGTTTATCTCTGAGAACAAGAATGGAGTGAAAGAACTAACAGAAGAGGATGATAATGGAAAAGTGAAATTTATTGGAGGATATAAAGAGGGTTCTATGATTCGAAATGGTTTGGGTGTTGAATATGATGAGGATGGAAAGCCTACAAATGAGAGTGTATATGAAGATGGAATTGTCATTCGTAAAGTGAAAGAATTCAAAGATAAAGTGATTGTATTGTATGATGTGAATGGAAAGAAGTGTTATGAAGGTGGTTATAAGAACAATCGTGAAGCAGGATATCCTGCTGAAGGAAAAGGAAAGCAATATTGATGGTGTTATTGTGTATAATGGTGGTTTTGTGAAAGGACAACGAGATGGTTATGGATGCAGCTATTATGCGAATCATGTGTTGAAGTATGAAGGTGATTGGAAGAATGATAAGGCAAACGGGAATGGCAAGTTTAATAATGAAGAAGGATTATTAATTGCTGAAGGTGAGTTTACTGATGATTTGTATGATGATGGTATTGTTCGTTGTAATGTGGCAACTGGAAAATATGAAAAGGTAGGAAAACGTGGTTGCTTCTGTTAATCATATTTGCGTTTTTGCTTTTGTTGATATGATTAATGTGTTTGTTAACAAAGACGTTATCATTACTCTTCATCTTCTAGCATATCCATCATTTCTTTATGAAAGGCTTGATATTCTGCTAGAGACAGTTGAGGCCGTAATAAAAACATCCTGATTCTTCTCTGTTGTTCATTCTTGAACTTATACAAGATGCGTTGCAAATCCTCTCTATAGTCTTCAATCGTAACAAGATTACTGTTTCCAGAAAGAGTGGCTTGACGAAGAGGACGTGTGTTCAAAACACTAGAGGAGTTATGCTTAGGTGAAGGTGGAGTCGGAGGTATGGGAAGATGAAGATTAACCATAGGAAGAGGAAGGGGAGGAGGAGGAGGCATAGGAAGTGTATCAGTCAC
>ERZ824480.1517-NODE-1517-length-20228-cov-3.200763_pt1 | contig 20228 bp, 17 predicted proteins | sample MGYA00519861_ERZ824480 | MGnify/ENA primary metagenome ERZ824480 (study PRJEB31778, sample SAMEA3449152) | human gut metagenome | biome: human gut; feature: human-associated habitat; material: faeces | place: United Kingdom | collected 2010/2012 ... | reverse complement strand
CGCGGCAGTCGCAGTTGCCCACGCCCGCACCGGGAAAAGCTTTCGACGGCACATAGCCGTAGCGCTTCGAAAATTCCAATTCAACCTTGCGCGCGGTGTTTTCCTCGTGCCAATAGGCCTGCACAGCCTGCAAAGCGTAGTCCTCCGCAGCGGTAATCTCACCGTTTTGCTTACAAGCCATGTATGCGTTCAAAAATTCATGCTCGTTAAAGTAATACGTGTAAATGCCGCCGACCTGCGAGGAAAAGCCCACAAAGTCGTGCTCATAGCGGCCCGCGATGCCGTCGTTTTCATCCATTGGCACTAAGATATGACGGAGCTGAAAATCCATGCAGGCGGCTTCACGCAGGTAAATGTCGTTTGCATTCTCTTTGTAAACGCGCGTGAATTCCAACGCATTGCGCAGTTTTTGAACATCGGTCTTGAACATACCGTTATCCTCCCAAAGTTAGAATTGAAATTTCTTGATTCCGTTTTTTTGACGCGTTATAATAGCAGAAGAAAGGGGGCGCCGAAATGAGCGACGTTGAGCTTGTGCATTTTTCCGAAAATCTGCACACCGGTGAGGGTGCGCGCGTTCTGCACCAGTGCGGTGTGCCGGCGACGTATAAAATTCACACGCATGATTTTTACGAGCTGTTTCTCGTCTCGCACGGCGGGGCCATCCACGCCGTAAATGGACGCTCGCAGTTGCTTTCCGAGGGCTCGTTCGTTTTGATGCGCCCAAGGGACGTGCACCGCTATGATTTTTTCAACAATGCGGATTTCGAGCTGCTTGATATCGGTATTCCGCGCACGGTGTTTGAGCGCTTGTGCGATTATTTGCAGCTTGACCGCGCCATATTTGATACGCCGGAGCTGCCGTTACATTGTGTGCTTTCCGGCCACACCTTAACGGATGTGCAGGAAAAGCTTTTGAACACGAACCGCTTTGCCGATAACGAAACGGCGTGCCGCTACATTTTAAGCCTGTTTCCGTATTTGGTGCAGCTGTTTCTTACAGCACCCGCGCCGGAAGCGATTTTGCCTGCGTGGTTTTCGGAGCTGCTTGAAAAAATGGAGCGGCGCGAAAATTACACCACAGGTCTTCCGTGTCTTTTAGCGCTTGCAAATATGTCGCAGGAGCACCTTACGCGGTCGTTTCGCCGCTACATTGGCATGACGCCGACGGAGTACATCAACGGCAAGCGATTGTCTTTGGCGGCGCAGCTGCTTTTGCAGGGGGATATGCCCGTCATTGAAATCTGCGGTGCATGCGGCTTTAACAGCTTAAGCCGGTTTTACCGCTTATTTACAGAGCGCTACGGCTGTGCACCGAAGGCGTTCCGCACGCAGTTTGCGCATGCGCAGTCCGGGCAAGGTTCGCCTATATCTCTATCATAATCGTTTTGCCGTTTGATTTCCTCAAACGCATTGACTAAAACTTCCACTATATTGATATTCAAAAAATACCGCACAAAGTGCAAAACGCAGCTTTGTGCGGTATGGCAGAAAATGAAAAATGCAGCTCTCTCGAATAGAGAAGGCTGCATTTTTGTGCGTTAACCCACCGGCTGTTCCTCATCCGTAAACTGGCTGCGGTACAGCTCGGCGTAGAAGCCGTTTTTCGCAAGCAGAGATTCGTGGTCGCCCTGCTCTACGATGTTGCCGTCGCGCATGACAAGGATAACATCAGATTCCTTGATGGTCGACAAACGGTGTGCGACGACGAACGAGGTGCGTCCGCGCATCAGCTTGGCAAACGCGCGCTGAATGCGCAGCTCGGTACGTGTATCGATGGAAGACGTCGCTTCGTCCAGAATCAGCATAGGAGGCAGCGTCAGCATGATGCGCGAGATGCACAAAAGCTGTTTCTGTCCGGCGGAAAGGCTGCCGCCGTCTTCGCCAATCTGCGTATAGTAGCCGTTTGGCAGTTGCTCAATAAAACTATGTGCGTGCGCGGCCTTTGCGGCGGCGATAACGTCTTCTTCGGAAGCGTCCGGGCGGCCCATGCGGATGTTATCGAGCACAGTGCCGGTTTTCAGCCATGTTTCCTGCAGGACCATGCCGAAGTTACGGCGCAGTGCGCGGCGCGGGATCGTCTGCGTATTCGTGCCGTCCACGCCGATGCTGCCGCTGTCCGGGTCGTAGAAGCGCATGAGAAGATTGATCATCGTCGTTTTGCCGCAGCCCGTCGGGCCTACAATGGCGACGCGGCAGCCTGCCGGTACATCCAAGCTGAAATTGCGGATGAGCGGGCGGTCTTTTGTATAGGAGAAGCAAACGTTATCGAACGTGACCTGTCCCTTTGCAGTCTCGCTGTGCTCCGGCAGCAGTTCGGGGTCGGCAGACATTTCTTCGCTGTCGAGGAATTCAAGCAGGCGGTCTGCGCAGGCGAGCGCGTTCTGAAGCTCGGTGATAACGCCGGAAATCTCGTTAAACGGCTTCGTGTACTGATTTGCGTAGCTCAAAAAGCAGGAGAGCATACCAATGGTGAAGCCCTGTCCGGTCACGGCCAGAAAAGCGCCGATGAGCGCGACCGCCGCGTACACAACGGAGTTTACAAAGCGCGTGGCGGGGTTTGTGATGGAGGAGAAGAATGTCGCCTTTAATGTGTGGCGGCGCAGCTCTTCGTTGATGGTGTCGAATTTCTCCATGTTCTCGTCTTCATGTCCGTATGCGCGCACGACCTTCTGGTTCGTGATCATCTCATTGATGAATGCCGTCTGGCGGCCGCGTGTTTCGGACTGTAAGCGGAACATGGCGAACGTTTTCTTTGCGATGAAGCGCGCCACCAAAATGGAAAGCGGCGTGACAAGCACCACGACAAGCGTTGTCCAAACGTTGACGGAAAGCATGAAGCCGATGGTGCCGATGATCGTCACAACGCCGGTAAACAGCTGTGAGAAGCCCATCAAAAGGCCGTCTGCAAACTGGTCAACATCGGCAATGATGCGGGAAACGATGTCGCCGGTTTCGTGTGCGTCGAGGTAAGAAAACGGCAGACGGTGAATTTTTTTAAAGGCTGCCTCGCGCATATCGCGGATGGTGTTGTACGTGACCTTGTTGCCGCAGACATTCATCAGCCACTGGGCCAGCGCTGTGCAGGCAATCGTGGCAGCCATCGCTATCGCAATTTTGCCAAGGCCTGCAAAATCAACCTGACCGGGTCCCAGGATCATATCCACGGCCTTACCGGACAGTACCGGGGCCAGCAGAGTCGTGACCACTGTGATCAGCGCAAAGGTCAGCGTCAGGATGACCATGCCAGCGTAGGGGCGGATCAGCTTCAGGACGCGATGGATCGTATTCTGGTCCAGCTTTTGCTTTGTCTTGCTCATAGCGTCTTTGCCACCTCCTCCTTGCTCAACTGGCTCAGGCAGATTTCCTTATAGACCTCGCAGCTGCGCAGCAGCTCGGCATGGGGCGCGTCGCCAACCAGCTTACCGTCATCCAGCACCAGAATGTGGTCGGCTCGCTGCACGCTGGCCGCGCGCTGGGAGACGATAAACACGGTCATGCCGTGCGTTTCCTCTTTGATTGCCTTGCGCAGGGCTGCGTCCGTTGCAAAATCCAGCGCCGATGCACTGTCATCCAGAATCAGGATCTTCGGCTTTGGTACCAGCGCGCGGGCAATCGTCAGGCGTTGGCGCTGGCCGCCGGAGAAGTTGCGGCCCGCGGTCTCCACCGGCGCATCCAGCATGCCGGGTTTGCCGCGGACAAATTCCGCCGCCTGGGCTATCTCCAGCGCCTGCCAGATTTCCTCGTCGGAAGCGCCGGGGGCGGCCCACTGCATATTGTCGCGGATCGTACCTGTAAACAGCACAGCCTGCTGGGGCACGACGCCCACCAGCCTGCGCAGCTGTGCAAAGCTGTACTGCTTTACATCATGGCCGAACAGCGCAACGCCGCCGTTGTCGGCATCGTAGAAGCGGCAGACCAGGTCGATCAGCGTCGATTTGCCGCTGCCCGTACCGCCGATGACGCCGATGGTCTCACCGGACCTAGCCGTGAACGTGATGTCCGTCAGGCTCGGTGCGCCGGCATCCTTGTAGGTGAAGGTGACGTGCTCAAACTTAGCCGCCTCGGCAGCGTCGTTCACAGCCAGCTCTGCCGTGCCGGGATCCTGCATCGTCGTGTGGGTGTTCAGAATCTCATTGACGCGCATGCCGCTGGCCAGTGCGCGGGTGACCGAAACGACCAGATCCGCCAGACGCAGCAGGCTCAGCAGAATCTGGCTCATATAGTTGATAAGGGCAATGACCTCGCCCTGCGTCAGCTTACCGGCATCGACCTCCACACCGCCGCGCAGCAGCAGCGCCACAACGGCCAGGTTGACGACGAGATAGGTCAGCGGGTTCATCAGCGCCGAAATACGGCCTGCCGCAAATTGCAGCTTTTTCAGGTGGTCATTTGTCTCCACAAAGGCGGCCAGCTCGTCCGCCTGGCGGGCAAAGGCACGTACCACGCGTGCACCGACGTAGTTTTCGCGCGTCAGCAGCGTCACACGGTCCAAGCCGTTCTGGGCCTCATGGTAGATGGGCACGGTCACGCGCATGATGGCCCATATAATAAGCGACACCATGATCGTAACGCCGATGAAAAGCAGCGTCAGCTTCGGGCTGATGGAGAACGCCATAATAAGCGCGCCGATCACGATGAACGGCGAGCGCAGCAGCAGACGCAGCGTCAGGTTGACGCCGTTCTGTACCTGATTGATGTCGCTCGTCATGCGGGTGACAAGCGTCGGGGTGCCGATGCCGTCCAGCTCGCTGTAGCTCAGCGTGCCAATATGGCGGAACAGGTCCTTGCGCAATGCCGTGCCAAAGCCCAGCGCCGCCTTTGCGGAGAACCACTGGGCCGTCAGGCTGCTGGCCAAGCCGATAGCAGCCAGCAGGACCAGCAGGCCGCAGCGCGTCCAGATGAAGGCTGCATCCTCGTTTTTGATGCCCGTGTCAATGATGCTGGCAATGACCAGAGGCACAAACAATTCAAAACAGGCTTCCAGCATCTTGAAAAGCGGCGCTAACAGGGCTTGCTTCTCATAGCCCTTGATGTAGCGCATCAATTTGTGCATTGAAAACCACCTCATACGTAAAAATAAAAACAATCAGTTTATTATACCACGGTTTTCTCAATTTGTCTTGCAGAATCCCCCAGATTTCGATGATTATTTATTGGCCCGGCGTCTATACTTTCAATGGGTACTTTTCAGAGGAGGATTTGCAGATGTTCTGGGTCTACAGATATAAAGGTTTTTCCTTCACGGCGGCACGCACCGTGCACACGGCGCTGGTGCTGGCGGGGCAGCAGGGGTGCAGCCAGGCGGATACCGGCCATTTGCTGCTGGCGCTGGTGCAGACAGCACAGGGGACAGCGGCGGATTTTCTGCGCCGCAAGCGGGTGACATCCACCGCCCTGGCCGAGCATACCGCCGCCCACGCGGCGGGCCGTCCGCGCCGCCTGCACAGCCGGGACCTTGCCCCCGAGCTGAGCAAGGCCATGGAGTTTGCCGTGCTGGGGGCGCACGCGGCCAGTGCCGCCAGGGCGGAGAACGAACACCTGCTCTGCGCCATCCTCGAGGACTCGTCCTGCACGGCCAGCCGGTGGCTGGCGGCTCTGGGCATCGAGCTGCCGCAGGCCGCGCGGGAATGCCGCCAGCTTTCCGGTCAGCTTGTGCTGCCCGCCCAGCCGCGGATGGCTGCCTCCCGCACAGGCCGCCCCAGCGATAAATACGGCCGCGACCTGACGCGCCTCGCACAGGAGGGGCGGCTCGACCCGGTGCTCTGCCGTGATGCCGAGCTGGATCGCATGATTGAAATTCTCTGCCGCCGCCAGAAAAACAATCCCTGCCTCCTGGGTGAGCCGGGTGTCGGCAAGTCTGCGCTGGCGGAGGCACTGGCGCAGCGGATCGCCGCGGGGCAGATCACCCCGGCACTGCGCGGCAAGCGGGTGCTGGCGCTGGACATGGCGTCGATGGTCGCGGGCACCAAATACCGCGGCGACTTTGAGGAGCGGTTCAAGAACCTGTTGGAAGAACTGTACCGTGACCGCTCAACGATTTTGTTTATCGATGAAATCCACATCATTGCCGGGGCCGGGGCGGCGGAGGGAGCCATTGACGCCGCCAGCATCTTAAAGCCGATGCTGGCACGCGGCGAAATTCAGCTTATCGGCGCGACCACACCTGAGGAATACCGCAAAACCATCCAGAAGGATTCCGCGCTCGAGCGCCGCTTTGGAAGGGTCATGGTCGAGGAGCCCACCCCTGCTGCCGCAGAAACGATTCTGGCCGGACTGATGCCGCGGTATGAGCGCTACCACGGTGTCAGCATCCCGCCCGAGGCCATCCACGCCGCGGTGGAGCTGAGCGTGCGTTACCTGCCCGGGCGGTATCTGCCCGACAAGGCCATTGACCTGCTGGACGAAGCCGCCGCGGCCCGCCGCATTGCCGATGCCAGCGGGAACCGCCGGGCACTGACCCCCGCCGATATTGCAAGGGTCGTCAGCAAGGCCAGCGGCGTGCCCGCAGAGCGCGTGGGCGAAGCCGAGAGGGAGCGGCTTGCGAATCTGGAACAGCGCCTTGCCGCCGAGGTCATCGGCCAGCCGCAGGCCGTGGCCGCCGTGGCATCCGCCATCCGACGCAGCCGCACCGGCCTGCGGGAGAGCGGGCGGCCCATAGGAGCAATGCTGTTCCTCGGGCCGACGGGCGTCGGCAAGACCCAGCTGGCACGCACGCTGGCAAAATGCTGGTTCGGCAGCGAAAAAGCCCTGCTGCGCTTTGACATGTCGGAGTATATGGAGCGGCATACCGTCGCACGGCTGCTCGGCGCGCCGCCGGGCTATGTCGGCCACGACGAGGGCGGCCAGCTGACCGAGGCCGTGCGCCGCCGCCCGTACAGTGTTGTCTTATTTGATGAAATCGAAAAGGCGCACAGCGACATCCAGAACCTGCTGCTGCAAATCTTGGAAGACGGCAATCTGACCGACTCCCAGGGACGCCGGGCGGATTTTTCCAACACTATTATTCTGCTTACCTCTAATCTGGGTGCGCGGTGTCTGTCCGGGCAGACGTCGCCGCTGGGCTTTGGGGCCGCCGCTGCCGAGACCCGGCGCCGCGGCCAGCAAGCCATCCAGGAGGCTAAGGAGTTTTTCCGCCCCGAGCTGATGGGGCGCTTGGATGAGACCGTCCTCTTTGACCCGCTCGGCCCGGAGCAGCTGGCCGGGATCGCAGACCGGCTGCTTGTCGAGCTTGAGCAGCGCGCAGCCCGGCAGGGCTACACGCTGCACCACACGCCCGCCGCAGCCAAGATGCTGGCCGGGGACAAGGTGCCGCCCTATGGTGCGCGGGAGCTGCGCCGCACCGTCAGCCGTGCCGTGGAGCAGGCCCTTGCGGACCGCATCGCTGCCGGTACAGCCCACCCCGGCACCGTTTACACCGCCGATGTGGACGCCGACGGGCACATTATCCTGACCGAGGATACACTGGCGGCGTGCGTGTAGCATAAGCAAAACGAGGTACCTGCTTTCCGTGGCAGATACCTCGTTTTGCTTATTATAAGTGTATAATTGTTGTAAAAGGGAAAAGTCCTCAATCCTTCACATACAGCCCGCAATGGCACGCACCGTGGTAGTCCGGGTCGGCCAGCTGCTCCTTGAACTCCTTGCAGATGCAGATATTCTCCGGAATATGCTGCAAGCGGCAGGGGCAGTAGCCGCCCGTGCGCTTGAGGCCCTCGCGGATGGTTTTGACGATTTCCTCATTAGGGTTTAGGTGAAATTTCGGCTTTTCCATAGTGTTACCTCGTTTACGGTTTTACGCGGAACTCCTGCTCGCAGTAGATGCAGCGATAGCGTCCGCTCGGCGTCAGAGCAAAGATGTGGTCACAGCCCTCCTCGATAGAAGTGATGCAGCGCGGGTTCGTGCATTTGATGACGTTGACCAGCCGCTTGGGCTGCTCGGGGTGTTTTTTCTCCGTCACCCTGCCGTCCCGGATAAAGGTGATGGAGATTTTCGGGTCGACATAGGCGAGAACGTCAAAGCTCATCTCGCTGACATCGCCCTCGATCTTTATTATGTCCTTTTTTCCGTCCTTTTGGCTGCGGACGTTCTGCAAAAGGGCCACGCTGGCATTGTGCAGCTTTTCCAGCTCCATCATGTGGTAGAGCGCCAGACCCGTGCCTGCGGTAATATGGTCAATGACCACGCCGTTCTGGATTTCATCAACCTTCAACATTGAACGCTACCTCCCCGGTCTTTGGGTCTTTGAGACCCAGCAAAGTCATGATCAGCGCCATGCGCATATGGACACCGTTCTGCACCTGGTCAAAGTACGCTGCGCGCGGGTCGTCATCCACGTCCAGCGTGATCTCATTCACACGGGGCAGGGGATGCAGCACCGGCATATCCGCGGGGGCCAGAGCCAGCTTTTCCTTTGTCAGAACATAGCTGTTTTTCAGACGGATGTAATCTTCTTCATTAAAGAACCGCTCTTGCTGGACGCGAGTCATGTAGAGGACGTCCAAATCGGGCAGAGCCTCCTCCATGCTGCGTGTCTCAACATAGGGGATGTTGTTAGGCTCGAGGATCTCGCTGATGATGTAATCCGGCACGCGCAGCTCCTCGGGTGAGATGAGCACAAACTTCATGCCCGGCAGACGGGACAGGCTCTTGATCAGGCTGTGTACCGTGCGGCCAAACTTGAGGTCGCCGCAGAAGCCGATGGTCAGATGATCCAGGTGCCCCTTGCGCTGGCGGATCGTCATCATGTCCAGCAGCGTCTGGGTGGGGTGGCTGTGGCCGCCGTCACCGGCGTTGATGACCGGAATACGGCTGTAGCGGGACGCGCGCAGCGGTGCCCCCTCCTTGGGGTGGCGCATGGCGGCAATGTCTGCCACACAGCTGATCACGCGGATGGTATCGGCTACGGTCTCGCCCTTGGAGGCGCTGGAAACACCGGCATCGGGGAAGCCCAGTACCTGACCGCCCAGGTTCAGCATGGCCGCCTCAAACGAAAGACGGGTACGGGTGCTCGGTTCGTAGAACAGTGTTGCCAGCCGCTTACGGGCAGCTACATCTTTATAGGCAGCCGGGTCATCATGGATACGGTCTGCAAGGTCCATCAGGCTGAGCGTTTCTTCCAGCGTGAAATCCGCCGGGTCGATCAAATGTCTCATACACAATCCCCTTTGTTTACTCTATTTATTCCAAACGGCGCTGTGCCGTTCAAAATCAAATCAGCTTGCGCACCATCGCAAAGTCAAAGAAATCCGTATAGCAGGTCTGGCAGCAAAGCACCGGCTTGCAGGTGCGGGAATAGCAGATCTCATCCAGCTGCAAAAGCGCCTGCTCCGGGCGCAGCCCCAGCTGGCGGCGGATGCCGGGCACCCCCTGTACGGCGTGCAGCGTCGTCAGCGTCTCGGTGACCTCCACATGGCAGTGCTGCTCCACGATCTCAAAGATCGGGCGGCTGAAATCGATCGTATCCAGCCGCTTGCCGCCAAACAGCGCCAGCGGCAGAATATCGGTGGAGTAGAGCACCGGCGTTTCATCGGCCAGTACCCGGCGGCGCACAAACACAAGTGTGTGCTCGCGCTCCGGGTCAAGGCCGAGCTTTGCGGCCAGCTCCGGCATGGCAGTCTCCCGCGTGACCATCAGGTTATCGCTGTGGGGCACGCGGCCAATTGAGCGGATCATGCGGTTAAATTCCAGCTTCTGGTCCATGCGGTTCTCGACCCGGACCACATCGCGGTTGACAAGGGTGCCGATGCCGCGCACACGCTCCACATAGCCGTCGCGCTCCAGATCGCTCAGGGCATCGCGCACCACGGTGCGGCTCACGCCCAGAACATCGGCCAGCTCCAGCTCGCTGGGCAGCTGGGCGGCGTCTGCATAGCGTCCGCGGCGCAGCTCCTCCAGCAGGCGCCGGGCTGCCTGATGGCTGCGCAGCTCACCGCCCAGGCGGTTTTCCGTCGTTTTATTCATGCAAAAATTCCTTTCGTGCCCGGCATACGTCCGCCAGGCAGCATTTGTCGCAGTAGGGCTTGGTGCGAGCTGTGCACACGGCGCGGCCATGGTCCACCAGCCGGTGGCAGAAGCCGTTGCCCTCCGCAGGCGGGATGATCTTCCACTGCTCCCGCTCGACCTTGGCCGGCTCCTTGACGTTGTCCACCAGCCCGATGCGGTTGCACAGCCGGATGCAGTGGGTGTCCGTCACGATGGCAGGCTTGCCGAATACGTCCCCCATGATCAGATTCGCACTCTTGCGGCCCACGCCGGGCAGGGCAAGCAGCGCGTTGAAATCATCCGGCACATGGCAGTCGTACCTGTCGCGCAGCATCCGCATACAGGCTGAAATATCCCGTGCCTTGCTGTGGCCCAGCCCGCAGGGCTTGACGATGGCCTCAATATCCGCAGGATCCGCTGCAGCCAGTTCTTTTACGCCGGGGTACTTGGCAAACAGCTCCTGCACCACCACGTTTACGCGGGCATCGGTGCACTGGGCCGCCAGCCGTACCGACACAAGCAGCTGCCACGCATGGTCATAATCCAGCGTGCAGTCGGAATCGGGATATTCTGCCTTCAGGCGCGCAATACAGATCGCAGCCAGCTCTTGTTTGGTCACAGCATTTTCTCCGTTTCAATCCTTTTCTCTTGATTCTACCACGCCGAGCCGTTATAATCAAGTATAGAAGTATGATGTTTTGGTACACTATCTCAAACTTATCTAAAAAAAGGAACGCAAAATGGAACCATTGGCACAGCGTCTGCGCCCGCGCACCCTGGATGAGGTCTGCGGCCAGCAGCATCTACTCGGCAAAAATCAGGTTTTCCGCCGCACCGTCGAGAGCGGCAAGATTCCCAACATGATCTTCTACGGCCCGTCCGGCGTCGGCAAGACCACCGTTGCCAGCATCATTGCAGCGGGCAGCGGTATGCAGCTGCACAAGCTCAACGGCACGACGGCCTCGACGAGCGACATCAAGTCGGTGCTCGCGGACATCGGCACACTCGGCGCGTCGGGCGGCATTCTTTTATATCTTGACGAGATACAATATTTTAACAAGCGCCAGCAGCAGAGCCTTCTGGAATGTGTGGAGCAGGGTACCGTCACCCTGATTGCCTCCACCACCGAGAATCCCTACTTTTATGTATATAACGCGCTGCTGTCCCGCTGCACGGTGTTTGAGTTCAAATCCCTGACCACCGACGACATCCGCACCGGGCTGCGCAGCGCCGCTGCACGCCTCGGGGCTGAGGACAAGTCTCCCGTGCTCATTCCCGACGACGCGCTGGAATACCTGGCCCAGAGTGCGGGCGGCGATATGCGCAAGGCGCTGGGCAATCTGGAATTTGCCGTCACCGCTGCACCCGTAGAAAACGGCAGCCGCACGATCACACTGGACATGGTGCAGCAGGTCGCCGTACGCACGGCCATGCGGTATGATAAGCTCGGCGACGACCACTATGACATCGTCTCGGCCTACCAGAAGTCGATGCGCGGCTCCGACCCCGACGCGGCGCTGCACTATCTGGGCCGTCTGCTGGAAGCGGGTGACCTGCCCAGCGCCTGCCGCCGTTTGATGGTCTGCGCGTGCGAGGATGTCGGCCTGGCCTGGCCGCAGATCATCCCCATCGTCAAGGCCGCTGTTGACATTGCCAACGCCGTCGGTCTGCCGGAAGCCCGTCTGCCGCTGGCGGATGCCGTGGTGCTGGTGGCTACCGCGCCCAAGTCCAACTCCGCCTACGACGGCATCAATGCCGCCATTGCGGACATTCAGGCCGGGCGCACGGGGCCCATCCCGCGCCAGCTGCAAAACAAGCACTACGACGGCGCGGACGCCAAGGTCAAGGGGCAGCACTACCTCTACCCGCATGACTACCCCAACCACTGGACCGCCCAGCAATACCTGCCCGACGCCATCAAGGATCGGCAGTACTATGTCCCCGGCGATAATAAAAACGAGCAGGCTTTCGCACAATACTGGAAAAAAATCAAAGGAGAACTGTAATCATGCCCAACCTCCACTGCGAAGCCATTGCCTTCCCGTCGTCGGACGGAAAGCACACCTCCTCCGCATTCCTCTACACCGTACCCGGCCAGCCTGTGCGGGCTGTCCTTCAGCTCAGCCACGGCATGTGCGAATATGTGCGCCGCTATGCACCGATGGCCGAGTTCTACGCTGCCCACGGCATTGCGCTGGCGGGCAACGACCACCTCGGCCACGGTGACACCGCCCAGGCAGGGGAGCACGGCCACTACGGTGAGCCGAATGGCCGTTGCCACCTCCTGAACGACCTGCACACGATGAACCGTATCCTGCATGAGCGCTTTCCCGATACGCCCATCATCCTCTACGGCCACAGCATGGGCAGCTTTTACGCGCGCTGGTACGCCGAAAAGTGGCCGGAGAGCATCACGGCACTGGTCATTTCCGGCACAGCGGGCCCCAGCTTTATGAACATCATCGGGCAAAGGCTGGCCGGGCTGATTGCACGGGTCAAGGGTCCGCGTTATGTCTCACCGCTGATGGTCAAGCTGAATTTCGGCAGCTACTGCAAAAAAATCGAGAACGCGAAGTCTGCCAATGACTGGCTGACCCGTGATGAGGCTGTTGTTAATGCCTATGATGCGGACGGTCTGTGCACCTTCCGGTTTACCGCTGCGACCTACCGCGAGATGCTCGCGACGCTCAACCACGTCAGCACAAAGGCATGGGCACAGGCTATTGACAAGGATCTGCCCGTGCTGCTGATTGCCGGTGACTGCGACCCTGTCGGCGACTACGGCAGCGGCGTGCGCAAGGTCTGGGCCATGCTGGGCGACGCCGGTGTCAGGGATCTGACCTGCCAGATTTTTGAAGGGGGCCGCCACGAGCTGCACAACGAGACAAACCGCGACGAGGTGTTCGACTACGTGTTGACCTGGATCGAGGATCACATTTCCTGACGTTGTATCATGTAATATTTCCTCCGCCAGCCCGGCGGGGGATTTTTTCTATTTTTTCTATTGACAAAGCTGTATTCAGCGTGTATTATTGTATTAAGCTCTTAACACAATAATACAAAGGAGCATAAAACACCATGAACTGGAACATTACTGCGGGCCGCCCGGTCTATGTGCAGCTGGTCGAGCAGTTGGAGCTTGCCCTCGTCGCGGGGGAGTTCCCGCCCGGCAGCCGCATTCCGCCCGTGCGGGAGCTGGCCGCTGACGCCGGGGTCAACCCCAACACCATGCAGCGCGCTTTGCAGGAGCTGGAAAGCCGCGGCCTTTTGCAGGCGCAGCGCACCGCCGGGCGCACCGTCACAGCGGATGACACTGCCCTGCAGGCCTTGCGCCGTCGGCGCGCCGGCACGCTGGCGGCGGAGTTTCTGCACCAGATGCAGGCCCTCGGCCTGACCGAAGCCGAAATCGAGACCCTGCTGCGCGAGACCGCACAGCAGCCACCAAAAAAGGAGTAAACCATGGATGCAATTTATGAGGTACACGGCCTGACCAAGCGCTATGGCCGCACCGCTGCGCTGAACGGCGTGGACTTTGCCGTCACGCCGGGCAAGCTCGTTGGCCTGCTTGGCCCCAACGGCAGCGGCAAAACAACGCTTATGAAAATCTCTGCCGGGCTTTTGCAGCCCACGGCGGGCAGCGTCATTATTGATAAAGTTCCTGTCGGCGTTTTCACCAAGGCTGTCACCAGCTATCTGCCGGACCGTATGGCCCTGCCGACGGAGTTCACCGCCGACGACGCCGTAAGTCTGTACGCGGATTTCTTCACCGATTTTGACAAAGTCAAGGCAAACGCCATGCTGGCCGACCTGCATATCGGCGGGCGGGACAAAATCGATTCCATGAGCAAGGGCACACAGGAAAAGATGCAGCTCTGCCTGACGATGAGCCGTGCCGCCAGGCTCTACCTGCTGGATGAGCCTCTGGGCGGCGTGGACCCCGCCGCCCGCGACTACATTTTAAGCACCATCATGCACAACTACAGTGAGGATGCCGCGCTTATGCTGTCCACGCACCTCATCGGCGACATTGAGAAGGTGCTGGACGAGGTCATTCTTTTACAGGACGGCAAGGTCCTGCGCCAGACCGCCGTCGACGAGCTGCGCGAGGAAACAGGGGAGAGCGTGGACGCTTACTTCCGGGAGGTTTACAAATGCTGACGAATCTTTTACATTATGAGTTCAAATCCACAGGCCGTGTTGTTCTGCCCATTGCGGCGGGCGTGCTTGTGCTGAACATTTTTACTAATATTCTGAGCCATTTTGTCCAGAACACCTCCGACAGGCTGCCGCTGGCCGGGGTAGCCATGGCCTTGCTGGCACTGGCATCTGCCGTAAGCCTTCTTGTTGTGCTCGCCATCTGCTTTTTTATTGAAATTCAGCAGTTTTACCGCCTGTTGGGCGAGCGCGGGTACTTGATGCTGGCTCTGCCCGTGCCCATTTGGCAGCACATTGCTGCTAAGGTCATCTGCGGCACGGTATGGACGCTGTTCGGCATGGTATTTTTTACACTTTGCGGCATGCTGACTACCGACACGGTCAGTGGCAGCGGGTTTGCATTGGATTTCAGCCGCGTCACTGCCGAGGATGTCGCCATCTGGTCTGCAATGCTTTTGATTATATTGGCCCTTATCGCGGGCGCACTGCTGCACGCATATCTGGCCTGTGCCTTTGCCGCGCAGTTTACCCAGCAGCGGCTTCTCATCAGCATCGCCGCCTACTTTGTCATCGGCTTTATCGGGCAGATGGCAGCCCTTGTGACGGCAGTCTTTGTCGCGTTCCGCGGGTACAAGTACCTGAACAATACTAACTTCAGCGCCGCGTCGTTTTTCGGTCCCGACAATACCTTGGGCGTTATCGTGCTCACCCTGCTCGCCGTCTTTGCGCTGATTGCCCTTGTCGATGCCCTGCTGTGGGCACTGACCCAGTGGCTCATGACAAAGCGGCTGAATCTGGCGTAATTTTACTAGAAAAACATAAAGCCCGCCGCTTTATCCGTATCCCGGAAAAGCGGCGGGCTTCGTTTATTTTATAAATGCCTCGATGGCTTGTGCGTCGCGGATGCCCTTGGAGTAGAGCTTTTTCAGCGCCTCTTGGTCGCGGGTCAGCGTCTTGACGCCGCAGGTATCGTCTGGTGCGATGATAAGCACCTTGCCCTCGGCTGCCAGCTGTTCCGCCAGCGCGATACCCTCGTTATAATGCTGCGCCCGCAAGGCCAACTGCTCGGCCGCCTTAGGATAGCGGCGGCGGATGACTCGTGCCAGCTTACGGTCGGTGCTGTCAGCGCGCACAGTGCCTTCTGGCTTTGTCAGAATCAGCACGACCTTGTCACAGCCGTCCGCAAATGCCTTTTTCAAGGGGATCGTATCACCCAGCGCGCCGTCGTAATAGGGGATGCCGTCAATGACGATTGGCTTGCAGGCCACCGGGATGCAGCAGGAAGCCATCAGCACGCGGTAGTCATCCTGATGCATATCGCTGCGTGTAAAGTATTTTGGCTTGCCAGTTGTCGCATCGGTGGCGATCATATACCACTCCATCCGATTGGCAGACATTTTTTCAAAATCCAGCGGATTCTCGCAGCCCGCGTTGCTCAATGTGCCGTAGATGTATTGCAGGTTCAAAAACGACCCGCTGCGCAACATATTGCCCGCGCCCATGTACTGCCTGCGCATCGAGTATTCCTCATAAAACAGGTAGTTCCGCCCGCGCTGGCCGCTCAGATAGGAAGCAAGGTTCGCGCTGCCCGCCGAAATGCCGATGCCGTAATCAAATTTCACGCCGTTTTCCAAGCACCAGTCGAACACGCCCGCCGCGTAAATGCCGCGCAGCCCGCCGCCCACATCGATAACGCCGATTTTTGCCACATTCATTTCACCTCTCTATGCGGATAATTATAACACGCCGCCCACCACCGCGCACCGTACAATCTGCGGCAAATGTCTTGACTTTTCCCGCAGGGGGATTGGCCTTGACCTCCTGACAGAGGAACAATGCACTCTGTTGGAGGAGCTTTGCTGATTTTTACCTCGTTTACAGACCGTTAGTCTGCAAATGCAAAGGAGGCATTTATGAATTTTCGTTTTTACCGCCTGATTTTCTGTCAATGCACCGCTGCGCTTGCAAACGCTGCACTTCGTTTTGCTCTGTCACTGCACTTGTATCTCGTCGTGTGCGGCAAAATTTACGGCACGCTGGCGCGCAGGTATTTCCCGATTCTGGTGGGGAAGTGGCGGCCGGGGCAGCCGGTTTTGCAGTAAAAAAATGATACTGCGCACCGCTTTACCGAAATATGAAATTTTCATTACCATAATATGAAAGGTTTTTATTGACAAACATTCCACAAGCCGTATAATGTATCTTGTGTGTGCATCTATAGGGCAAATCTTTTCTGCCCTGACACATTGGCGTTGTATGTGCTGCTTGCAGCGGCTTCTTCAGCAGGGAGTCGTGTAACAAACCTTTGCGGGGCGGCATAATTGGCGCTGACTCGTCAAGGACTCTGTGCCGACCCAAGGAAGAAACGGTGCGTAAAGAGAGTGCTGTAACGGGAAATTCCGCAAAGGGGGATGCAATAAAAATGAATGAAAATCTGATCGTATCTCTGAAAGACATTGTTGTCGAGTTCGATGGGCAGAAGGTTCTGGACGGGCTTTCGCTGGACATCCACGACAAGGAGTTTGTCACCTTCCTGGGCCCCTCGGGCTGCGGCAAGACGACGACCCTGCGTGTGATTGCCGGCTTTGTAACACCGAAATCGGGCAATGTCTTTTTTGATGGCAAGGACATCGCCAACATGCCGCCGTACAAGCGGCCTGTGAACACGGTGTTCCAGAAGTATGCGCTGTTCCCGCACCTGAACGTGTTTGAGAACGTCGCCTTCGGTCTGCGCCTGAAAAAGATGACCGAGGATGAGATCCGCCCGAAGGTGCTCGAGATGCTCGAGATCGTCGGCCTGAAGGGCTTTGAACGCCGCAGCATCTACCAGCTGTCCGGCGGCCAGCAGCAGCGCGTGGCCATTGCCCGCAGCCTGGTCAACCAGCCCCGCGTCCTGCTGCTTGACGAGCCGCTCGGCGCGCTCGATCTCAAGCTGCGCAAGGAGATGCAGCTGGAGCTGAAGCGCCTGCAGCGTGAAATGAACATCACCTTCGTCTACGTCACCCACGATCAGGAGGAAGCCCTGACCATGTCGGATACCGTCGTTGTTATGTCCGGCGGTAAGATCCAGCAGATCGGCTCCCCGCAGGATATTTACAACGAACCCAAAAATGCCTTTGTCGCCCGCTTTATCGGTGACTCCAACATTGTCGACGGCGTCATGCTCAAGGACTTTCTGGTCAACTTCGGCGGCCATGATTTCACCTGTGTGGACCGCGGCTTTAAAGTCAACGAGCCTGTGCAGGTCGTCATCCGCCCGGAGGACGTGCAGATCGTGCCGCCCTCTATCGGTATGCTGACCGGCCTTGTGCGCGAGGTCATCTTCAAGGGCGTTCACTTTGAAATGCACGTCGATGTGGAAGGCTATGAGTGGATCATCCATTCCACCCAGGCCAGCCAGCCCGGCGAGCTTATCGGCATGAACATCGGCCCGGACGAAATTCATATCATGAAGCGTTCGGAGGTGTGATCCATGCTCAAATCCAAATCCTCCCGCTGGCTGGCCGGGCCGTATCTGGTCTGGATGGCCATTTTCACAGTCGTACCGCTTTTCATCGTCATCTGGTACGCCATGACGAACGCGGACGGCCAGTTCACCTTCGACAACCTCACCCAGATCGGGCGGTATTCCAGCGTGTTTGCCCGCAGCCTGATTTTGGCCGCGATTTCTACCGTGATCTGCCTGGTCATGGCGTTTCCGGTGGGGTATTTTCTCTCCCGCCTGCGCGCCAACAAGCAGCACATTATGCTGATGCTCATTATGCTGCCCATGTGGATGAACTTCCTGCTGCGCACCTACGCCTGGATGACACTGCTGGAGAAAAACGGCCTTATCAACAAGTTCTTCAGTTTGTTCGGCCTCGGCCCCTTCAACATGATCAACACCTCAGGTGCGGTTGTGCTGGGCATGGTGTACAACTACCTGCCGTTTATGATTTTGCCCATCTACACGGCCATGACAAAAATCGATGATTCCATCATTGAGGCCGCGCAGGATCTAGGCTGCAACGTCTGGCATATTCTGTTTCGGGTGCTCGTCCCGCTGACCGGCCCCGGCATTGCCACCGGCATCACGCAGGTGTTTGTGCCCGCAGTCTCTACTTTTATTATCAGCCGTATGCTGGGCGGCGGCTCCAACCTGCTGATCGGCGATTTGATCGAGCTGCAGTTCCTTGGCAACTCCTACAATCTGAATCTCGGCTCCGCCATGAGCCTGGTGCTGATGGTCATTGTCCTGCTCTGCATGAGCTTCACTTCGAGCTTTGACGAGTCCGAGATGGAAGGAGTGATGTGATATGGCAAAAAAACATTCCGCATTGCTCATGCGCACCTACGTCATCCTGGTGTTCTGCTTCATGTATCTGCCCATCGCGGTCATGATTGCGTTCAGCTTCAATGAGAGCAAATCCCGCTCGAACTTTACGGGCTTCACCCTCGGCTGGTACAAAAGCCTGTTCCACAACGAGATGATTTTGTCCGCGCTGGGTCTTAGCCTTGTGCTGGCGCTGGTGTCCAGCATTATCGCCACGGTGCTGGGCACACTGGCGACCCTTGGCATCAACTCGATGTCCCGCAAAAGCCAGCTCATCATCAATAACATCAGCTATGTGCCTGTCGTCAATCCGGAGATCATCACCGGTGTCTCACTGATGCTTCTCTTCGTCATGGCGCAGAACTTCGGCATTGGCGGCGAGAGCGGCATCTTCGGCTGGCCGACGCTGCTGATTGCGCACATCACCTTCAATATCCCGTATGTTATCTTTAATGTAGGCCCCAAGCTGCGCCAGCTCGATCCCAGCCTGTACAATGCAGCGCTGGATCTGGGCTGCACACCGCGCCAGGCTTTCACCAAAGTCATCATGCCGCAGCTGTCCCCGGCCATTTTGTCGGCATTCCTCATCTGCCTGACCTACTCTATCGATGACTTCATGATTTCCTACTTCAACTCCGGCACGATGCAGACACTGCCTATCGCCATCTACTCGATGACCCGCAAGAAGGTCAGCCCCGAGATCAACGCGCTGTCTGCAGTCATATTCTGCGTCATTCTGGCAATCATCCTGATTTCCAACGCCGCAGACTCCCGCGCCTACCGCCGCAACCAGAAGGCCATCCGCAAAGCCATGCTGGACGAAGGGGGGCGCTGAAGATGAAGCTGAAAAAGTTTTCCGCTGCAGCGCTGGCCGCACTGACTGTCACCATGATGAGCGCCGCGCCGGTGCTGGCCGCCGATGACATCGAGGTCAACGAGGATATTTCCGTCTCCGGCGACTACGATTGGAAGCGCTTTGCCAACGACCATATCACGCTGAATGTCTACAACAACGGCCTGTACATCTCCGACGGTTCTGACGAGAGCATCAACGTTCTGTCCGCATTCGAGGAGCTGACCGGCATCAAGGTCAATTACACGACCTACGACTCCAACGAGAGCCTCTACGCCAAGCTGAAATCTGGCGGCGTATCCTATGATGTCATCTTCCCGTCGGATTACATGGTGGGCAAGATGGCCAAGGAGGGCATGCTGTCCGAGCTGAACATGGACAACATTCCGAACTTTGCCGGCATCGGTGAAACATATCTGGACCGCAGCTTCGACCCCGGCAACAAGTACAGCGTGCCCTACATGTGGGGCACAACGGGCCTGATCTACAACACGACGATGGTCGAGGAGCCGCCCACGAAATGGGCGGACATGTGGGATGTTGCGTACACAAACAATGTGCTGATGTTCAACAATTCCCGCGACGCTTACGCGATTGCAGCCAAGACGATTGGCCTGTCGATGAATCCGCAGTCCGTTGACGAGATTACCGCCATCACCGACGCGCTGAAGGCCCAAAAGAACATCGTGCAAGCCTATGTCATGGACGAGGTCTTTGACAAGATGGAGGGTGGCGAGGCCGCCATGGCGCCCTACTATGCGGGCGATGCCATCGCGATGATCGACGAAAACCCAGACCTTGCTTTCGTCCACCCGGAGGAAGGCGTCAACTTCTTCATCGACAGCATGTGCATTCCGGCCAACGCCAAACACCAGGAGGCCGCCGAAATGTTCATCAACTACCTGTGTGAGCCGGACGTCGGC
>ERZ824480.1501-NODE-1501-length-20345-cov-2.936718_pt1 | contig 20345 bp, 18 predicted proteins | sample MGYA00519861_ERZ824480 | MGnify/ENA primary metagenome ERZ824480 (study PRJEB31778, sample SAMEA3449152) | human gut metagenome | biome: human gut; feature: human-associated habitat; material: faeces | place: United Kingdom | collected 2010/2012 ... | reverse complement strand
CTGTTACAAAAGGAACACCGCCAATGACGGCAACGATAGATTTATTTTGGTTCGGTCTTTTCTAATCACCCGAACAGAATCATTTCGAACAGAAGGAGAGAAGACATGGAAGGAAAAGGAAGAATAACAGGACATACAGGATTATTGGCATTGCTCGGTTCCCCAGTAGGACACTCAGGCTCCCCGGCAATGTATAACTATAGCTTTGAAAAATTAGGATTAGATTATGCATACGTAGCATTCGACATAAAAGTAGAAGAAGTAAAGGCAGCCTTGGATGCCATGCGCCTTTTCCACATGCGTGGCTGCAATGTAACGATGCCATGTAAGACAGAAGCTGCAAAATATATGGATGAGCTTTCACCGGCAGCCCGGATTATCGGAGCAGTCAATACCATAGTAAATGAAGATGGAAAATTAATCGGACATATGACAGACGGTGAAGGATTTGTAGGCAATTTAAGAGACCATGGAATTGAGATAAAAGGAAAGAAAATCACAGTAGCAGGAGGCGGCGGAGCAGCCACAGCCATTCAGGTACAGTGTGCGCTGGACGGGGCAAGAGAAATCAGTATTTTCAATATCAAAGATGACTTCTTCGAAAGAACACTGGAAACAGCAGAGAAGATTAGAAAAGAAGTGCCGGGCATTGTGGTAAATGTGTATGACATTGCAGATACTGCAAAGATGACAGAAGAGATTCAAAGCTCTGACATTTTTGCCAATGCAACAATCGTTGGAATGAAACCGATGGAAAAAGAAAGCGTTGTGAAAGATACATCCGCATTCCGTCCGGGACTGGTGGTTGCAGATGCTGTTTATAATCCGGAAGAGACAAGATTACTCCGGGAAGCAAAAGAAGCAGGCTGCACCTGTCTCAATGGAAAGGGAATGTTACTGTGGCAGGGTGTTGCTGCATTCCGCCTGTACACCGGAGAAGAGATGCCGGTACGGGAAGTGAAAGAGAAGTTTTTCCAGTAGGATAAGGAGTAAGAAATGGAGCAGACGGTAGTCAGAATCAGGACATTGGAAATCGGAAGCGGAATGCCAAAGATTTGTGTTCCGGTTGTAGGAAAGACGGAAAAAGAAATATTAGAGGGCGCAGAGCGGGCGAAGACTGCAAAACCGGATCTGGTGGAATTTCGTGTGGACTGGTATGAAGAAGCTGCAGACAGTAAAAAAGTAGTCGCACTGTTAGAAAAGCTTCGCAAATGTTTGGGAGAACTTCCGGTTTTATTTACCTTCCGAAGCAGCAGGGAAGGCGGAGAAGCTGCCTTAAGCGACGGCGCATATCAAAGCTTAAATGAAGCAGCAATTGCATCCGGGTTTGTGGACTGCGTGGATGTGGAATTATTTTCCGGGGATGCTGTTGTAAAGGCAGTAGTAGCGGCAGCACATAGCAATAATGTAAAAGTCATTGCATCCAATCATGATTTTGAAAAAACACCGGCAGCAGAAGAACTCCTTGCCAGACTTCAGAAAATGGAAGCACTTGGCGCAGATATTCCAAAGATTGCCGTTATGCCACAAAGCAGCAAGGATGTTTTAACACTGCTTACGGTAACGGAAAGCTGGAAGGAAACAGGGAAGACACCTGTTATTACCATGTCTATGGCAGGAGAGGGCTTAATCAGCCGTCTTTGCGGAGAAATCTTTGGCTCGGCAGTTACCTTTGGCGTAGCCGGAAAGAGCAGCGCACCGGGACAGATAGATGTAGAAGAACTGCGGCAGATATTGGAAATCATACATCAGAATAGCAATAGACAGTAAAAATAATAGGGAAGAATTTCAATCGATATTTGGAATCATACATATGGAAAGGAATTAGAAAATGGCAGAGAATATTTTTCTGATTGGATTTATGGGAGCCGGAAAGAGCACCATAGCAAAAGTATTAAAAGAGAAATTAAATGTTCCTCTTTGCGAAATGGATGAAATGATTGCAGAGCAGCAGAAAATGGCTATCTCTGATATTTTTGCACAGTATGGTGAAACACATTTCAGAGATTTGGAGACACAGCTTGTAAAAGATATTTCAGAAAAAGACGGTGTCATCGTATCCTGCGGTGGCGGTGCAGTGCTGCGGGAAGAAAATGTATCTTTTATGAAAGAAAATGGCAGAATCGTTCTGTTATCTGCTACACCGGAAACCATTTATGAGAGAGTCCGCTACAGCAAGGACCGCCCGATTTTAAACGGCCATATGAATGTGGAGTACATCCGTGAACTGATGGAGAAACGCCGCAGCCGTTATGAAAGTGTTGCAGACCTTGCGGTGGCAACAGACGGCAGGAGTGCAGAGACAATCGCAGATGAGATTATTGCAAAGTTAAGAGAAGCATAATGGAAATGAGAGAGTATATAGAAGCAATCGCAGAAAGCTGCAGGAAGCTGATTATCAGTAATCCTGCCACAAAGCAGGAAGAGTATCGTAAAATTATCGTACAGAAAAAGGAAACCTTTTTCCAGATGGAAAAATATACGGACAAGCAGGTATTTCATGAGAATCTATCTGTAGAAGAATTAGAGACAGCATTGGAAGAACTGATGCAGAATCATTTTCGCCAGCTCAATGGATTTGATATAGAAGCAGAGCATATTCTTCTGGTATCCAAAAAAGGAGTGCCGTCTTATAAAAAGAAAAAGCTGCAGAATGCAGTAAATGAGACTGCAACCCATAACCGGAAGAAAAATTATCTCTTAGAAGAAGGTAAGGTCATTCCGCCGTTGGTGGATATGGGAATTTTTACTGCAGAGGGCAAAATCGTCCGCACCATGTATGATAAGTTTAAGCAGATTAACCGTTTTGTTGAAATCATCGATGATTATGTGAAGGACTGCAAAAAGGAGAAGCTTCATATCATTGATTTTGGCTGCGGTAAGTCCTATCTTACTTTTATTATGTACTACTACTTTACGGAAGTGCGCAAGATTCCGGTAGAGATTGTAGGACTGGATTTAAAGAAAGATGTCATAGAAAAATGTAATCAGGCGGCAAAAAAATACGGATATGACACCCTGCATTTTGAACTGGGAGATATCAATGGCTACAAAGCACCGTTTCCGGTGGATATTGTAGTATCTTTGCATGCCTGCGATACCGCAACGGATTTTGCCTTATACAATGCCATCAGCTGGGATGCGGAAATGATTTTCTCCGTGCCATGCTGCCAGCATGAATTAAATGAGCAGATGGAGAGCGAAAAGCCGCATCTGATGACCCGTTATGGCATTATCAAAGAGCGTTTTGCAGCACTGACAACGGATGCAATCCGTGCCAACCTCTTAGAGTGCTGCGGATACAAGAGCCAGGTCTTAGAATTTGTGGATTTGTCCCATACGCCAAAGAATCTTCTGATCCGGGCGAGAAAGGCAAAGATTTCAAAGGAGCATAAGCAGAAGCTTTTAAAAGAAGTGGATGCCATGTGCGAAGAATTCCAGCTAAAACCGTTACTCTACGGATTACTGCAAGTGGATGAAGGGAGAAATACGGATGCATTCAGAACAGGAAAATAATAGTTTTCCGGCAGAGTTTTTAGAGAGAATGAAGGAAATGTTAGGGGAAGAGTATCCTGCATTTTTTGAAAGCTTAGGGCAGGAGCGGCAGCAGTCGTTCCGGATTAATACAGGGAAAACCAGTGTATCAGAATTTTTACAACAGACAGATTGGAAACTAAAACCGGTTCCATGGTGTGAGACCGGTTTTTACTATGGAAAAGAGATTCGTCCGGGAAAACATCCTTATCACAATGCCGGTGTGTATTATATTCAGGAGCCGTCGGCTATGGTACCGGCAGAATGTCTTAAGGCACAGCCGGGGGATATCATCTTAGACCTCTGTGCAGCTCCCGGTGGAAAGAGTACCCAGATTGCGGCAGCTATGAAAGGGAAAGGAATCTTAATCTGTAATGAGATTCATCCGGCGAGAGCGAAGATTTTATCTGAAAATATTGAGCGGATGGGAATTAAAAATGCACTGGTATTAAATGAGACACCGGAGCAGCTGGCAGAGCGTTTTCCGGTCTGCTTTGATAAAATCATGGTGGATGCACCATGTTCCGGGGAAGGCATGTTCCGGAAGAATGAAGAGGCCGGAAATGAGTGGAGCCTTGACAATGTGAAGCTGTGTGCCGACCGGCAGGACGGCATCTTAGACTGTGCGTATGAGATGTTAAGACCCGGCGGCAGGATGGTATATTCCACCTGCACCTTTGCACCGGAAGAGGATGAAGGGAGCGTGCACCGTTTCTTAGAACGTCATCCGGACTGCCAGATTGCAGAAGGAATTGACAGTGAAGGCTTCATTCATGACAAAGAAGGCTGCATCCGACTGTTTCCGCATAAAATCGAAGGCGAAGGACATTTTGCAGCAGTGATAACGAAAGCAGGCGAAGGTTATGGCGGCTTTGGACTGACGGAAAAGGGCATAAAAGAAAAAGACTGCCCGGAATATCTTTCTTTTGTAAAAGAGAATTTAAAAGAAAAACCTCAGGGAGCAGTGCTTAAATTTGGAGAGCAGCTCTATCTGATGCCGGAAGGATTTCCTGCTTTAAAGGGGCTGAAGGTATTGCGGCCGGGACTGCATCTTGGCACCTTAAAAAAGAACCGTTTTGAACCATCCCATGCACTGGCACTTGCCATGCAGCCACAAGAGGCATTTCATGTTGCCATGCTTTCTTCTGGCAGTCAGGAAATCAGACAGTATCTGATGGGACAGACTTTTTCATGGGGAGGAGAAAAGGGCTGGTATTTAATCTGCGTAGATGGCTACAGCATCGGCTGGGGCAAGCTGGCAGGTGGAATCATGAAGAATCATTATCCGAAAGGGCTTCGTATGGTGGATATTACCTGAAAAGAGAGAATCTGAAAAAAGCTGCTTAAAATAAAACAAAATTAAGGAAATATTAATAAACACCGGGAATATCTGCTTGTGATTTAAAGGAAAATCGAATATGATTATTAAGTCGGAAAAAATGGAAAGTTAGAAAATTATGTGTGAAGAGACAAAGTTGGGAAAATTTTATCAAAAATACATAGCAAAATGGATACCATCATACGGACCACTGCCATTGGCATGGTGTGCCATTTTTAATACCATTATTTATTGGGGCACCCAGAGGCTGATGGCAAATGCAAAGCATTATGACCTGACCAGCAATCTGGACAGGAGTATTCCTTTTGTAAAAGAGTGGATTATTCTGTATGTTTTATTTTTTGCGTTCAGTTTAATAAATTATATTCTGGTATCGAGAGAAGATAAGGAAACATTTTTCCGTTTTGCAACAGCGGATATGTTGTCAAGAGTAATCTGCTGTATCTTCTTTATATTGCTTCCAACCACGAATATCAGACCGGAAGTGACAGGGCATGATTTCTGCAGCTGGCTGGTGCGTTTTATCTATGCATCGGATGCACCGACGAATCTCTTTCCATCCATCCATTGTCTGGTAAGCTGGTTCTGCTTCATCGGAGTAAGAAAGAGCCGTAAGATACCGGGCTGGTACAAAGGATGTTCTTTTGTGATGGCAGCATTAATTTGTGCATCCACCCAGTTTACCAAACAGCATTATATGATTGACCTGGTAGCAGGCATTTTTCTGGCAGAATTCTGCTGGTTTGTATCAAAACATACCGGAATGTACCGTCCGGTAATGAAAGTTTTTGATAAAATCGGAAGAAAGATATTCGGGGTGAAGCATTATGATGAGTAAGAAAAAAGGAATACTGAATGCAGTTTTTCTTATTACCGTATTTGCAATTACCATATATGCAATCTTTCATGGACAGGATTTAGGTGAATTGTTCGGCTATATCCGGAATACGGATTACCGGTACTGGCTTGTTGCGGTGGTCTGCGTGGTATTCTTTATCTGCAGTGAATCTGTTATCATATATTATATGATGCGAAGCATCCGGCAGAAGATAAAACTTATGCATTGTTTCCTGTATTCCTTTGTTGGATTCTTTTTCAGCTGTATTACACCATCGGCAACCGGAGGACAGCCGGCACAGATTTATTATATGAAAAAGGATAAGCTGTCCATACCGGTATCGACACTGGTTTTAATGATTGTAACCATTACCTATAAGCTGGTACTTGTGGTACTCGGCACATTGGTTGTAATTATTCGTCCGGCACAGATTATGCATTATCTTGAACCTGTGCTGGGATGGTGTTATCTGGGACTTTTATTAAATGTCTTTTGTGTGGCATTTATGATGTTTCTGGTTTTCCATCCGACACTGGCAGCTAATATGATGGATGCCATCATAAGAGGGCTTGGTAAAATTCATCTGATGAAACGTACTGAGTATTACCGGGAAAAAATGGCGAATGCCATGAAGCAGTATCAGGATGTGGCAGGATATTTCCGTACCCATAAATTGGTCGTAACCAATGTATTTTTGATTACCGTAGTACAAAGACTGTTACTCTTTTTTGTAACATATCTGACCTGCCGTTCCTTCGGAATCGATGGAACAGGGATGGTAACCATTGTTGTATTACAGGGAATGATTTCCGTTGCGGTGGATATGCTTCCGTTACCGGGAGGAATGGGAATCAGTGAATCACTGTTTTTATCTATTTTTGCACCAATCTGCGGTACACTGACATTGCCGGCGATGGTGGTAAGCAGGGGACTCAGTTATTACACAGAATTGATTTTAAGCGCAGTTATGACAGCCGTAGCACATTTTACGATAGGAAGACCGCGTAAACAGAAGAGAGAAGAAAGGTAGAAGGAAAATGATAGGTTTTTATGATTATACAGTAGTACTTACATATATTAGTCTGATGTGTTCTGTTTTTGGAATTACTCAGGCAATTGGAGGACATTACAGAACAGCGATTATCTGTCTGGCATTATCCGGATTATTTGATATGTTTGATGGAAAGATTGCAAGAACCAAAAAGAACCGTACTGATGATGAAAAATTATTTGGCGTTCAGATTGATTCCCTTTGCGATGTAGTCTGCTTTGGTGCGTTCCCGGCAGTAATCTGCTATGTGCTTGGTGTAAGAGGTATTCTTGGAACCATTGTTCTGGCATATTATTGTGTCTGCTCCGTGATTCGACTCGGATTCTTCAATGTGTTGGAAACCAACCGCCAGAGAGTAGAAGAGGGTGCCAATAAATATTATCACGGACTGCCGATTACAACGATGGCAATCGTACTGCCACTGGCATTTATGCTGAACTTTGTAATTGCGGAGCGTGAATTCAGTGTGTTACTACTCTTTGTTTTGGCAGTAGTTGGCACATTATTCATTGTAGATTTTAAATTGAGAAAGCCATCTAATGCATTTCTTGCAGTTTTGGTTATCCTTGTGGCATGTGCAGTAATTGCAATCTTCTTATTCTCAAAATATCATATTTCACTGTGCTTTCCGGGACTGGAGAATTCCATTTTAGACCGTCTGATGAGGTAGAAATTGTGTAACATTTCCTGTGATGAGGAAAAATGAGGAGGAAACGAAGATGCGTTGTGTAGACCGGAAGGGAAATGAAATTGGTGAGAATGCAGCACAGGGCAGAGTGTTAAAGGCATTGTATGAGACTGCTGCCGGAAGAATTTTACTTGGAATTCTGGTGAAACCTTTTGTTTCCAAAGCAGGTGGATTCCTTTTGAACCAGCCGGTATCAAAGGCTGCAATTGCACCATTTATAAAAAAGAATCATATAGATATGACAGATTATGAGGAACGGGAATACCGTTCCTATAATGATTTTTTCACCAGGAAAGTCAAGCCGGGACACCGGAAATTTGACCGTGTTAAGGAGAATTTCTGTGCACCCTGCGACAGCAGGCTCAGTATATATCCCATTACAGCAGAGGGAAAAGTCCGCGTCAAGGATACGGAATATACCATGGAGAGCCTTTTCCGCAGCAGGAAAATCGCCCGTCATTATGAGGGCGGAACCCTTTGTATTTTCCGTCTGACGGTAGATGATTATCATCATTACAGCTTTGTGGATGATGGCAGAATGGGGTACATCTATAGGATTCCGGGTGTTTTTCATACGGTCAATCCGCTGGCGGGAGAAATATATCCGATTTATAAGGAAAATACCAGAGAATTTTCTGTGCTGAAAAGTCAGCATTTTGGCAATATTTTAATGATGGAAGTGGGCGCACTTATGGTAGGCAGAATCTGTAATGAGAAAGAAAACTGCCCGGTGCACCGTGGAGAAGAAAAAGGTAAATTTGAATTTGGCGGTTCTACGGTAATTTTGTGCCTGGAAAAAGACAGGGTAGAACTGGACGCAGATATTGTGTATAATTCCAATAAAGGAGTCGAGACGAAAGTCCGGCAGGGGGAAAAGATTGGAAGGATGTCAGAATGGAAGCGCATGAAGTATTAGAACAGGTGAAAAGCGGAAAGATGACCGTAGAAGAAGCGGAGCAGTTTTTTAAAAGGGAACCGTTTGAAGAGATGGGTTATGCAAAGATAGACAGCCATCGGAAAATGCGTTCCGGTTTTGCAGAAGTGGTATTCTGTCAGGGAAAACGGGATGAGTTTCTTCTTGAAATCTTTCAGAGAATATACAAGGATGAGGGCGAGGTCATGGGAACCAGGGCATCTTTGGCACAGTATGAGCTGTTGCACAAGGAATTACCGCAGGTTACCTATGACCCTGTTTCTCATATATTAAAAATTGAAAAAAAGGATAAAAAACGCAGTGGACTGATAGCGGTATGTACGGCTGGAACGGCAGATATTGCAGTGGCAGAAGAGGCTGCGCAGACGGCAGAGTTTTTCGGAGCCAATGTAGAACGTATTTATGATGTGGGAGTCAGTGGAATTCACCGTCTCCTTTCACGGCTTGAGGTAATCCAGAAAGCCAACTGTGTTGTTGCAGTGGCTGGCATGGAAGGAGCACTGGCAAGTGTTTTAGGCGGACTGGTAAGCAGGCCGGTAATCGGTGTACCAACCTCCGTAGGCTATGGAGCGAATATGGGAGGCATTTCTGCATTGCTTACCATGATTAATTCCTGTGCCAATGGTGTTGCAGTGGTAAATATTGATAATGGTTATGGTGCAGGCTATCTTGCAACACAGATAAACAGACTGGGGGTACATGATGAAGAAGCGTAGTTTATATCTGGACTGCCATACTGGAATCAGTGGTGATATGGTAGTGGCAGCTTTACTGGATGCAGGAGCAGACAGAGAAGTCTTAGAAACTGTTTTAAGGAGCATTCCGGTATCCGGCTTTGGGATTGCAATCAGCAGGGTACAAAAGGCGGTCCTGTCGGCATGTGATTTTAAGGTCATCTTAGATGCCGCCCATGAGAATCATGATCATGATATGAAGTATTTATATGGGAAGGAAGAATCGCACGCACATGGAGGGCATTTCCATTCGGAAGAATCACATACCTATGGAGAGCATTCCCATTCGGAAGAATCACATACCCATGGGGAACATCATCATCACGAACACCGCGGTCTGACGGAAATTTATTCCATCATCGATGGCACGAATATGCTTGATAGTGCCAGGACACTTGCTAAGAAAATATTTAGGATTTTAGCAGAAGCGGAAGCAAAAGCCCATGGTGTTCCGGTGGAAGAAGTACATTTTCATGAAGTGGGAGCCTTGGATTCAATCGTAGATATTATTGCAGCGGCAGTTTGTGTTGATAATCTTGGAGTAGATGAGGTCATTATTCCTGCCCTGTGGGAAGGGGAAGGAACGGTGCGCTGTCAGCATGGAATCCTGCCGGTTCCGGTTCCGGCAGTGACTAACATAGTGATGGAATATGGAATCCTGCTTGGAAAAATCGGTGAACCGGGAGAATATGTGACTCCGACAGGGGCTGCAATTGCAGCGGCTATCTGTACGTCAAGAGAGCTGCCGGAATGTTACCGGATTGTGGGAAACGGACTGGGCGCCGGAAAGCGGGACTATAAGCGGCCGGGACTGCTCCGGGCATTGTTGCTGGAAACAGAAGAACCGGTCTATGAAAGTGATTCTATTTTAAAACTGGAATGTAATATCGATGACTGTACCGGGGAAGCACTGGGCTATGCCATGGAGCTTTTACTGGAAAATGGCGCAAGAGATGTCCATTATATACCGGTCTATATGAAGAAAAACCGCCCGGCATATCAGTTGACAGTAATCTGCAAGAAAGAAGACCGGGAAAAATTAGAAGCAATTATATTTCGTGAGACAACAACCATTGGAATCCGCTATGTAGAAATGGTGCGGACGATTCTGCCAAGAAGGACAGAAAAGCGGCAGACCTCCTATGGTGAGGTGGCGGTTAAAATATGTGAGGGTGAAGGAGAAGTGCGTATTACTCCGGAGTATGAATCCATCCGGGAGGTATGCAGAGAGAGAGGACTTCCTTTTCAGAAGGTATATGATGATGTATTGCAGGAGTTGAAATAAGGATATGAAAAGGATGAGGTTAAAAGGATGCATACAAAAACAGATTTATTAAAGGGTAATATTTTAAAATCTTTGATTTTATTTGCAATTCCACTTATTATTTCCAATTTATTTCAGCAGCTCTATAATGCGGCAGATACCATGATAGTAGGCCATTTTCTGGGGGATGAATCGCTGGCAGCAATCGGTGCATGTGCAGCGATTTATGAACTGCTGGTAGGATTTGCACTGGGGTTTGGAAATGGACTTAGCATGGTAGTGGCAAGAAGCTTTGGTGTAGGAGATAAAGACTTGTTAAAGCGTGCAGTTGCAGGCTCTTTGGTAATTGGAGCAGCGGTGACGGTTGGTGTAATGCTGATTGCACAGATTGGACTTCGTCCGCTTCTGGTCTTGTTACATACACCATCAGAAATCATAGAGGAATCCTATTCTTATATTTATATTGTAACAATCTGTGTTGGAGTAATGTTTGCATATAATCTGTTGTCCGGATTGCTTCGTGCGATTGGAAACAGTTTTATGCCGCTGGCATTTCTGATTATTTCATCGGTTATCAATATTGTACTGGATGTTCTTTTTATTACACAGTTTCATATGGGAATCCGCGGTGCGGCTGTGGCAACGGTGGTAGCACAGGGAATTTCAGCCGTATTATGTGCCATTTATATTATGAAAAAATGTAAGCTTTTAATACCGGCACGGGAGCATTTTGAAGTAGATGGACCACTTTACCGGGAACTGACAGGCCAGGGTCTTTCCATGGGCTTTATGTTAGCTATTGTATCTACAGGAACAGTAATCCTGCAATATGCTATCAATCAGCTGGGTTATCTGATTATTGCAGGACATACAGCAGCACGAAAATTAAACAGTTTCTGCACGATGCCGTTGACGCCTCTGGCACTGGCAACAGCCACCTTTGTATCCCAGAACCGGGGAGCAGACCAGCGTGACCGTATCTTAAAGGTGGTGCGTTATGCTATGATACTTTCTTTGGGATGGGCAATTTTTATTACCATAGTGATTGTTTTTGCGGCGCCGGCTCTCATTACATTCATTTCCGGTTCTTCAGAAAGTGTTGTCATTGAAAATGGTGCCAGATATCTTCGCTGGAATACACCGTTCTATTCTGTACTTGGTATTTTACTGGTTCTTCGTAACGTGTTGCAGGGACTTGGAAAAAAGGTTGTGCCGCTGGTTTCGAGCATCATAGAGCTGATTGGAAAAATTGTTTTTGTTATCTTATTTATTCCAACTTTAAAATATTTTGGCGTAATCATCTGTGAACCGGTTATCTGGTGCCTGATGTGTATACAGCTTGTCATATCTTATTACAGAGACCCGTATATCCGTGGAAAGGAAGAAAAGAAATGAAGCTTGGAATCGTAGGAACAGGAACTATCGTAGAAGAAGTACTTCCGGTATTGCAGCAGGTAAAAGGGCTTTCCTGTTATGGAATCTGCGGAACAAAGCGCAGTGAAGCAAAAGCAGAAAAATTAAAAGAACAGTATCAGATGCAGCTTGCTGTAAGTGATTATGAAAAGCTTCTGGATTCGGAAATTGATACTGTCTATATTGCTGTGCCAAATCTTTTACATTTTGAAATGGCAAAAGAAGCAGTTCTTCGTGGAAAACATGTTATTGTAGAAAAGCCAATGACAGCCAATGAAAGACAGGCAGAGGAGCTTTGTGCCCTGGCAAAGAAGCAGGGAGTATTTTTATTTGAAGCCATTACTACAAGGTATCAGCCGAACTATCAGTTTATCAAAGAGCAGTTACCGACGATTGGCAAAATCAAAATGGCAGTCTGCAATTTCAGCCAGTATTCCAGAAAGTATGACCGTTTCCGGAAGGGAGAAACCATTCCTGTTTTTGATGCAAAGCAGGCAGGTGGAGCTCTGATGGATTTAAACTTATATAATATCCAGTATTTGGAAGGCTTGTTTGGAGAACCACAGTCTGTGCACTATACCGCAAATATGGAAAAGGGAATTGACACCAGCGGTGTTGCGGTTTTATCTTATCCGGGTTTTCAGGCAGTGGCAATAGGAGCCAAGGACTGTCAGGGACAGCCGGAATACCGCATCGAAGGAAGCGAAGGCTACATTGCCCAGAACAGTCCATGTAATGTCTGTGGTGCAGTGACCATCCATTACCGGGATGGAAGAGAGGTATCCTATGATGGAAATGGAGATGCACACCGGATGTATGCAGAGTTTGTTTCCTTTGTAAAAGAGATTGCATCAAAAGATACTGCAGCCTGCTATGAAATGCTCGACCACAGTCTGGCAGTCAGCCGGATACTGACGAGGGCAAGAGCGGATGCCGGAATTGTATTTCCGTGTGATGAAAATTAGTCAAGTATGATTTAGTCAATCGTACTTGACTAAATTGTATTTGACGAAGGTAATCCTTCCATCTCCACACTATCTCCATATCTATGTAATAAGATGTAACAAGTTCGTAACAACTTGCGAATGATTACATAGGAAATTGCGAGAAGAGAAAATTATTTGAATTTATTTTAGAAAATGATAAATAGCCAGGCAGTCCGGCAAAGTGCGAAGGCATTTTCATGGCTGTTAGGGGCACTTGGAATTTCGTATGGAAACAGGCAACGCCGGTACATGGAAGTACCGGCGAGGCGCAGATGAACATGGATGTGAATTTGCGTCGGTTGCCGGATAAAAAGAATATAATCTGAAATTCTTAGTGCCCCTTGCAGACATGATGCGGTCTTTGCATTTGCCGGACTGTCTGTCTATTTTGCAACTTAGCAAAAATAAATAAAATATCTCTTCCACAATACCTGATGATTACATAGGTAAGGAGACAGATATGAAATACAAAACAGTAAAAAAATTATGGTTTGCAGCCGCAATCCTGACAACTACAACTTCATTATGGACCAATGTCAATGCCATGGAGACACCAGCTGCATCCGGTGCAGGCGTAATCCGGGCACTGAATGAGCAGCGCATTTTATCTGAGCAGTATGCACTGCAGCAGATACAGACAGGAGCTGGTGAACTGGCAGAAGGTGAAGCAGCAGGCGAAGCAGAAATAAATGATGTGGCAGAACTTTCGCTTGGAAATGCAGAAGAGGAAATGCCGGCAGCAGATGAGCCGGAACTTGCGGTTGCAATCGCACCGAATTATGTGAATATTCGAAAAGAACCGTCTACAGAAGGAGAAGTGCTTGGAAAACTTTACCGTAATACGGTAGGTGTGATAGAGGCGGCAGAAGAGGGCTGGTATTATATTACTTCCGGTTCAGTCAGCGGATATGTCAGTGCAGAATATATCTGTGTGGGAGAAGAAGCAAGAGCACTTGCGGAAGAAATTGGCACACAGCTTGCCCGGGTAACTACAACAACTTTAAAAGTGCGTACAGAGGCTGCCGTATTAGGACTGGTACCGGAAGGCGATATACTAACGGTAACAGAGACGCTGGATGGCTGGTTAAAAGTTGATGCAGAGGAAGGGGAGGGCTATGTAGCAGCAGATTATGTAGAAACCTATACGGAATATCCCCATGCAGAATCCATTCAGGAAGAAGCAGAACGGTTAGCAAGAGAAGAAGCAGCAAGAAGAGCGGCACAGGAAGCGGAAGAAAGAAGAAAAGCGGCAGAGCAGCAGGCAGCAGCACAAAAGAAGGCAGCAGCGAAGCAGAGCACCAATCATACAACAGCAGGGAATGCAACATCTAAAGCTTCAACATCTGGAAATGCTGCATCCGGAAACAGCGGAACAGGGGCGTCTGCATCTGATGCCAGTTTAGGCAGGCAGATTGCAGATTATGGATTGCAGTTTGTAGGAAATCCATATGTATATGGTGGAACCAGTCTTACAAATGGGGCGGATTGTTCCGGCTTCGTGCAGAGTGTATATAGGAATTTTGGAATTAATCTGCCAAGAACCTCCGGTGAGCAGGGAGCCTGCGGAAGCGCAGTGTCATCTTTGGCAGAGGCACAGCCGGGAGATTTAATCTGGTATTCCGGTCATATCGGAATCTATATCGGAAACGGACAGATTGTGCATGCAAGTTCAGCAAAGACCGGAATTAAAGTATCAAATGCAGGATACCGGACGATTCTTTCTATCCGAAGAATTGTATAAAGAGAATAAAAATTTTTATCCGTGGAGATACTGACTACAATAGAAAAGATTATAAATTAGTAGAAAAGATTGTAGCAGGAAGGATAGAAGATATATGGGAACAAAGGGAACCATTATCATTCAGGAGTCAGAAGGAAGGATGCCCCAGGAACTCTGCCAGCAGCTTTTAGAAGAGGGCTACCGCATTGTATACGAAGAAGACAGGCGGGCAGGAAGTCAGATTGAAATTGGAACGGCCTGCATCTTAGAAGTAGACAATCATTGTATCAGAAGAGGCAGGAAAAAGATTCATCTGACACCTAATGAATATAAAATTTTATATACCATGGTGAAATCTCCCCACCGGGTATATAGCAGAAACCAGTTGATTACTTATGCGTTAGAGGATGCCTTTGATGGCTATGACAGAACCATAGATTCCTATATTAAGAGTATCCGGAAGAAAATTGAAAAGAATCCCAGACGGCCGCGTTATATCATAACGGTGCACGGAGTCGGATATAAATATGTTCCATCAGACAGTGAGGGCACTCATGGAGAATAAGAGCCTGGAACAGAGGATGGAAACAGAACCGGTGCATCGTGTGATTTTGTCACTGGCGGTACCTACGGTACTTAGTATGCTGGTAATTTCTGCTTACAGTATCGTGGATACCTTCTTTGTAACAAGACTTGGCAGCAGGGCAACCGGAGCGGTCGGAATTACATTTGCACTGGTGGCATGGATACAGGCAGTGGGCTATACTGTTGGCATGGGAGCGGGAAGCCTTGTTTCAAGGCTCCTTGGAAAGAAAGAAAAAGAGCAGGCAGAGCAGATTGCAAATTCGGCAATTATGTCAGGGCTGCTGCTTGGACTTATAAGTCTGGGGGCAGGTCTGATTTTTTTGACACCTTTGCTGAAGCTTTCCGGTGCAACAACAGAGCTGCTTCCATATGCAAGGGAATATGCCCTCTTTGTATTGCTGTCGGCACCCTTTACCATAGAGACACTGGTACTTGGTACGCTTCTTCGGGCACAAGGCAGGGCGAAAGCATCCATGGCAGGAATGGTAACCGGTGGAATTCTTGATATTATACTGACACCGGTGTTTCTGTTTGTCTTAAATCTTGGAGTAAAAGGAGCCGCATTAGCGGCATTTATCGGACAGGCAGTGGCAGCGATGGTACTGGGAGGCTGTTTCTGGCATGGCAGAATGAAACTGAATGGAAAGAAACAAAGTAAAAATTTTTTTAAAATAAAGGACTATGGTAGCATTATAAAAAATGGTCTGCCGTCGCTTTGCAGGCAGGGATTTGCCAGCGTGGCAGCTGTATTGTTAAACCGGCAGGCGGTAGGATATGGAGATGCGGCAGTAGCAGCAATGTCTGTAGACGGACGGTTATTTATGGTATTTTTCAGCCTTTTTATCGGATATGGTCAGGGCTTTCAGCCGGTGGCAGGGTATCAGTTTGGAGCTGAAAATAAAAGAAAGTTAAAACAGGCATTTATTTTTACTTTATGGAGCAGCACCATAGCGGCGGCAGGAATCGGTCTGGCAGGATTCCTTTTCGCACCGATGACCATGAACTTCTTTTTAAAAGAGGATATGGCAGCACAAATCGGCATTTTTACTTTTCGAAGCCAGTGTCTGATACTTCCGCTGATTCCGATAGGTATTTTAAGTAATATGCTGTTTCAGGGAATCGGGCAGCAGGGGAAGGCGGCATTTCTGTCGGCGTGCCGTCAGGGAATTGTATTTCTTCCGTTGATTTTCCTTCTGTCGGAATGGATCGGGCTGGCGGGAGTGGAGATTGCGCAGGCATTGTCAGATGGGTTGACTGCAATCATCAGTATTCCATTTGTGTTTTATTATTTCCAAAAGAGTGAGAAAAAAAGAACAAAAAAACAGACCAGTGACGGAAAGCGGCAGCTATGAAGCGCCGTTTGGTCAACTGGTCTACTGAACCATTTCTAGCAGATAAGCTAACATGGTAGCAGGTTCTTTCTTCTGTGCTTTCATCTTTCTTACATATGCTTCGTATTTTGCTACGAATCTGGAAAGACCCAGCACTGCATCCTGCTCTAAGAACATACAAATCCCTCCTTATGCAATTTATTATCTGAACAAATCTCTTTGTTCGTTTTGTATTATATACTTACCTTTGGTAAATGTCAACAAAAAAGATATGAAAAAATTGTGTAAAATTACCATAAAAGAAAATTAAGTTTTTGTTAATAAAATGTAAGGAATATTTGGTGTATGATGATAAGGAATGAAATAACAGATAACGCATACAGGAGCAGATAAAAATAAATGAGACAGACCGGAAGAGGAAAGAGAACAACAGGAAGAAAAAAATATACATATGGGAAACCACATACAGCAGCAGAATACCGGCGCAGAAGAAGACAGCAGCAGGTACGGATTCAGAGAATGCTGCTGCTTTTAGGAATTGTTCTTGTAGTAATTTTCATATTTGTATTAGGAGGAAAATTGTTCCGATGGACAAGGGAAAAACATTTGGCAGCAGATGCACCGGCAGGCATTACCAAAGTGGTAGAGAATCCGCCGGATTATGATGTGCAGCTTCTTACGATAAATGATTATTCCAGACCGGGACTTGCCATTGATCAGGTAAATGGCATTGTGGTGCATTATACTGCAAATCCGGGAACCACAGCACAGCAGAACCGTGATTATTTTGAAGGCTTAAAGGACAGCCATGAAACACATGCCAGCAGTCATTTTGTCATCGGACTGGATGGTGAACTGATTCAATGCATCCCATGCAAAGAGATTTCCTATGCATCTAATGACAGGAACAATGATACGATTTCCATCGAATGCTGTATCCCGGACGATACCGGAAGATTCAACGATGCCACCTACCAGACATTAGTGCATCTGGTGGCATGGCTTTGTGGCAGATATGATCTGACCATGGATGATGTCATCCGTCATTATGACGTAACCGGAAAAAACTGTCCGAAATATTATGTGGAACATGAGGATGCCTGGAAGCAGTTTAAGGTGGATGTGGCAGATTATATAGAAAAGAATGGAGTTGACCCGGAAAATCTAAAAAATGACAAGTAGTAAGTCTTGCCAAATCTTCTGATTTCAAGTAATATTAAATCATTGATAGTGGTGAGACGACAAGTCCACTGGTTGTAAGAAGGAAAAACATGTTAGAAGAGATTTGTAAGGCACTGGCCGAAGAGACGAATATACGTGAAAATCTGATAGAATTAAAGAAAAGCATAAAAAATCAGGATGCATTGAAGGAATGGAAAGAATACCATGCAACGCATCCGGTTTTGTATGCTTTTTTGAGTTCTGAAGATGCTAAAATCCGGAAAAATGCAGCACTTATTCTGGGTGAGACAAATGAATCAGGGGCGGCAAAAGCACTGTTTGATGCATACCAGAGGGAGAATACCCGCTTTGTGAAAAGTTCTTATCTTACTGCAATGAATGGACTTGATATAGAGAATTATCAGGACGCATTTAAGAAACGTTACAAGGAACTGTTAACAGAAGTCCCGGCAGAAAATGAAAAGAAGCACAGAACGGAAGAACTGCATGCTCTGGATAAATTGTTAGGTGGGCTGAACCAGAATAAGAAGCATCGTTTTACTGGATATGAAGAAGAGGTAGAAGTGCTTCTGACAACCAATCCTGCATATCGTGAGATTACGGCAGAACAGATAAAAAAAGATCGTCCGGTGCTGGTTCCGGCAGGTGTAAAAGTAAAGACAACACATCTTAGGGATGTGATAAAGATTCGTACTTTCCGGGAGATGCTGCTGCTGTTGTCCGGGGGACACCGGATTGCCGCAGAACCGGAAGCGGTAGCAGAGGCATATGCAAAATCAAATCTGATGGAGTTATTAAACAGGCTGCATGAGGGCAATCCACCATTTCGCTTCCGCATGGAAGTAAGGGGCATTGCACCGGAAGAAAAAGGCAGCTTTATCCGGAAAGCGGCAGCGGCATTAGAAGGTTTAACCGGACATCAGCTGTTGAATACGGTAGATGACTATGAAATAGAATTGCGGCTTACGAAGAATGCGGATGGCACATTATATCCATCCTGTAAATTATTTACGATTCCAATGCGGAGATTTTCTTACCGGAAGGAGGCAGTTGCAGCATCCATCCATCCGGCAAATGCAGCATTATTTATGAGGCTGGCAGAACCTTATCTGAAAAAGGGCGCACAGGTATTAGATCCGTGCTGCGGAGTTGGTACCATGTTAATGGAGCGTGACCTTCTGGTGCCGGCGGGAGATATGTACGGATTGGATATTTTCGGAGAGGCTGTGATAAAGGCAAGAGAGAATGCCAAAGCGGCAGGAAGGCAGATTAATTATATTAATCGTGATTTTTTTGATTTTACACATAAATACCTTTTTGATGAAATCATTTCCAATATGCCATTGCGAGGGAAAAAAACAAGAGAAGAACAGGATGCCTTTTACAGTCAGTTCTTTGATTGTGCAGGAAAATTCCTGAAAAATGGTGGTTATATGATTTTATATTCCAATGAGGGCGGCTTTGTAAAGAAACAGCTGCGGAGACATATGGAATATCGTCTGATAGACGAGTTCTGTATTCGGGAAAAAGAAGGTTTTTATTTATTTATAGTCGGTAAAAAGAGGTAACAAAAATGAAGCAGAAGTTGGACATGCAGGGGAGTAATGAGTTAATGTTTGGAGCGGAATTACTCGACGGAAGAGTGCTTCAGGGATTACAGGACCGTTTCTGTGCCTGCAATAATTTATATTGTGTATGCTTAAGCCAGATGCAGGGGGTTGTGACCAAGGCATATGGTTCCAAGGAAGAACTGAATTATATTCATGAAAAAGTCGGTATGGCACGCCATATTGTGCTGCTGAACAGACTGATTACCTCTGAGATGGAAGATGTAGTGGAAGAACCTCTGGAAGAGGATTATTTGAAAATGAACGGTGTTGCAATCCGTGTAGGCGGTAAGATTGCAGCAATCTGGATTGTCATTGGTGTGCTTTCTGATATAGCCGCACCAGAACAGGAGATTCCGGAGAATATCCAGAAGACTACGACAAAGCAGTATTACAATTCACTTGATTTTTTAACCTATATATCCAAACAGTATTTTGCTACAAAGTTGGATGAGCTTCTGGCACAGGAAGCATTTGCCAAAAACAGGGAAATCCAGGAGCAGATTAAGACAGAATTACAGCGTACAGAGGTCATGACTTCTATCGTGAAAATGCTGGAGAGTGAAAATGGCTTTTCCAAAATTGCAGACGAAATTCTGACAGATGTATGCAATTATCTGAAAATCAGTAATGCAGCATTGCTCCGTATTAACCGGGATGGCGAGACTGCGGATATGATAAGTGAATGCTGTCTGGAGAAAGAGGATGCATTGATTGCAAAATGCCAGGGCATTTCCACTTCAGAATTTCCTTTTACCAATGGCAAGCCTTATATGATTTCAGCAGATTCCTTACTGCCGCCCGCATTTGCACAGTTTTTTGAAAAATGGAATATTCAGGCGGCAATCAGCCTGCCAATAGAGATTAACGGGGAAGCTGCCATGTATTTATGCTTCTTTGAACTGCGGAAACGCCGTATCTGGGATGTTTCCGATATTAAATTTTTAAATGAAGTAAAACAGATTGTGCAGAGTATTTTGATTAAGCGGATTACAAAGAATTCGCTGGCAAGTTCTTATGCATCCTTAGAGGCAATCCTTGAAAATGTAGGCTGTGGAATCTGTGTAAGGGATATGCTTTCGGAGAAGATTCTTTATACGAACCAGCAGTTTCGCAGGTTATTTGCAGATGACCGGTTT
>ERZ824480.1499-NODE-1499-length-20355-cov-4.592118_pt1 | contig 20355 bp, 17 predicted proteins | sample MGYA00519861_ERZ824480 | MGnify/ENA primary metagenome ERZ824480 (study PRJEB31778, sample SAMEA3449152) | human gut metagenome | biome: human gut; feature: human-associated habitat; material: faeces | place: United Kingdom | collected 2010/2012 ... | reverse complement strand
CACGCCGCCAGCGTTCATCCTGAGCCAGGATCAAACTCTCGTTAAAAGTGTTTGTTCTGTCAGAATGACGTTAGCCATTCATCCATTACTGTTGTTTTGGAAATCGTTAGCTTCGATTACTCGAATTAACAATGTTCGCTCTGAAAATTTTATTTTTGAATTTTCAGGGATGGTTGCTGTTCAATTATCAATGTTCCTGTTTGCCGTCTCTTTGCAACAGCTTGTTTATTATATCTCACTTGCAGTCGCTTGTCAACAACTTTTTTATTTTTCTTTTTCAAGAATTTCTGTCGTTTTTCGACAGCCAAAATAATTTACCATAATTTTCCTTGTCTGTCAACAACTTTTTAAAATTCTTTTTTGTTGTCTCAGCGACAACTCATTAATAATAACATTTCCGTTATTACCTGTCAACAACTTTTTTTTAAAGTTTTTTAACTTTATATTTTGTTGTTTTCCTGCACTTGAGCAGTGCAAGAGATACTTTACCATTTTAGTAGAATAATGTCAACAGCTTTTTAGTTTTATTTTTTTGTTTCTATGATTATACAATTGCTTGCTACTACTTTGTTTTTGTTATACACAACGAAACTTCGTTCCCGCGCCTCTGTGTTCCTCCGGAGGATTTTTAATAACTGGAAATTCCGTTGGAATTTCCAGTTATTAAAAAAGGACTCAAACATTGTTTGAGTCCTTAACGGAGAAAGAGGGATTTGAACCCTCGCGCCGCGCAAACGACCTACACCCTTAGCAGGGGCGCCTCTTCAGCCACTTGAGTATTTCTCCTTGCCTGATTATTTATCAGTTATTTAATTACTGCACTTGTGCAGTGCATTACTTATTATAATATAGTAACATTTATTTGTCAAATACATTTTTAATTGTTTTTTGCAACTATTTATATATTTGTTTTTCTTTTGTTACTTTACTGTTTTGCATATTCTTTTATTGCTGTTTCGTATAGGTTGTTTCCCTGGCTGTCTATTACAACTATTGCAGGAAAGTCTTCTACATATAACTTTCTTATTGCTTCTGTGCCAAGGTCATCATATGCAATTACTTCACTTTTTTTAATTGCTTTTGATAATATTGCTCCTGCTCCTCCTACTGCAGCAAAGTATACGCTTCCATTTCTTACGATGGCTTCTTTTACCTGTTCACTTCTTTTTCCTTTTCCTATCATGCCTTTTAAGCCTAAGTCAAGAAGCTTTGGAGCATACTTATCCATTCTGCTTGCAGTTGTAGGTCCGGCTGAACCGATTGGTCTTCCTTCTCTTGCAGGTGATGGTCCCATATAATAGATTATGTTGTTTTTCATTTCTATAGGAAGTTCTTCACCTTTTTCTAATGCTTCCCACATTCTTTTATGGGCTGCATCTCTTGCAGTATATATTGTACCTGTTATATATACATAATCACCGCTTTTTAATTCTTTTGCTACTTCATCTGATAATGGTGCTGTTATGTTTCTATTCATTATGGTTCTCCTTATAGTGTTCTGCTTATATGTCTGTTAACATGACAACAAATGTTTATTGCTACAGGTAAGCCTGCTATATGTGTAGGATATGTTTCTACATTAACGGATAATGCTGTCTGTGTTCCGCCTAAGCCTCCCGGTCCTATTCCTAATTTATTTATTTTAGTTAAAAGTTCTTCCTCTAATTCTTTTACATATGGAATTTCTGAATTGCTGTCTGCAGGCCTTGCCAAAGCTTTTTTTGCAAGTATTGCACATTTTTCAAATGTTCCACCTATTCCAACACCTACTACCATTGGAGGGCATGCGTTAGGACCGGCCTCTTTTACTGCTGTTAATACTGCATCTTTTACGCCTTCTATTCCATCTGCAGGTTTTAACATAAATACCTTACTCATATTTTCACTGCCAAATCCTTTTGGAGCTACTGTTATTTTTATATTTTCGCCCGGAACTATACTATAATGTATTACTGCCGGAGTATTGTCTTTTGTGTTTTCTCTTATTATAGGATCACTTACTACTGACTTTCTAAGGTAGCCGTCAACATATCCCTGACGAACACCTTCGTTTATTGCATCTTCTAAGTTTTCGCCTTCTATATGTACGTCCTGACCTATTTCAATAAAAACTACTGCCATTCCTGTGTCCTGACAAATTGGTATCATATCTTCTGCAGCTATTTTCAAATTTTCATCTAACTGCTCAAGTATCTGGCATCCTAATTTTGACTCTTCATTTTCCTTTGCTTTTTTAAATACTCTTTCCATATCCGGTGCTAGAAAATGATTTGCTTCTATGCACATTTCTTTTATGTTTTTTGTAATCTCACTTGAATCTATGTTTCTCATTTTACTTTTATCCTTCCGGCATTTTTATAAAGTAAAAGGCGACCATGTAGTCACCTTTTAGTAATTATTAATTATCTTCAGAATCTGAATCTTCTGATAGTTCTTCACTACCTTCGGCTAATGTTTCATTTTCTTCTGATAATCTTGCTGCTTCTAATGCATCTGCTTCTGTAACACTTTCCTTAACTTTTGTTATACTTGCAACAACAATATCATCCTTGTCACCTGTATTCATTAATTTAACACCAAGTGTTACTCTTCCAAGAATTGAGATGTCGTCAACGAACATTCTAATTACAATACCTTCGTTTGTAATCATCATAATTTCGTTTCCATCATTTACTGCCTTAGCTCCTACAATCTCTCCTGTTTTATCGGATATCTTATAGCATTTTACACCCTTACCGCCACGGTTCTGTAACTTAAAGTCTGTAAATGGTGTACGTTTACCCATACCATTAGCTGATACAATAAGAACACATTCGCCCTGTGATTCTAACTGCATTGAAATTACTTCATCATCCTGATTTAATTCAATGCCTCTAACACCCATTGCTGAACGTCCTGTTTCACGGACATCTGTTTCACGGAACTTAATTCCCTGACCTTTCTTTGTAATAAGCATAATATTATCATTGTTATCTGAGATAGTTACATCTATTAACTCATCGTCTTCACGTAAAGTAATAGCCTGAATACCACTCTTTCTGATATTTGTATATGCCATTATAGGTGTTTTCTTAATAGTACCTTTCTTTGTTGCCATAATAAGGTACTTGTCTTCTTCAAATTCTTTCATCTGTACCATTGCAGAAATCTTTTCGCCAGGCTGTAACTGCAATAAGTTTACAATTGCCATACCTCTTGCTGTTCTTCCTGCTTCAGGTATTTCATAACATTTCAGTTTGTAGATTCTTCCTGTATTAGTTAAGAAAAGAATATAGTCATGAGTTGAAACCATAAACATATCCTTCATAAAGTCTTTGTCTATAGTCTGCATTCCCTTTATTCCCTTACCGCCACGGTTCTGTGACTTGAAGTTGTCTACAGTCATTCTCTTTATGTAACCTAAGTTAGTCATTGCTACAACTGTATCTTCTTCAGGAATTAAATCTTCATCAGATAAATCTCCAACATTTATTCCTATCTTTGTTCTTCTCTCATCGCCAAACTTATCTCTAATAACTTCAATTTCTTCTTTTATTACTGTAAGAAGTTTGTTTTCATCTGCAAGAATAGATTTTAAGTAATCAATCTTTGCCATTAAGTCAGCGTATTCTGCTTCAAGGTCTTCTCTTGCCAAACCTGTTAACTGACGAAGTCTCATATCAACAATTGCCTGTGACTGTGCATCTGAAAGACCAAATCTTTCGATTAAGTTCTTCTTTGCGTCTGCAGTTGTTCTTGAACCTCTGATTATTTTTATTACTTCATCAATGTTATCAAGGGCAATTAATAAACCTTTAATAATGTGTGCTCTTTCTTCTGCCTTGTTTAATTCGAACTTTGTTCTTCTTGTTACAACATCCTTCTGATGTTTCAAATATTCATCTAACATCTGAAGAAGGTTTAATACTTTTGGTTCTCCGTCAACTAATGCTAACATAATTACACCAAAAGAATCCTGTAACTGTGTATGTTTATAAAGCTGATTTAAAATAACATTAGCATTGGCATCACGTCTTACTTCAATTACAACACGTGTTCCTTCCTGATCTGACTCATCTCTTAAGTCTGTTATTCCATCAACTTTCTTTTCTTTTACAAGACTTGCAATCTTTTCTACTAACTTGGCTTTGTTAACCATGTATGGAAGTTCAGTTACAATAATTCTGCTCTTTCCATTGTCCATTGTTTCAATTTCAGAAACTGCACGTGTTTTAATTTTTCCACGTCCTGTTCTGTAAGCCTGCTCAATATCTTTTCTACCTAAGATTGTAGCACCTGTAGGGAAATCAGGTCCCTTAATAATTTCCATAATTTCTTCTATGGTTGTGTCTCTGTTTTTCTCTACTTTATTGTCAATTATTTTTACAATTGCATTTATTGTTTCTGTTAAGTTATGTGGTGGTATATTTGTTGCCATACCTACGGCAATACCACTTGTTCCATTAACCAAAAGGTTAGGATATCTTGATGGAAGTACTGATGGTTCTTTTTCTGTTTCATCAAAGTTTGGTGTAAATTCAACAGTGTCCTTGTTAATATCTGCAACCATTTCCATTGATATTTTGCTAAGACGTGCTTCAGTGTAACGCATTGCGGCAGCACCATCACCATCTTCTGAACCAAAGTTACCATGGCCATCAACTAAAGGATATCTTGTATTCCATTCCTGAGCCATGTTAACCAATGCTCCGTAAATAGAACTATCACCATGTGGATGGAATTTACCCATTGTATCACCAACGATACGGGCACATTTTCTGTGTGGCTTGTCGGGTCCGTTATTAAGTTCAACCATTGAGTAAAGTACTCTACGCTGAACCGGCTTTAAACCATCTCTTACATCAGGTAATGCTCTTGATGCAATTACGCTCATGGCATAATCTATATAAGAGGTTTCCATGGTTTCTTTTAAGTCTACTTCATGAATCTTGTCAAATATCTTATCGTCCACTTATATTTTCCTCCTATATATCTAAGTTTTTAACAAATTTTGCATTTGCTTCAATAAATTCTCTTCTTGGCTCTACATCATCCCCCATAAGTATTGTAAATGTCTGATCCATTTCTGATAATTTATCTTCGTCAATTTTTACCTGTTTTAAAATTCTTGTATTAGGATCCATTGTTGTTTCCCATAACTGACTTGCATCCATTTCACCTAAACCTTTGTAACGCTGAATCTTGTTCTGATTATCACGTCCAATTTCAGTAAGTATCTGATTTAACTCATCATCACTGTATGCATAATAGTTCTTCTTATTTCTTGTTACCTGATAAAGTGGTGGCATTGCAAGGTATACATGGCCATCCTTAATTAACTCAGGCATAAATCTATAGAAGAATGTAAGCATAAGTGTATCAATATGAGCGCCGTCAACATCGGCATCAGTCATAATAATAATCTTGTTATATCTAAGTTTTGTTATGTCAAAGTCTTCCTGAATCCCTGTACCAAAAGCTGTAATCATTGTTCTGATTTCCGCATTGTCCATAATCTTATCAATACGTGCTTTTTCTACGTTAAGAATCTTACCTCTAAGTGGAAGTATTGCCTGTGTTGCTCTTGTTCTTGCCTTCTTAGCTGAACCACCGGCTGAATCACCTTCGACTATAAATATTTCACAGTTTTCAGGGTTCTTATCTGAACAGTCTGCAAGTTTTCCCGGAAGGGCTGCCACTGATAATGCAGTCTTTCTTGTTGCTTCTCTGGCTTTTCTTGCAGCATCTCTTGCTCTTTTAGCCAAAACAGCTTTTTCACAAATAATTTTTGCAATTGCCGGATTCTGTTCAAGATAATAAGTTAACTGTTCACTCATTACACCTTCAACTGCAGCTCTTGCTTCACTGTTTCCAAGTTTCTGTTTTGTCTGCCCTTCAAACTGAGGATCTTCAATCTTTACACTAATGATGGCTGTAAGACCTTCTCTAAAATCATCACCTGAAAGATTTTCTTCGTTTTCTTTTAAAATCTTGTTCTGTTTTGCATAGTTATTAAATGTTTTTGTAATTGCTCTCTTGAAACCTTCGACCTGTGTACCACCCTCAGGTGTGTTAATGTTATTTACAAAGCTTAAAGTGTTTTCTGTATATGCATCATTATGCTGCATTGCAACTTCAACATAAACATTATTAACTGTGCCTTCACAATAAATTACATCATCATATAATTCCTGTTTTCCTTTATTTAAGTAATTTACAAATTCCTTTATACCACCTTCATAGTGGAATGTTTTCTCTATTGGCTTTTCTTCTCTAACATCTCTCAATACGATTTTAAGATTTTTTGTAAGGAAAGCTGTCTCTCTTAATCTGATTTCAAGTGTTTTATAATCATAAACTGTATCTTCAAATATAGTGTCGTCAGGTAAGAATTTTACTTCTGTTCCTGTAAAATCAGGATTACAATCACCGATAACAGTTAGTGGTTCTACAACCTTACCATACTCATACTTCTGATAGTGAACTTTTCCACCACGACAAACCTTAACTTCTAACCATTTAGATAATGCATTAACAACTGAAGCACCTACTCCGTGAAGTCCACCTGATACTTTATATCCTCCACCGCCGAATTTTCCTCCGGCATGAAGTACTGTAAATACTACTTCAACTGCAGGTTTTCCTGTCTTTGTATTAATGTCTGTAGGTATTCCTCGACCATCATCTCTTACTGTAATAGAATTATCTTCATTAATCTGAACATCAATAGTATCACAATATCCTGCCAATGCCTCGTCTACCGCATTGTCAACAATTTCATATACTAAATGATGAAGACCTCTTGATGAAGTTGAACCTATATACATACCCGGTCTTTTTCTTACAGCTTCAAGCCCTTCCAATACCTGTATCTGATCTGCTCCATATTCATTTTCAACGTTAGTATTGTTACCCATTCGTAACTCCTTTCAGTATTTGCAATAACGGATTATATTTTTTATTGCTTTTTAAACAGTTCTTTCTTCAATTTTGCCTTTTGTTACCTGGAAAACTTTATTTATACTAAATCGATTTTCAATAAATTCATCTAAACCTGTACATGTTATTACAGTTTGAATTTCATCTAAACTTTTTAGTAAGTGATTCTGTCTGTCCGAATCAAGTTCTGACAAAACATCATCTAATAATAACACTGGTGTGTCATTAATCAAAGACTTGACCAACTCTATTTCCGCCAGCTTAAGCGACAGAGCAACAGTTCTTTTCTGTCCCTGACTTCCATAGGTTCTAATATTAATATCTTTGTTAAAAAATAAAATATCATCTCTATGTGGACCTGCTGACGTACTTTTCAGCTTAATGTCTTTCTTTCTGTTTTCTATAATTTTGTTATAAAGCTCATCTTCATTGCAACTCTTTTTGTAAACAACTTCTATTTCTTCGCTGTTCTCTGTAAGTTTTCTGTGAATTGGCTTTATAATCTTGTTAATATCTTTTATAAACTTTTCTCTTCTCTTAATAACCTTACTTCCATACTCTGCAAGCTGCATATCCCATACATCCAGAGTATCTTCAAGTTCCGGTTTCATATATATGTCTTTTAATAACTGATTTCTTTGTCCCAAAACCTTATTGTAATTAATTAAATTATAAACATATATTTTATCTAGTTGACATAACTCCATATCCACAAACCTTCTTCTTTCAGCTGGTCCGTTTTTTATAATATCCAAATCCTCCGGGGAAAAAAATATTACATTAAATATTCCAAAAAGCTCACTGGCTTTCTTAATTGGTATTCCATTTATCGCTATTCCTTTTGACTTATTTTTTCTCAAATGAATGTCTATTCTATACTCTCTGCCTTTTTTGTTAATAAAAAGTTTTATGTGACCTTCATTATTTTCAAACTTTATAAGTTCTGCATCTTTGCTACTTCTATGTGATTTAGTTGTGCTGCAAAGATAAATAGCCTCTAACACATTTGTCTTTCCCTGAGCGTTTTTGCCATATAAGATATTAGTTTTATCATCTAATTCCAAACTAAGAGAATCGTAATTTCTAAAATTGCTAAGTTCTATCTTTGTTACAATCATTATTTTACAGTTACCACTGTTCCTTCAAACTCAAATGTATCTCCGGCATAAAGTTTTTTTCCACGTCTTGTGTCAACTTCTCCGTTGACTTTAACCTGACCATCCTGGATAACAAACTTAGCATCCACACCTGAGTCAACAAGACCGGCAAGTTTTAATGCCTGACCTAATTTTATAAAATCATCTTTTATAGTTATTTCCATTTTTATCCAAATTAATACAAACAAAAAATATTATTTGTACTATCTCCTCTCTAAACTATTTTACTGTACAACAGGAAGCACTACATAAATGTAACTATTTTCATCATCTCTGATAAAACAAGGTGCCTTAGGATTAGTGAAATAAATGTTTACTTCTTCACTATCTAAAACTCTTAAAATATCAATAAGGAATTTTGGATTAAAGCTAATCATCATGTCAGAACCTTCTCTTACAATAGGGATACTTTCATCCATTGAACCAATAAATGTATTAATTGACAATTCCATTTCTGTATCCTTAATAGTTAAGAATACAGGTTTCTTGTCTCCTTCTTTTATTAAAAGAGTTGCTCTGTCAATACAGTTAGCCATTTCTTTTTTATTAATAGTAATCTTAGTCTTATAATCATTACTAATCATCTTATCAGTATCAAAATAATTACTGCATTCAATTAATCTTGAAACAACTTTTGTTTCATCAAATTCAAATAAGATATGGTTAGATGTGAAATAAATATTTACCTCATCATCAACACCACCATTTAAGATTTTGCTAATTTCATTTAATGACTTACCGGGAACTAAAACTTTAAAGTTACCATAGTCCTCTTTTAATTCCATGTTTCTAATGGCAATTCTAAACTTATCAAGAGCAACAACTTTAAGCCTGTTACCCATAACTTCAAACAATTCACCTGTTAAAATCTTATTCTTATCTGCATCATTAACAGTGAAAATAGTCTGTCTTATTAATTCCTTTAAAGCAAACTGTGAAAGAGTAATCTTATCTTTCTTTTCAATTTCAGGTAAATAAGAAAAATCATCTGCTGATTTTACAAGAATATTAAATTTTGAATTTTCACAGGTAATATTAGCCTTTGTTTCATCGTTAACTTCAATAACAACATCATTATCAGGAAGTTTACGAACAATTTCTGAAAAAATCTTAGCATCAATGGCAATACTACCAGCTTCAATAATTTCACCTTCAACTTTAGTTTCTATTCCCAATTCCATATCGTTAGCAGTAAATTTAATTACTCCTTCAGTTGCATCAATAAGAATGCATTCAAGAATTGACATTGTAGTTTTTGATGATACAGCTTTCATTACAATATTAATACCTGTAATCAAATCTGATTTTTTACAAACTAGTTTCATTATAAATCTCCTTTATCGTAAAAATAACGGTACGTAAGTACGCATAAATAAATATATATATTAGATAATAATAATAATAAGCAACGTTAATATGTTAATAAGTAGTCGAATCCCTTGTGAATAAAGGAAGTTCGAAAAATAATAACTTGTTAATAACTTGCAAATAATTAACCTAAAAATGTCAGTTACTAACTTTTGAGTTTTCGACAATTAACATCAAATTATGACAAATTGTTAACAAAAACAAAGGCTATCAACAAGTTATTAACACAAAAACTGTAAGTTATTAACTGAATTATCAACCAAATGTTAATAACTCTATTAAAAATGTTAATAACTAGTTAGGATTAATCTTCTTTTTAAGAACATCTATAAGATCTCTTGTCTTAGAGTCTGTTTCGATTTCTGATTTGATTTTGTCATAGCCATAGCTAACAGTTGCGTGATTAGTTTTCTTCAAGGCAGCACCAATAGTTTCTAATTTTTCATCTGTAAATACTCTACATAAGTACATACAAATCTGACGTGGATATGCAAACTCACGACTCTTCTTTTTTGAACATATATCAGTAGGAGATATCTGGAAATGATCTGCTACTATATTAATAATGTATTCACATGTAATGGCATTCTCCTGATTAGGTGCCACAAGCTCCTGAAGTACACCTGCTGCAAAATCAACTGTAATTGGAGAGTGACTAATCTTTGAAAATGTAATAACACGTGTAAGAGAACCTTCAAGTTCCCTGACGTTAGAAACAAAGTGGTTAGCAATATACTGCAATACACCTTCATCTATGTTATAGCCTGAAGTTTCAGCCTTCTTCTTTAAGATAGCCATACGTGTTTCATAGTCAGGGTTCTGAATATCAACAGTAAGTCCCTGCTCAAAACGGCTAATAAGTCTTTCGGCAATACCTTCCATATCTTTAGGCTTCTTATCGGAAGTTAAAACAATCTGCTTATGTTTCATAAATAAATCATTGAAAATATTGAAAATTTCTTCTTGTGTTCTGTCTCTACCGGAAATAAACTGAATATCGTCTATAAGTAAAACATCAACACTTCTGTATTTCTTACGAAATTCAATAATCTCTTCCTGATTAGTTTTCTTTTTTCTAAGTAAATCAATAACTTCGTTGGTGAATGACTCACTAGTAGTATACAAAACCTTAGCTGAAGGGTTGTTTTTTAATACAAAGTTACCAATGGACTGAATAAGATGAGTCTTTCCAAGTCCAACACCACCGTAAATAAACAATGGGTTATAAACATCGCCGGGAGACTCAGCTACAGCTAAAGACGTAACCTGAGCAATATTATTGTTTGATCCTACTACAAAGGAATCAAAAGTATATTTTTTATTAAGATTTGCATCTAATATTCTATTTTCTAAAGAAATATCTTCCTGACTAACAGATGAAATCTTAGATGACTCATCTTCAATCTTAGACACTGTCTCGTTTGGAAGTATAATCTGAAGTTCAAGTTCCTGATTCAAAGTTTCTTCAATAGAAATCTTAAGTAATGCAAGATATTTTTTGTTAATATACTGAAGACCGGTCTTTCCACTTTCACCCGGGAAAACCAAAGTAATCATGTTATTCTCAAAGGATTCCACTTCTAAGGGCAAAATCCAAGTTTTGAACGAAACATCAGCAATATCATATTCCTGTTTGAAAAAATCGAGAATTTCAGGCCATTTTTCTTTTAAATCGTCTAACATAATTCCCTCCTAAATATTCTAAAAGGTATAAAAGCCCATTCAAATAATATAATACATCAAATAAGGTGGATTTTCAATATATTTAGTAATATACTTTTTAATAGGAAGAAAGACATAACATAAAAGTTTATGAATAAAAAATAAAAAAATTAAAAAATAATAAAAAAACAAAAAAATACTTGTTTACATAAAATTAAAAAATTAGGAGATTTGATTTACATAAATTCGACATTTATCAACAAAAAGTATCAAATGTTATTAACAAAAAAAAGTTAAAAAAGTTAAAAAGTGTTAAAAAAGGACATTAAAAAATAAAAGTTATTAACATGTTATTAACATTTGGTTGATAACTTTATGTAAATCAGCAAAAATTTTATGTAAATCAAAAAAGAGGGATAAAATTATTATTTTTTCAAAAAAGTTGAAAATATATTTAAAATATGGTTTAATTAATGCTTGACTACGCATATTCTTACATTTATAATAATAACGATGTTTTACTATGAAGCAGAAAAGGAGGTGCCTTATTATGAAGATGACATTTCAGCCAAAGAAAAGACAGAGATCAAAAGTTCATGGATTTAGAAAAAGAATGAGCACTGCAGGTGGTAGAAAAGTTTTAGCTAGCAGAAGAGCAAAAGGAAGAAAGAAATTATCAGCTTAGGTCGCATTCAAATGTGACCTTTTTTCTTTTTGTAACATTCTATGAGGTAAAAGATTACTTAATAGGAGAACTGGCAAAATGGAAATTAAGAAAAATTATGATTCATTAAAGAAGAACAGTGATTTTCAAAACGTTTACGTTAAAGGAAAATCAAAAGCAAACAGATATTTAGTTATGTATGTTGCTCAAAATAATTTAAGCATTAATAGATTAGGAATTTCAGTAAGTAAAAAAGTAGGAAATAGTGTAGTGAGACATCACCTAACCCGCTTAATAAGAGAAGCCTACAGACTAAATTCAAATATGTTCAATAGTAGTTTGGACATAGTCGTAATAGCACGTAACACTGCTAAGGACAAAACTTACAAAGAAGTTGAAAGTGCATTATTGCATTTGGCAAAGCTTCATAATATTTTGGATGAAAACTAGGTGGTAGTTTTTATATCTGAAATATTTATGGGAATTAGTTATATTTACACTTATAATTATAATTATTCTCACTTATTTATTATTGTAACTAATTGGAAAGATAAGCTTTCATTGTAAAGAAGTATTTTCACTTGGAAAAGGTGGTGAATGGAATGAAGGTTTTTAATAATATTGTAAAAGGGTTTGGAAAGGCACTGAATTTTATTTTAATTGGAATGGTAAAGTTTTACAGAATCTTTCTTTCACCTTTAAAGGGACAGCCCTGTTGCAGATATATACCTACATGTTCACAATATGCGTTGGAAGCTTTACAGAAATATGGGCCCTTAAAAGGTTCTTATCTTGCAATAAGAAGGATTTTAAGGTGTAATCACTTTCACAAAGGTGGTTATGATCCCGTCCCTTAAGGAGGACTAAGTGGAAAATTTTATATTAGCAACACAAACAGGTGGAATTTTAGGACCATTTGCATGGATTTTAGGTAAAATCTTAGAATTTATTTATGATGGTTTTGCTGCACTTGGAATATACAACATTGGTTTCTGTATTATCCTTTTTACTATTGTAGTAAGAATGTTAATGCTTCCAATGACTATTAAACAGCAGAAGTTCACAAAACTTAATGCTGCAATGAACCCTGAAATTCAGGAGATTCAGAAGAAGTATAAGGACAAGAAAAATCAGCAGTCACAGTTGGCAATGCAGGAAGAAATTAAGTCTGTATATGATAAGTATGGTACATCTCCTACAGGTAGTTGTTTACAGCTTATTATTCAGATGCCTATCTTATTTGCTTTGTACAGAGTAATTATGAATGTACCTGCATATGTTAAGCCTGTTAAAGAATTATATTTAAATGTTCTTTATGGATTAGATTTAAGTCAGATGAAAGAGTTTTTCGGTTTAAACAAGCTTGCAAAGAATCTTTCAACAGCAGATTTAAACAGTTGTATTGATGCAATGTCAGGTTATACTCGTGGGAATAGCAGTATAAAATTACAGAGTGGCATTAAGTTACAGGATATTCTTAATGTATCAGATAAGGCAGTAGCATCAAAAATCGAACAGTTTAACAACTTTTTCGGATTAAACCTTAGTATGTCACCTAGCACAATGTTTAATGCAGGAATGGTAACCATAGTAGTTGCATTAATTATTCCTATTTTGGCAGGTTTATTCCAGTTATTAAGTGTTCAGTTAACAACAAAAATTAACTCAGCAGCTGGTTCAGCAAACATGGCTGACAATCCTATGGCAGGTTCAATGAAAGCAATGAACATTATGATGCCACTTATGTCAGTATATATGTGTTGGATTTTATCAGCAGGTATCGGTTTGTACTGGATGGCAGGTTCGCTGGTTATGATATTACAGCAGATATTTATTAATCTTGTTCTTAAGAATGAAGACATAGATGAAATCATCGAAAAGAACAAAGATAAGGCTGCAGCAAAGGCAGCTAAGAGAAAAGAAAAAGAAGGTATTTATAGAGAAAAAGTTCTTGAGGCATCAAAAGTTAATGCTAAGAATATATCTTCAAACTCAGGTATGAGTGCTGCTGAAAAAGAAGAAAAAATCAGAAAAGCTAAAGAAGCAATGAGCAAGAAAGAAGGTTCACTTGCATCAAAGGTTAATATGGTTAGTGAATTTAACAAACGTAATGAAAAATAAATAAAGATTGAGGCAAAATTATGGAATTCAAAGAATATAAAGGTAAAAATGTTGATGAAGCCATAACTAATGCATGTATCGACCTTGGTATTGAGGCTGCAAAATTAGAATATGAAGTAATTGAAAAAGGTTCAAATGGATTCTTAGGAATCGGTAGCAAACCTGCAATTATTAAGGCTAAGAAAAATCAGTCTGTAGAAGATATTGCAAGAGAATTTTTAAACAAAGTATTCACAGCAATGGAACTTACAGTTAAGATTGATATTAAAATTGTTGAAAATGAAAAAGAAAACATTGTCAACATTAATATTATTGGAGAAGACATGGGAATACTTATTGGAAAGAGAGGACAGACTCTTGATTCATTACAGTATCTTGTAAGTCTTGTAATCAACAAAGAATGTGAAAAGTTTAATAGAGTTAAACTTGACACAGAAAACTACAGAGAACGTAGAAAAGCTACACTTGAAAATCTTGCACGTAATATCTCTTTAAAGGTTAAGAGAATTAAAAAACCGGTAGCTCTTGAGCCAATGAATCCTTATGAAAGAAGAATTATTCATTCAGCTCTTCAGAACGATAAGTTCTGTACAACAAAGAGTGAAGGTGATGAACCATACAGACATGTTGTAGTTATGTTAAAGAAAGATGCCAGATAATTAAAGTATCTTATTAAAGACTCAGGGAAAAAATGCCCTGAGTCTTATTTTTTGGCAGGATTGTGTAAACACGTAACAATCCGTGCAAATAAGATTTTTTTCTTTATAAAAAAGATGTTGTGTGCTATACTAGTTTAGATATATTAAGGTGGATTTTTATGTTTATTTGAAGAATAAACAGATTGGAGTTATATGAAAATTACGGATACAATAGCTGCTATTTCATCAGCGGCAGGTAATTCAGGAATAGGAATAATAAGAGTAAGTGGCGATGAAGCGATAGAAGTGGTAGATAAGATTTTCAGACCAGCTAACAAAAATAAAAAATTAGCAAATGTTGAAAGTCATACTGTTCATTATGGACATATAATGGATGGTGATAAAACATTAGACCAGGTTCTTGTTATTGTAATGAAAAATCCACATTCTTATACAGGAGAAGATACAGTTGAAATTGATTGTCATGGAGGTATGCTAATACTTAAAAAAGTATTGGATTTAGTTTTGAAAAACGGTGCAAGAACTGCAGAGCCGGGAGAATTTACAAAGAGAGCTTTCTTAAATGGAAGAATAGATTTGTCTCAGGCTGAGGCGGTAATGGATTTGATTAATTCAAAGAATGATTTTGCACTTAACAGCTCAATTGAACAGCTTAAAGGTGGAGTTTCGGATGCAATCAAGGATATTAGGAAAGATATAATTTATCATATTGCATTTATTGAGTCAGCATTAGATGATCCTGAACATATAAGTTTAGACGGTTATGACGAAGAAATCACAGAAATGCTTAATGAGAATATTGATAAGATAAGCAAGCTTGTAAACTCTTTTGATAACGGTAGAATTATGAAAGAGGGCATAAAAACTGTAATTTTAGGTAAGCCAAATGCAGGAAAATCTTCACTTCTTAACTTAATGTTAGGAGAAGACAGAGCAATTGTTACGGATATTGAGGGGACAACAAGAGATACATTAGAGGAAAATATTAACTTTAATGGTTTAAGTCTTAAGATTATAGATACTGCAGGAATCAGAGATACAGAAGATTTGGTTGAGCGGATTGGTGTTAATAAGGCTAAAGAGATAGCTAAAGAAGGAGATCTTATTATATACGTTGTTGACGGTTCAAGAGAGCTTGATGATAATGATAGAGAGATAATAAAGTTAATAAATGACAAGCAGGCAATAATTCTTGTTAATAAGTCTGACATGGATACTGTTATAAATATTGATGAGTTAAAGAAAGATTCTAACAGAGATGTAATTCTTTTTTCTGCAAAAAATGGAGAAGGAATGGACCAGCTTGAAGAAGAAATAAGAAATATGTTCTATTCAGGTAAGGTAACATATAACGATCAGGTTTATATAACAAACGCAAGACATAAAGAAGCGTTGGAAAATGCATTGGAAAGTTTAAAACAGGTTAAAAATTCTGTTGATGCAGGAATGCCTGAGGACTTTTATTCGATAGATTTAATGGATGCTTATACAGATTTAGGTTTAATAATTGGCGAAAGTGTTGAAGATGATCTTGTTAATGAGATTTTTTCAAAATTCTGTATGGGTAAATAATTTACTTAGTGGCTTTTAGGAGGCAGAGATGGCTAATTTAGTTGAAAATTACGATGTAGTAATAGTCGGAGCAGGACATGCAGGTTGTGAAGCAGCACTTGCTTCAGCACGTTTAGGATTAAATACAATAGTTTTTACTGTAAGTGTGGATAGCATTGCGTTAATGCCATGTAATCCTAACATTGGTGGTACATCAAAGGGACATTTAGTAAGAGAATTAGATGCTTTAGGCGGAGAAATGGGAAAAAATATTGATAAAACATTTATTCAGTCAAAAATGCTTAACAAATCTAAAGGTCCGGCAGTTCATTCTTTGCGTGCTCAGGCTGACAAGCAGGATTATACACGTGAAATGCGTAAAACATTAGAAAACACTGAAAATCTTACAATAAGACAAGCGGAAGTTGCAAAACTTTTGGTTGAAGATGGCGTTATAAAAGGTGTGGAAACTGTTTCAGGTGCAACATATTATGCAAAATCTGTTGTCCTTGCCACAGGAGTTTATCTAAAAGCTAAATGTATTTACGGAGATGTTTGCCAGTATACAGGCCCTAACGGACTTATGGCTGCTAATAATTTAACAGCATCTTTAATAGAAAACGGAATAAAGGTTAGAAGATTTAAAACAGGAACACCTGCAAGAGTAGATAAAAGATCAATTGATTTTTCTAAGATGGAAGAACAGTTTGGTGACGAAAGAGTAGTACCTTTTTCTTTTTCAACTAATCCTGAAAGTGTGCAGAAAGACCAGATTTCATGTTGGTTAACTTATACTAATGAGAAAACACATGAAATAATCAGAGAAAATATTAACAGATCACCATTATTTTCAGGAATGATTGAAGGAACAGGACCAAGATATTGTCCTTCTATTGAAGATAAGGTGGTTAAGTTTGCAGATAAGAACCGTCATCAGGTATTTATAGAGCCGGAAGGTTTGTTTACAAATGAAATGTATCTTGGTGGAATGTCATCATCATTACCTGAAGATGTTCAGTATGCAATGTATAAAACAGTTCCCGGACTTGAAAATGTAAAAATAGTACGTAATGCTTATGCAATTGAATATGATTGTATTGAATACGGACAGCTTTTGCCTAACTTGGAGTTTAAAAAGATTAAAGGATTGTTCAGTGCAGGACAGTTTAACGGAAGTTCAGGTTATGAAGAAGCTGCAGCTCAGGGAATTATTGCTGGAATAAATGCAGCAAGATATGTTCAAAATAAGGAATCAATTGTTTTAGACCGTTCACAGGCATACATTGGAGTGCTTATTGATGATCTTGTAACTAAGGAAAGTCATGAACCATATAGAATGATGACATCAAGAGCCGAATATAGATTGCTTCTCAGACAAGATAACGCTGACCTTAGACTAACAAAAATAGGTTACGAGGTAGGATTAGTGCCTCAGGAGCGCTATAATTATGTGTGCGAAAAAGAAAAAATGATTGAAAAAGAGATAGAACGTCTTGAAAATTATAAAGTTGGAGCAAATAAAGAGGTTCAATCAGTGTTAGAAAGCCTTGGAAGTACTACATTAAAGACTGCAACAACACTGGCTGAGTTGATTAGACGTCCTGAACTGGATTATGACAAGATTGAACCACTTGATAAGGAAAGACAGCCACTTAATTATGATGTTATCGAACAGGTTAACATAAATATTAAATATAGTGGTTATATTTCAAGACAGAAGAAGCAGGTTGAAAACTTTAAAAAGATAGAAAACAAAAAAATACCTGAAGGTTTTGATTATACAAAGGTAAATAGCTTAAGAAAAGAAGCTGTACAGAAGCTTGAATTTTATAGACCTATTAATATAGGTCAGGCTTCCAGAATATCAGGGGTTTCACCGGCAGATATATCAGTATTGCTTATTTATATGGAACAACATAAAAATAATTAAAACAATATGTAACAAAAAATAACAGATATTAAATAATAGATAATAAATAAGTAATAGATAGTAAATAAAGATAACAATAATTTGAGTATATAATTTGAGTAAATAATTGTCATTGAATATTTACTTGAATTATGTAAACTAAAATTATGTAAACCAGTAATAGGAGCTTTATGGATAAAGAAAATTTATTAGTTAAAGGATTAAGTGAATTAGGACTGACTATAACTGAAGAACAGATTGAAAAGTTTGATAAATATTATGAAATGTTAATTGAAACAAATAAAGTTATGAATTTAACATCAATAACAGAATATGATGAAGTTATTATCAAACATTTTATAGATAGTTTGTTAGTTGTTAATATCTTTGATATAAATCAGTCAAAAAAGATGATAGATGTTGGAACAGGGGCAGGTTTTCCAGGTATTCCAATAAAAATAATGTTTCCACACTTACAAATAACATTATTAGACTCATTAAATAAAAGATTAAAGTTTTTAAATAATGTTATTGATGAATTAGGGCTTGAAAGTATTGAAACTGTTCATGGAAGAGCTGAGGACATAGCAAGAAAAGAAGAATTTCGTGAACAATATGACCTGTGTGTATCAAGAGCAGTTGCAAATCTTTCAACGTTAAGTGAATATTGTATTCCTTTTATAGCAAAGAATGGAAAATTTATAAGCTATAAGTCTTCTATAAGCTCAGAAGAAATACAAAATGCTAAAAGTGCAATAAAAATACTTGGCGGAGCAGTTGTAGAAGAAAAAACAGTACATTTGCCTTGCTCAGATATGGATAGAACTTTTGTAGTAGTTAATAAAACAAATAATACGGAAAAAAAATATCCAAGAAAGGCAGGAACACCTTCTAAAGAACCATTATAAGTAGACAACAAATGGAGAAAAAAATGATTGAAAAGTATTTAATTGAAAGAAAAGATATTGTTTCAAAGCAAATAGAAAAAATAAATTTAAAAATAGAACATAATAGCAATGTTGTGGAAGAAAACACCAAAAAAATTAAAGAACTTGAATATACAGACGATGAAGCAGCCAATATTTTCTCTGTAAAAGTTAGAAAAGAAGAATTTTATAAACAAAAAGAAGCTTCTAGTCTAAAAGAACAGTCAAATTCAATAAAAGAACAAAATACATTATTGAAAGATAATGTAAAAGAACTAAAAAAAGAACTTAATAAGATAAACAAAGCTTTGGAAGAATACAAAAAGCTTAAAAAGTAATCAAAAAAGGATGTTTCACGTGAAACATCCTTTTTTGATACCTAAATATGTGAATAAGATGGATGAATAAGAGAAAAGTCTAATATTAAAAAATAAAAAAAGTATTGTTTATATACATTTATGAAAAAAGTTGAAATAATAGTTTAAACATACAATTAATCGAATTTGTTCTGATATTATGATGTTTCACGTGAAACATCATAATATATTGTAAAATTATTTGAAATATTTGCAATATATAATAAAAAATGACGAGTTTTTCTAATGTATTATAAGATAAAAGTTAATTATAAGTAATGTTTCACGTGAAACATTCAAATATGCACTGAAAATCTATTATAAATAATAATGTATACAAAGATGAAATATAATAAACTGCAAAATGTGTAAATACATACGAAAAATAAAAAGTAATGTTTCACGTGAAACATTAGACTATATCATATAGAAATCTAGCTATTATTGTGGTAAAATATAAAAACGGGGAAATTCTATTCAAAAGTGAAAGAATAAGCAAGGAAGGATTAAAGCAAACAGTACTTTCACTTTTTTGTTTGTAGTCTAATTTATTTTAGATTTGGTTTAAAAAATGGGAAAAATAATAGCAATAGCCAACCAAAAAGGTGGCGTAGGAAAAACAACAACAGCAATTAATTTATCTTCATGTTTAGCAGATGCAGGTAAAAAAGTATTATTAGTAGATATAGATCCACAGGGAAATGCAACAAGTGGTGTTGGAATTATGAAACAGACGCTTGAAAACACTGTTTATGAGCTTTTTATTGGAGAATGTACATTTTCAGAGTGTTTAACAGACAGTGCAGTTGATAATTTAAATGTAATACCATCAAATGTTAACCTTTCCGGTGCTGAGATTGACCTGATTGGCGTTGAAAATAGAGAATATATTTTGAAAAATATATTAGATACAATTAAAGATTTATATGAATACATTATTATAGACTGTCCACCATCACTAAATGTGTTAACAGTTAATGCCATGGTAGCTGCAGATTCCGTAATTGTACCAATTCAGTGTGAATATTATGCATTGGAAGGAATCAGCCAGTTGATTCACACCA
>ERZ824480.1485-NODE-1485-length-20411-cov-3.734182_pt1 | contig 20411 bp, 12 predicted proteins | sample MGYA00519861_ERZ824480 | MGnify/ENA primary metagenome ERZ824480 (study PRJEB31778, sample SAMEA3449152) | human gut metagenome | biome: human gut; feature: human-associated habitat; material: faeces | place: United Kingdom | collected 2010/2012 ... | reverse complement strand
CCACTTGTGCGGCCGCGCGGAAAAAGGCGCTGGATAAATAGCGCGAACCGCCCGCGGCATAGTTGCCGTTGTTGATGCGCACAACGACAGGATTGCCCGCCCCGGAAAGCACCGGCGCGATCTCGCGGGCAAATTCCGCATTGTTTCCCACACAGCAAAACGAGCCGGGAAGGTGAGGATCCACACTGTCAATGCCTTCCCGCATCCGCCTCGCACAGTCGACGAGCGCTTCCTTCTGCGTTTCAACGAAGATCGCGGAATAGCGCGCAGCCTCCTTTGTCGTCTCGTGCAGCTTTTCCAACAGCTCTTCCCTCGTAAAGGAGGTGCCCGAAAGCTCGTTAAAGCGCTTCATGTGAAGCGGGCAGGCGCAGCCGCCGCCCTGACGCGCCATCAGGCGAAAATCGTCGTCCACCATGATATGCGCGGGCTGATGCTTTGCAATCTCTTGCATCGCCTGATAGATATAGGTGCGAAAGCCTTCGTCATAGGGGCAGACGACCTGCTGCTCGACCCCGTCGACCAGACCCACATAGCGCTGATAGGGAAACATCTCGCCCAGCACCCAGCCATGGCCGATCGTCGCCTGCGCCAGCACGCCGCTTGGGATGCCGCGGGAGGAAAGCTTCTCCCTGAAAAGGTCATAGCTTGTGCATGCGGCCGCCGCCTTATTGACCGGCACCTTCCCTTCCGGCACCAGCGTCATCTTAAAAAGCGGCATCTCGGCAATGCCTTCCCGGCACTGCCTTTCAATGTCGTCACAAAGCTCGTCCAAATGCGCCGTATCTATCGGCATGATCGTATAGGTGTGTTTCATCAAAGGATCCTCCCTTTCGCTTTTTTATGCTTAGACTATAGCACATCTTTCATTGCCTGTCAACGTTTCCGCTTCCGAAAGTTTTTCGCTTGCGGCGCGTTTGTAAGGCTTTACGAAAGAAACCTCTTGACAAGCATCAAAAAATGTGCTATGCTTTTAGAAAAAATTGAAAAAGTCAGACGATGTATACAGGAAATGCCCATGGCAACCGAAGGAGTAACACTCTCAGGTATCCCGCGCGCGGGAGGAGGACTGTATGCGGATGACGATCCGGAGAAGCTCGCCGTATGCGGCGGGTGCCGAAGGTGCAAAGCCGGCTTTGGCCGGCCAATCTCTCAGGCAAAAGGACGGATGCAGCAGCATGGTATACACGGTATACCGTTTGCGCCTGTCTTTGTTTGAGAACCTTATTGTGATAAGGTTCTTTTCTTATTTTATTTTTCAGAGGGGGAATATCCATGGCTTTCTTAAGTAGACTGGGCGAAATCAACGATGTCATCAACACGTATGTCTGGACAAAATTCGGTGTATGGCTGCTTATTGCCGCCGGCATTATCCTGACCTGCTGCACCAAATTTTTCCAGGTGTCCCACCTTCCCCATTGGTGGAAGCACACCATCGGCAGCCTGTTTGACAAAAAGGTGCTCGCGCACACGACCGGCAAAGCGATTTCGCCGTTTCAGGCGCTTTGCACGGCTCTCGCTGCCACCATCGGCACCGGCAACATCGCCGGCGTGGCCGCCGCCATTTGCATCGGCGGCGCCGGGGCGGTTTTCTGGATGTGGATCGCCGCCTTTTTCGGCATGATGACCAACTATTCCGAAAACATTTTAGGCCTCTACGAAAGTGACAATTGGGGACGTACATTTTTTGTCAACTTTTGTTGACTAATAATAACAAATATGGTACAATTTGGTAGGGCGATGAAATTATGTCAAGACAAGCACGACAATTAAGTTCTACAGGATTGTACCATATAGTTTTCAGAGGAGTAAACAGACAAGATATATTTGAGGATACTGCCGACTATGAAAAAATGATTACGATATTGACGGAATTAAAAAAAGAAATGAAGTTTGAAATACTTGTTTATTGTTTTATGAGTAATCATGTACACATGTTGATAAAAGAGAATAATGATGGAGAAATTTCATTGATTATGAAAAGGCTGTTAACAAAATATGCGAGGTGGTATAACATTAAATATCAACGAAGCGGAGCGTTAATAGCGAACAGATATAAAAGTCAGCCTGTAGAGATAGATAATTATTTTTTAGCGGTAGTAAGATATATACATCAAAATCCGGTAAGAGCGAAAATGGCAGAAAATCCGGAAGACTATAAATGGAGTAGTTATAATTATTATGTAAATAAAGATTCCGGGATAGTAGATACGGAATTTGTATTAGGTATGATTAATGCAGATGAATTTAAAGAACTTCATAAAATCGCTGAAGAAGAAATATTTTTGGTTGATGATAAAGTAAAAATAACAGATGAAAAAATAAGACGGGATATAATCAAACGATATAACATAGAACCAAAACAAATAGGTGCATTTGATAGGGAAAAAAGAAATATGATATTGAGGGAATTGAAAAACTGTTATTCAATCAGACAAATAGAAAGAGTGACCGGAATATCAAGGGGAATTGTACATAAAAGTTGACAAAAAATGTACGTCCCCAATTGTCAAAATTTAATAATGAATAATTATGGTGCAAAATTGCTTTGCAATTTTGTTTTGATAAATATTGAAAAGGAAAGAACTTTATGAAAGAAAATATTTTAATTTCCTCAATCAACACTGCAAAAAACAATAACTAATCGGATATCTATATTGTCCACGATTTGCAAAACAAAAATCCTATCTTAAGATGGGATTTTTTGTTTTGTATTATTCATTATTAATTATTCAATATTCATCATTCATTAAAAAAGGATTTTTGTAATGAATAATGAATAATTGAGGTTGTTTTCCTCGCGGAAAACTTTAATTTATTATATACTAAATTAAAGTCGAAATCTAATAAATAAGTCGGATATCTATATTGTCCCATTTTTATGCGGTTTTTGAGCCTTTTTGAAAAAATCAAAGTGTGGGAAGTAAACAGTAGATGCCACCCCCGTTTGCACAGGACTTGAACGGGAGACACCTTAAAAACAGGGCGTTTTTCAATGATTTTGCGGAAGGTCAACAGAGAAGAAAAAACACAAAATTCAAATCGTGTACAATATGGATGACGCTCCGTTTGTTCTTAGATACGAACAGGAGACAATACAAAAATTTATAACTTATACCTTTTCTTTTTACCTGACACTATCTATCTCGCTTAAAAAAAGTTGACATCGGTAGTGATTAATGTTATAATTGTGGTAACTAAAAGCCTCACTTTGTTTAGGTTGAAGTAAATACTTAAAAATTAAGTAAAATCTTGCGGAATATGTTCCGTCAGTGAGAGACATTATGAAAAAGGAGATTTTTATGAAACAGGAAATACTTAAAACAGAATTGGATTTTCGTATAAAATTAAATGGCGAAAGACTTCAAGATGATTATTATAATATTGATAATGTGTTTGTCGGCGATGAAACAAGCTGGCCCGGTGACAAGGAAGGCAGAGCATTATTGGCATTTGTATCACATTATAAAATTAATGGTCTTAAAATACCATGTATGGAGCTTATGATAGAAAAGATACCCGAGGTTACAAACGGAAAAATGTTTTTTGGCAATAAGACAGAAGACATCCTTTTTGAACAACAGCTTTCGGGACATAGCTGGTATTTAAGAGGACTTTGCGAGTACTATGAGCAGTTTTCTGATGAGAGGGCGTTGGATTACTTGCACAAGACGGTAGATAGCATTTACTTACCGACTAAAGGAAAATATTCAACTTACCCGATTGATAGAAAGGATATATATGATGGTGGTGTCGGAGGACATTCTATTGAAACAATAAACGGTTGGAAGCTTTCATCTGATATAGGATGTGCATTTATGAGTATTGATGGTCTGTCACATTACTATCAGATTACAAGGGACACAGAGATAAAAGAACTTTTAGATGAAATGTCAGAGGTTTTTGATAAAATAGATAAATATAGTTTGCATACACAAACTCACTGTACTTTGACCGCGGCACGTGGTTTTATGCGAATGTATGATATAACCGGTGAAGAAGAATATTTCCATAAAGCAGAGCGCATTTTTGATTTGTATGTAAATGCCGGAATGACATACACTTATCAGAACTTTAATTGGTTTGGTAAAGGTGATACATGGACGGAGCCTTGCGCCATAGTGGATTCAATTATGCTTGCTGTAATGCTTTATGAGGCAACAAAAAAAGAGGAATACCGTACATATGCCGCAAGAATTTATTTTAATGGTTTTGCAACACTTCAAAGACCAAATGGCGGTGCAGGTACTGATACCACAATCAGTGAATTGACCGATACATTAAGATGCGATTTGTATGAGGCATATTTCTGCTGTACAATGAGATTGGCAGAAGGACTTTGGTTTATTGATAAATATCAGGATATACTGTATGCTCAAACAACTGATGCTTTGAAAAAGGATTCTTTTGGTCGATATTTTAACGGAGATATTTTATATGCAGAAATAAGTCCGGAATTTGAAGAATTTGCACAAAATCCAATGTATATTGACGGACATAAGCTGTTTCCGTTAGTTAATTTATACAAGCTAAAAGATGAAGAACTGTGCAAAAGAATCAATCAGAAGGTTATTTTTAAAGACTAAATAAAGAAACAATTTAAGAATTTAAGGTGGACACCGGAGGATAAACATTTTTTATACTCTTAACATTGTGGCATCTGTTTCGTACATGAAAGCCAAAAAGAGAAAAGATGTCCTCTCGGACACCTTTTCTCTTTTTGATTGCCTCTTGTATAGCTTAAATTAAAGAAAATGTGGGTTAACAGCCGCGTAGCGGCGTTAACTGGAATGAGCCTGACCGCGTCCGGTGGACGATGAAGGGAAGGCGAATTCGAAAGAAACAAGGAGTGCAGCAAGCGGAGCGTAGCCCGCACGACTTTTGTTTCTGACCGGTCGTTGGTTCAAGTTAGGCAGGGGGAGCCAAAACAAAAATCCTATCGCAAGATGGGATTTTTTGTTTTGTATTATTCATTATTAATTATTCAATATTCATTATTCATTAAGAAAGGATTTTTGTAATGAATAATGAAATCGCTTCGCTGATGAATAATGAATAATTGAGGTTGTTTTCTTTTGTACTATTCTTTCTTCTTTATTATATAAAATAAAATTGTCGTTTTTGAGTTACAAGATAAATCAGAAGAGATAGAAGAGAGGTACAAACTTTATTTGACGGATTTGATTTAATAATCATAGAAAATTCAAGACGCAGGGTGTATCAAAATAACATAGTAAACATTATAGCATCTATTTTGTCCGTGTTTTTATTCACTTTACAATATTTTGATTTATTTAAATATACTATGGAAAATAAAGAATTAAACAAACTAAAAAATTAAGCAGTTTGCATATCAATGTATAAAGAAAAAGGTTAAAAATTTTTTGTTTTTGAACTTGAAAATGTTAAAAAAATATGCTATAATAAAACAAAATATATTAAATGAAAACGACACATGTTGCACAATTTGTGCGTAAATCTGATTACGGTACAAAGTTTGTGTGCATGTGTATTTTTTTGTCAAAAAGGAGTTTTATTATGCCAAGAAATCAATTTCAAAGAATGGTTTTCGCATTTATTACAGTTGTGATAACCGTTCACGCTTATGCGTTTTACAGTTTATATGTTATTCACGGTAATATGTTTATGCAGATTACCGGTGAAACAGGAGTGCTTGTCGCCATAAATAAAATGGGTGGTGTTCCTGTATTCGGAACGCCTGTTCCGATATGGGCAGTTGTACTTATCGAATTTGTGTTAGCTTACTTACTTGAGAATATTTTAGGCTCGCCTTTGTCTTTCAAGCTTGCGTGCAAGAATTTTAACCCAAGAGAAACACATCCCGTGTTGTTTGAAACAGCAATTATCTGCGCAACAGTTGGAATAATGTGTCCTGCTATGAGCCTCATTGCCACATTTTTGTATTACAATTATCAGGCAGGATTTAATATGTGGAAGCTTCTTGCGGATTGGCTAAAGCTTGTGTGTTTAAATTTTCCGTTTGCTTTCTTTACACAGCTTTTCTTCATTCAGCCGCTCGTAAGAACTGTGTTTAAAGTGATTTTTGCAAAGGATATTAAGTCAAGAAAATCAAATAAACTAAAAACAGAAAAAGAAGTAGTGGTATAACTAACTGCATCTATTATTAACGTGAAAACTAAAAAGAGAAAAGATGTCCTTTCGGACATCTTTTCTCTTTCTATCAGCCTTGCATAGCTTAAATTAAAGAAAACGTAGTTTAACAGCCGCGTAGCGGCTGTTAACTTAAATATTTTCTCCTCCGCCGGTGGCGGATGAAGGGAGAAAATATTCTTAAAGAAATATGGAGCAATGCAAGCGGAAGCGAGCAGTGCGACTTTTATTTCTGACCGGTCGTTGGTTATGAGTCAGCCAAGGAAAGTCAGAACAAATATCATATCGCAAGATGTGGTTTTTGTTTTATATTAATCAATATTTTAGCTGAAAAACTTGATTTAAACAGTACGTTATGATAAAATAGCTTAGACGAATTAACTATGGATTATAGGGAGAATAATGTATGTTTACAGAGGAAGAAAAAAAGAGAATTAAAGAATATTATGACATGGCGTTTGACAGAATAACAAATACAAATGTAAATTGTTTTGCAGGGCATACAAAACCGGTATTTTTGATTTCGGATACATATCCCGGAGTTTGGCTTGAGCATGCGAATGATTCGGTGTTTCTTGCTAAATTGGACACTCGATATTTGGAAATTGCAAAAAATACCCTGTGTCTGTTTTTGGATAATCAAAAACCAAATGGACAGCTCCCGTGCTATGTGATAGACAAGAGCAAAGGTCCAAATTGGTCTGAGCTTGGATATTCGCAAATTCAGGAATGTGTATCATTTACACGTCTTTGTTATGAGTATTACGAAATGTCAGATGATTTTGAATTTTTAAATTATGCGTACGATAAATGTGTAAAGTGGCAGAAGTGGCAAGAAAACACACGGATGCCAAACGACAAGGGTTTAATAGAAATGTTCTGCGGTTACGACACGGGACACGATAATTCGTGCCGTATGGAAGGCGTAAAATACGACGGCTGCGCAAAGGATAACGATGCATCAGTATATCCCGAAGATGATAATGTATTACCTATTATTGCACCGGATATAAATGCTGTGTATTACGGAACGGTTATGGCTCTTTCTGATATGGCAAGAGCCTTGGGCAAACAAGATGATGCCCAAAAGTGGAGCAATCTATATCAATAACAAATGTCTTGACTGAACATCTACCGAACAGAGAGCTTGCGGAGGAAATAATAAATCGCCATCTCGTTAATCCCGATGAGTTTTATACCGAGTATCCTTTCCCTGCTATTGCTAAATCGGACGCAGGATTTGAGCGCAATAAAAGCGGTAATTCGTGGAATTATTATTCTCAGGCTATTACTATATTGAGGTGGACGCGCTGGATGGATTATTACGGATATTCAAAGGAGTTTGATGCTGTTCTTGAAAAATGGGTGCGTCAGTGGGCGCTTTCTAAGACAATAATGTTTGGACAGGAACTTGACCCATTTACGGGTGAACCGTCCAATTGCTCGGAATGGTATTCAAGCTGTATGTTGGTTTATATTTATGCAGTAAGACGTTTGGGGATTTTATAATTTAACTGCAAAATAGATAATAGGTAAATCTTGGGGCTTCTGTTTCGTATATGAGAGCCATAAAAAAAGACAAATTTCTTATGAAATTTGTCTTTTTTAGTTATATTCTGTGTCAGTAAGGTTGGTATACTTGATAACCTCACACCGTTTGTGGCAAAGATGTTTTGATATAATAGCATGTCGGAAAAACGGGATAAAAGCTTTTTAGTCTATTTTCGAGGTTTTCTTAAATTCCAGAGGAGTCATATTCATCTGATTTTTAAATGCCTGATAAAAGCTTTTCATGTCATTATAACCGGATTGCTGAGCAATTTCAGTTATTGACCTGTCGCTTGTGCAAAGCAGATGACAGCAATAATTTATGCGCAATTTTTTCATATATTCGGTAAACGTCATATTGGTCTCCTGCTTAAAGCGGCGGGAAAGATATTGACGGCTTACGTTTAGTTCCTCTGCGATTTTGTTTAAGGATATTTCGCTTGAATGTATGTTGTCTTCTGCGTATCGGAGAGCCATTAAAACAGTCTCATCCTTAATAGGACTGTCGTTATGCTGTATTTTACGGACTGAGCGTATAATGATCTCACTTAAGTAGCCGCGCATAAGCGCATTGTTACCTGTTTTCGCACTATTATATTCAACGATCATTTCTTCGAGCAGACTCTTTATTTTTCCGTCATCGTCATGAAAAATGTGGCGCGTCGGCTCACAAGTTAAGGAAGCGTTAAAAAAGAAAAACGGATAATTCTTCAAAAGCTCATTAAAGTCTTGACAACCATTCATCGACGGGTTAATGAAGTGGGGTAGAAAACAGCAGTTAATTATATCGGCGCAATCATCAGATAAGACAGTATATTTATGAATGTCGGTGTAGTTTACAAAAAAGTAATCTCCGGCACTCGCCTCGATTTTATCGTTTCCGATATGGTGGATTATTTTACCGTCTGCTACATATGCAAGTTCAAAAAAATCGTGCTCGTGATACTTTGACGTTCTTTGAGAATAGTGAAAAATGCATATGTTGTTCACACGGGTATCGGGCACATACCAAAGCTTTAGAAAATCGTGACATGGAAGCTTTGAAAAATAAAGCGACTGTATTTCACATTTAATATTTTCTTCCATCATGAGCATCGCCGTCCTTTGTTTGATATGTATGATATTATAATTTTGTTTTTCAAAAAAGTCAATAAAAAAGTTACATTTACCATTATTTTTCTGTATTTTATTTAAAAATTGAAATGCCATTATATGAAATAAATACTAAAAATCCAGATTCAGGCAGTAAATCTTAGGGGTGAAATGTAGGTTTACAAATTCCTAAAAAATATGACAGATTTCCTATTGTTATCCTATAGACAAAAGTATAAAATTATATTGTATAACACCGTAATAATAAAAAACGGTAAAGTGTAACTTTAGAAAGGGGAAAAAATATGATTAAGAAAATAATTGCGGTAGGATTGGCACTTACAATGGCAGCAGCCATAATAGGCTGTAAAAAAGAGGTTACTTTCAACGAAAATGAATGGAATGATATGGAGATAAGGGTGGCAGGATACAGGCTGTTTAACGATGATCCGCTAAACTATGAGTATGCTGCCGGAGCAGATAAATTCTCCGAAAAGTATGGGACAAAAGTAGAATTCCTTGTTGGCGGAGGCGACGGATTGGGAGATGACCTTGTATCTGGAATAATGTCCGGAGATCCGTGGGAGATTCAGTTTACATGGGGAATATCGGTATTCCCGACCACATTTTGTGAGGAGCTTTATACTCCGGTAACAGATTACATAGATTTTGAAAACAACGACATGATTGATAAAATTACTGTTGACGGTACTTATTGGAAAGGAGAGTACTACGGAGTCAGCGCACTTCCTATGCAGGAAGTATGGTATCTGGCTTACAACGAAACATGGATGAAAGAACTCGGTCTTAAAACACCTTATGAATATTACAAAGAAGGAAATTGGAACATGGATGCCTACAAAGAGTTGAATGCAGCGGCGTGGGCGAAGGGAGCAAGTTCTAAGAGCGAAGTCAGAAGACCTCACACGGGACGTAAATATATGTGTAAATGGAACGAAGAAACAGGAGAGGTAACAGTTACTTACGACTCTCAGGATAACTTCGAATGGCTTGGCTATTGGGGTGAACTTTTAACGAACCCGAAATATAAGATAGACGCAAATTACGGCTATGTCGGAGGAAGAGACTCAATTATGATTGACAACGTCATGCCGGGATTGATGAAGGGCGAACTCGGAATAGAAACCGGAGACACGGTAAGATACATAAACTTCCCCAACGCTGACGGTAAGCCCGGCACTTATCTTACAGATTGTCATTTCTTATTCCCGCAGGGTGTTCCGGAGGATAAGCTTCCCTGTGCGTTCATGCTTGCTTGCTATATGGTAGATTCTAAGGCAAACATGACTGACGAGTTATACAGAGAAAATATGAACGAAGAAGATTATGAGCTTTGGCAGGAAAATCTTGAGAATGCATATATGCTTCCGAGAATGTTTTACGAAGGAGCTTTTGCAATAGGCGATCAGTTTATAAAGGACATGAAGGCTGGTAAAGCGGTAGCAACGCATATAGCTGAAAATACAGATAGTCTTAAGGCTAAGGCAGAGGAATTCAATAAAAAATATGTTGACGGTTTTGAAGCAGAATAATGTCGCATAGAAGCGGGAGGGATAGGTTATGGCAGAAAAAATCATTATAATTATGATTGTACTTGCTTTAAGTATGACATTTTTAACGTCACTGGGCGTATCTGCGTATGATGCGCTTTTTGCGACAGAGATAGGCGGCGGAGCCGTAAAAACAGAAACCGGAGTCAGAATGGCAGAGCCTTATTGCTATATAAAATTTCCTGAGGTAGATCTTACCGGGGCAAGGTCAATTGAAATCACGGCAACATGCAATATGTACAATCACGGCGACGGTGACATAATATGGGTGAGAATTGATTCGGATAAGGGAGAAGTAATAGGTACTGTTGATATAAGTGTACATACTCCTGATGAAGCAATGGTTTTTAAGGGCAGTTTAAAAGATGTTTCAGGCAAACATGACCTTTATTTGGAGAGCACCATAGGAACATCGATATGGCGTGTAAGAAATGTTGAAATAAGAAGCTTCAAATTATCGGAGAATGAGTATACAAGGTCTGAATATGTTGAGACTCCGGATGAAAATATTGCTGATAAGCACTATACAACGCTTTCTGCAACTGATAACCTCGGACGCAAAGTGGCGGACTATGAAGAAGTCGGTCCGCTGAAAGAAAATAAATATGTCGGACTTTTCTACTGGACATGGAATTCTGATTTTGAAACGGCGTCTCCTCTAAATCTTTCTGAATTTATTAAGGAGCATCCGGACGCGAGATTTGACTACACAAATGAGGCGTGGCCTAAAGAAGAAACTAAATATTTCTGGAACGAGCCTATCTTCGGATATTACGGGGGAACAGATTTCTGGGTTTACAGAAAGCACGCCCAAATGCTTGCAACGGCAGGAGTTGACGCAATTTTCTTAGATGCCACCAATGATGCGCGAAGCTGGAGAAGGCAGACCTTGGTTATGCTTGAAGCATTTAAAAGCGCACGAAACGACGGAATTGACGTACCTAAAGTTGCCTTTATGATGCCCTTTGGTAATACGAATGAGAAATACAAGGAAGCTATAAAGCGCGTGTATATGGGCTATTATATGTTTGGAGACTGGTCAGACCTTTGGTTTGAATGGGACAACAAGCCTCTTATAATGGCGTATACTGATATGTTAAAACCCCGCGAAGGCGACAGCGAAGATGAAAAGCTTATGAATGACATAAAAAACTATTTCACATTCAGGGGAGGACAGTCGTCATACACGAGTGGTCCTGCGTCAGATACTCAGTGGGGATGGCTTGAAATATATCCTCAGCACGGCTTCGGTAAAAAAGCGGACGGAAGCTTTGAACAGGTGATCGTGGGTGTGTCAGCAAACTATTCTTATGAAAAGAACATAAAGACTGCAATGAACGACGAAAATGTTATGGGACGAAGCTACACATCGGTATTGGGACAGGATAAATCAGAGGGTGCATATAAATACGGATACTTCTTTACGGAGGAGCTTAAGCATGCGCTTACGATAGATGCCGACCTTTTATTTGTGGACGGATGGAACGAATGGAATGCGGCAAGATATGAAAAATGGGGCGGAGTTGAAAACAACGCATTTCCCGACCTTTTTGACAATGAGGCCAGCCGTGATCTGGAGCCGACAAAGGGGGATATGAAGGATAATTATTATTACCTTTTGGCAGATGCTGTAAGAAAGTGGAAGGGTGCTGAGCCTGTACCTGTTGCGGGAGCAAATAAAACGATAGATATAAACAACATTTCCTCGTGGGAGGGTGTAACACCGGAATATTTGGGAGACAGGGGTATATACAGCCGTGACGCTTTGGGATACGGTAATGTAAGATACAAGAATGACACCATGAGGAATAACGTAATAAGAAGCCTTGCAACAATGGATGACAATAGTATGTATTTTTATGCAGAGTGTGAAAATGATATAACAGCTCCTTCGGGCGACAAATGGATGAAGCTTTACATAGATACTGACAGAAATCACGCAACTGGGTATGAGGGATATGACTATGTTATAAACTATCCGTCAGCAGGAGACATATCTGCGCTTGATTTATTGGGTAATGCAAGTGTTCTCGGAAAAGCTGAATATGCGGTAAGCGGAAAGGCGCTTTCTTTAAAAATTTCAAAGAGCATTATAAATACCGTTGAATTTGAATTCAAATGGGCGGATAATGTTGACAACGATATTATGAATTTTTATTCGGACGGAAATGTAACGCCGATTGGCAGATTTAATTTCGTTTACACAAAAAGAAATCAGGAATATAAAGGAAGTAATGAACTTTCCGGTGCCTTAATAGTTAAAGCGGGAGAAAATCACGCTTATTACGGTGGGAAAAAGGTTTACCTTTATGAGCCTGATACACGTTACGGAGCACGCGAAATAAACGGCGAGGTTTATATCCCGGCATATATTTTAGATGATGCATTCTCATTAAGACCGGAATACGATAGTGAACGCGGCATGTTTAAATTAAAAGGCGTGGATTTGGTTTACAGCGTTTCGGGAAGCTATGAGGCTAAAATAAACGGAAGACCGATAGTATTGTCACACCCGATAATGGACGTTGATTCCATACCCTATGTTCCGGCAAGCTTCTTTAAGGAGGTATACCAAATGGAGGTATATATGTCAAACGGAACAGTTGCAATCGGGAAACAAATAGACCGTTTTGCGGTGGATAATTTGAAATTTTAGTTTTGAATTTCAGAAATGGGGGAAATGTATGAAAAAAATTCTATCTGTTTTGCTTGGTGCCATACTTTCATTCACCTTTGTAACTTCGCTTGCGGCAGATTTAAAAAGTGACGAACTCACGGTTACCGGATGGAAGGTAACTGCATCAACCGTCAATGAAAATAACGGGAAGCCAACCGAAATTCCCGAATATGTTATAGACGGAAATCTCGATACACATTGGATAACGATGATAAACCCCCAGGCAAAGGCGCCGCACTGGATTCAAATAGAACTTCCGTCGGCGCAGGAAGCCGGCGGACTTCGCTATTATCCTCGTCCCGGCACAAGGGCAGGAACATGCTCAAAGTATGAGGTATATGCCTCTAATGACGGAGCAAAGTGGACAAAAATAGCAGCCGGAGCATGGGAAGTAACAGAAGCGGCAAAGGACGCAGCGTTTAATGGAAAGGTTAAAGCAAAGTATTTTAGACTCGTTATAGTTGAGGGATTAGCCGGATACGGATCTGCTGCTGAAATAAGACTTATAAAACCGACAAACGGAGCAAAAGAAATTAGTCTTACCGGAAACAGCGGTTTACCGGGCACACAGAATGGAAATACACCGGCAAACGATGAACTTTCGGTAAAGAATTGGATTGTTAGTGCATCAACGGTTAACGCAAATAACGGGGTACTTGCGGAAGTTCCTGAATATGTTTTAGACGGTGATCTTGATACGCATTGGATAACGATGATAAATCCAAAGGCGGAAGCGCCGCATTGGATAGATATCGAGCTTCCCAATGCAAAGCTTGTGGGCGGATTTCGTTATTATCCGCGTCCCGGTGCAAGGGCAGGGACATGCACAAAATATGAAATATCTGCGTCCGATGACAGCGAAAAATGGGTAAAAATAGCTGAGGGTACGTGGGATGCTGACGACAGTGCGAAAACCGTGAATTTTTCCTACAACGTAAAGGCGACATTTTTCCGACTTACAATTATTGAGGGAATAGCCGGATACGGATCTGCTGCGGAGATAAGGCTTATTAAACCTGACAGTAAAAAAGAAAGCAAGGACGTATCGGGGGCTAAGGTTGAGTTTGTTGAAGATAAAGAGGAAGATGAAGAAGAGCAAAAAGGCACGGAGCTTCCGGTTACCGGATTGAAGATAACTGCATCAACGGTTAACGCAAATAACGGAGTACCTGCGGAGGTCCCTGAATATGTTATCGACGGCAATCTTGATACGCATTGGATAACGATGATAAATCCCAAGGCAGAGGGACCGCACTGGCTTTTGATTGAGCTTCCTGAAGAGCAGTATGTGTCCGGATTCCGCTATTACCCGCGTCCCGGCGCAAGGGCAGGAACCTGCACCGAATATGAAATATTGGTTTCTGCAGACGGTACGGAATTTATTTCCGTGGCGGAGGGAAAATGGAACACCGATGATACTGCCAAGGATGCATATTTCGGCTTCAATATAAAAACAAAATATGTTAAGCTTTTATTGAAGCAAGGTGTTGCAGGCTATGGCTCTGCCGCAGAGGTCAGGCTTTTGGCAGAGGAGAAAGGACAAAGAAATATTAGTGCGAGCGACTATGTAAAAAACTACGGTAACTACCATATTACTGCGGCCCAGTTTGCCAATACTGCGGTAACCGTGGATAATAGCTCACAAAACTATCCTGCGGCCAATCTTATAGACGGAAAAATGGAGTCGCTTTGGTGCTCAGATCAAAGCCTCGGAAAATTACCGCTGAACATTGATTTCAAATTTAATTACGCATATACAATAGAGGGCATTCGTTATATTCCCAGGCAGGATAAAAGCCTTCTCGGACATTTTCTGAAGTTTGAGGTTTTAACTTCAAATGACGGCGAAACATATGTATCTGCCGGAGAATACAGTATAAGCGAGGCTTCCGCGGCAGAAAAGGACATTTTATTTGAAAATACAGTTACCGCAAAGTATTTAAGAATAAAATTAAACGCCGGAAGGTCGGGATGCGGCTCTGCGGCAGAAATAATGTTTTTACAGACTGATAATCAGTATAAAAAGGACTTGGAGGCAGGAAAAGAATGTTATGTTCTTAAAATCGACTCCGATGAAATTAAGGCAACAGTAGGAGGAGAGACAAAAACTGTAAAAATTGATGTTGCTCCGTTTATTCACAAAAGTTCGACCATGATACCCTTAAGAGGGCTGTTGGAACTTATGGGGGCCGAGGTTTCATGGAACGGCGAAGAGGAGAAGATAAATGTTAAAACCGCAATACGTGACATAACGTTTCAGGTTGAGAACGACCGCGTTATAATAAACGGAGTGCGATATAACGTAGCGGTTGCTCCCATGATAGTAAATTCAAGAACATTTATTCCTTTACGATTTGTTTCTGAAAATCTGGGGTATAACGTTTCGTGGAACGGTGAAACAAGGGAGATAACGATAACAAACTGAAAAATAGCATCATGTGAATATGTAAATGAAAAATAACAGATAGGTATAATAAGAGGGTATTATGATAAAGAAATTAGTGGCATTTTTGATGTGCTTGGTTTTTAATATCTCCATAATAACGGCGTTTGCGGTCGGGGGAGAAGATATTGTACTTTTGGCCGCCAAGGCGGATTACAACAAGGACGTAAGCATCGGCACGGTTGCAAAAGGCTTTACAGCGGGTAAGTATTTGGGATTTTCCAAAGTGGATTTAACCGGCATGCACAGTGTTGAACTTACAGGCATGTACAAGTCAACAGAAAACGCAAACGGCGACACAGTGAAGATTCTTATAGACGATCCGATTAAAGGAACTCAGATAGGAAGCATAGTTATATGGAAGGATGGCACATCATTTTCGGCGCCTATCAATTCGACCCAGGGAGTGCACGACATATATTTCGTGTCCACATATGCTACCAGCGTTCCGGATAACTACACAGTTAGCAGCTACACCTTCAAAAAAGAGGCATATGTTGATAACGCCATTGCCGAGCAAGTGCCCGATAGTGCGGTAAAGGATTTTTATTCCGACACATGGGTAAGTACCGACTCTTTCGGCAGAAAGGTGGCCGACTACGCTGAGGCGGGAGCGGTGAAGAGCGACAGGGTGGTTGCTATGATGTATTGGAACTGGCTTACCGGTGAGGGCGATAACGAGGTTAAAATAATTTCCGACATATTAAAAAAATATCCGGATGCTATGGATGATCCGTTAAGCGATGCATGGAAGGGATACACTACCTATATGTGGGATGAGCCGGCAATGGGTTTTTACTCAAGCAGCGACTATTGGGTTGCCCGCCAGCATATGGAACTTTTGGCAGCGGCCGGAGTAGATATAGTGTTCCCCGACTTAACAAACGGTGGATGGATTTATCCCAAAGGGCTTGAAACGCTTGTTACCGCTATGCGGGATGCGAAAAAGGCGGGAGTTAATGCTCCCAAGCTTGCAATAGATGTGGGCAGAAGCGGAGCCCCTGCAGAACGCTATAGGATATTGTCATCTCTTTACAACATTGCATTTGTACTAAACGACTGGTCGGATATATGGTATCATTTAGATTCAAAGCCTCTTATAATGGGATATCAGTCTGCGGAAAATGCGGCTTCATCGCTTGATGTCGATGATAAATCCGGACGGGAGCTGGTAGAGCAGATAACGGACAGCTTTACGTGGAGAGCGGATAACGGCTCTCAGGATAGAACAAAATGGACGTGGCTTGAAAGCTTTCCGCAGTCTTTAGAGCGTGGAGAAAAAACAACTGACGGCAGACCTGAATTTATGGCACTCGGCGTTGCGAGAAATGAATCATATATAGATGAAGACATAGCATACGCATTCAGTAAGCCTTACGCCAAGGGCAGAAGCTATTCTTATGTGTTTGGAAAAGATTATTCTGATAACGCAGCCCGTAAGGCATATTTCTTCAGAGAGGAAGCAAATCAGGTGCTTGAGGGCGACCCGCATATTGTTTATATTGATGGATGGAATGAATTTACAGCTAATCGTCAGAGCAACTTTTTCGGATTAACAAATGTATTCGTAGATACATTTGACGCAGACAACAGTCGTGACATAGAGCCGGTAAAGGGATTGTTGAAAGACGACTATTATAACCTTATAACGGATTTTATAAGGAAGTATAAAGGTGTCCGTCCGGCACCTACCGCAGGAGATAAAAAAACGATAACTGTGGGCGGGGACGTGTCACAGTGGGATTCAGTAACTCCGGAATATCTTAACTATGAAGGTATAGACCGTGATTCAAAATCGGGATATACGAATCCGGAAACGGGAACAGTTTGGGAGTATAAAACCGAGTCGTCATCAAGAGTAGTTTATTCAAAGGTTGCACGCGACGACAATAATATTTATTTCCTGGCAAAAACCAAGGAAGGCAAGTCTCTTGCCTCAACAGCGCTTTACATAAACTCGGACAGAAATCCCGCTACAGGCTTCTCCGGTTATGATATTGCAATAGGAAAAAATGGCGATAGTACGGTTTATAAGCTTGCTCAAGACGGCACTGCGGAGGCGATCAACAACGTGGTTGTCGTAAGAAACGGCAATATGATAGAAATTTCCGTTCCGAGGGAAGTTATGGGTCAGACTGATGAAGTAAACTTTGAATTTAAGTGGGTAAAAGGCGAGTTTTCCGATGTTATAGAGCTCTACGAGAAGGCAAATAGTGCACCCATTGGCAGATTTAACTACCTTTACACTGAAACAGAGGAAAAAACACTTACGACACAGCAAAGATCTACGGCAAAGGATTCTTCCGTATTAAAGGCCGGCGCGGGAAAAATGATAGTGTCAGGCGCGATAGAAACGGTTTACGAAAATGATACTTCAAAAACTGCGTTTGAGATGAACGGAACGCTTTATGTGCCAATGGAAACCTTTGAGGAGCTTTTGGGTTACGGCGAAGGAAAGACTGAATATAATTATCTTTCAAATCTGTTCTACTTCTATAACTATAAGATGAACGAGGATCGCACGAAGGTTACCGAGGAAAACTGGTATTATACGGCAATTGGTTCATATGAGGGAAGAGCGAACGGACGCTTGAAGGCGTTAAGTGCGCCGGTCATCGTGTCCGAGAACATAATCTGGGTTCCCATAAGTCTTTTGTCAGAGTGTGCGGGAATGACCGTAAGTTCGCTCGGCAATGGGGTATATACCATCGGTGCCATTACGGCAGAAAACGCCTCTGCATTAATCGGATATATAAGTTAGGAGAGTGAAACATGAAAATTATTGGAAAAATAAGCGCTCTGTTGACGGTAGCTCTATTAGTTTTTTCTTTTGCTGTTGCCTTGGCTGATGGTGTTTGCGAGATTGACGGGACAAATTATGGAAGTCTGTCTGAAGCAATGTACGCGGCGAACGGCAGAACCGTAGTGTTAAAAAGTAACGCCACACTTCCGGGGGGCAATCTGTTCCCCAAAAACTGTGTGGTGGATGGCGACAAAAAATACAAGATAACCATTGAGGACAATATTACTATACTAAACGTTGAAAATTTAGAGCTTAAAAATGTGACAGTAGACTTAAACGGCAAGCATTTCCAGGTTACCACTAGCACCGGCAACGGTAGTAAGCTCACTCTTTCGGAAGGTGCGGTGCTTGAGAACGGAAGTTTTGCCAACGGTGGCGCGGCGATAATAAATAAAAACACAACTGTTGTTATGGAAAAGGGTAGCATCGTAAGAAACTGCGTAGCGGACGGTGGCGGAGGCGGCGCCTTCCATGTTAACGGCGGAACACTTACGCTTTCAGGCGGAAAAATTGAAAACTGTACAGCGTATGACGGCGGCGCTGTCATGGCTGTAGATGGTGCATTAATATATTTAAGCGGCGATACTGTTATAAACGGCAACAAAAACAAGGCTGGCAACGAAAATAATATTGTGCTTAAAAACGAAAACATCTTAACACTTTCCGGAACATTTACGGGAAACGTAGGTGTTACCATAGGTGACTCATCTGCAGGCACAACGCTTGGAATTGCCCAGAGCGGAGCAAAGGGCGCAGACAAGATACATTCTGACCTGAATGTTTCGTTGGCGGCAACGATAAGCGGACAGAGACTGTTTTTGGGTCAGGCGAAGGCAGGAGCCTCAACTACTGCACCGTCAACAGGTCAGACAGGAACTCAGACCGGCACAGCAGACACGTCCAAGCCGGTTTGCTATGTCGGTAACGACAAAAACAACACCTATATGAACCTTGACGCCGCTATAAAGGAGGCAAAGGGTGCAACAATACACCTTTTGTCAGATGCAGTATGGCAGGCAGAAACCTATAATTATCAGCAGAAAAACTTCACACTTGAAGGCAATGGGCATAAGGTTTCGGTTAAAGGCAACATCATGATACTGCCCGGATCATTTTTCGTATTTAAGGATGTAACGATAGACTTAGAGCAGCACCACTTTGTGTTGCTCAGTACAGGAAGGATGAAACTTGGAAGCGGAGCCGTGATTCAGAATGGTAAGGGCGAAAATGGCGGCGTAGCGATCATTAACGCTGAAGGGGAATTTACCATGGAAGAAGGAAGTATGGTAAAGAACTGCAGTACAAGCGGGGGAGGCGGTGCTTTCCATGTTAACGGCGGAACGCTTACGCTTTCAGGCGGTGAGATCACAGGCTGTACAGCGAGTAGCGGTGGAGCTATTATAGCGATAAAGACAGGAAAAATTCTTCTTTCGGGTACTACAAAGGTAACACAAAACACCTCAAATAACGGAGAAGCCGACAACATTAAACTTTTGGGAACGGAAAGCCTTATATTAAACGGTGCATTTACGGGAAGAGTTGGAATTTCATTTAATGACGATCCTAAAGAGGGCGATGCGTTCGGCATTATCAACGGCAAGGTAAGCGGAGCAACTAATATTTATTTTGATAAGGACAAAACACACTTGGCGTCAATAAAGGATAATAAGCTCACGTTTGCAAAGGCAATAGGTGCTGTTTCGGATGCTGAGGGTCCTGTTGTTTACGAGGAGCCCGAGGAGATAAAGTACGTTTCAGAGAAGGATTGGAAAATTGAGTGCAGCTCTTCATTTTCACCCACGATGCCCGGAAGAATCATAGACAACGATTTTCAAACTTTCTGGCATTCCGGCTATACTGCGGAAAACGGTAAGGTAGTAGCGAAGGACGACCCTCCTTTCTATGTTGATATTACGCTTCCTGAGGAAACGGAGATATCAGGGTTTGCCATAACAACAAGAACAGATAAAAGTAATGGGGGTCTCTTGACGAAAATTGAATTTCAGATAGACGTAAACGGTGAATATAAGAAAATAGGCGAATACAATTTAGATAATGTTAAGGGCACCAGAACAGAAGAGTTTTTAAGCAACATCGCAGTTAAAAAAGTGCGTGTTGTTGTTATTGACGGTGCTGGAGGCTACGGCA
>ERZ824480.1459-NODE-1459-length-20724-cov-13.201848_pt1 | contig 20724 bp, 16 predicted proteins | sample MGYA00519861_ERZ824480 | MGnify/ENA primary metagenome ERZ824480 (study PRJEB31778, sample SAMEA3449152) | human gut metagenome | biome: human gut; feature: human-associated habitat; material: faeces | place: United Kingdom | collected 2010/2012 ... | reverse complement strand
ACCACAGGCTTATAGCCGCAGAGGAAACCACCAGCTGAGCTGGTGGTCATGATTTAGTAGAAAGGAAGAAAAATGAAACGAATGATTTTGGCATCCGGCTCTCCGAGACGGAAAGAATTGCTTCAGATGTTGGAGGTTCCTTTTGAGGTGCTTGTATCGGACACCAAAGAAGTAATCACAAAAAATGAGCCGGCAGAAGTGACGAAAGAATTGTCATATCAAAAAGCGATGGCAGTTGCCGGGCAGGTAGAAGAAGGAATCATTATTGGTGCGGATACGGTTGTTTCGATTGATGGAAAAATTCTTGGAAAACCGGCAGATAAAGAAGAAGCGAGAGAAATGATTTATAAATTACAGGGAAAAAGTCATATGGTATATACCGGTGTTACGGTGATTGCAAAATCAGGTGATATGGTATCTGCGTCATCATTTGCTGAGGGAACGAAGGTGAATGTAGCGCCGATGACAGAAAATGAGATTGAGGCTTATATTTCGACCGAAGAACCATATGATAAAGCCGGAGCATATGGCATTCAAGGCTTGTTTGGCAAGTTTATTGAAGGAATTGAGGGGGACTACTTCAATGTGGTTGGTCTTCCCGTTCACAGGCTGTATGAAGAATTAAAAAAATTTGATTAGTTACTATTCCGTGTGATGTGGTATGCCTGATTCCATTTGACATAGTTTTTGATATTCTGCAATAAATAATCACGGTAGGAATGACTAAGCAGTGTTTTCTTCTGCGACTGATTATACAATTCCAATAAAATCTGCAGGGTATACATATTATTCGTTTGTTCATCATGGTAAACAAAATTCGCATTATTAAGCTCTAAAAAGGCATTATGGATGCGGTTTGGGGAGGATATTTGCCCCTGCTTAGGAAGAAAAATAACCGGTTCGTCTTTAAATCCGAAAAATAAGCAGTCAAAATGAAGGCAGTAGAAGGTGCAGAGGGATGGGGCAAAACCAAATTGCTGTCCCGGCTCCATAATTAAGTATTCATTTTCATTTACGACATACCGGTCTGTTTGGTCTGCAATGGAAAGTGTTCCGTTTGTTACTATGATTAATTCATTTTCCATTAGTTCACGTGACATATGAATCCAATCCGGCGAACCTGCCTCAAAGAATCCATTGAATTTATAGTGTACCTGCGCTGCCGTTGATATTCTAATATCTTTCATTTTTTAACGCTCTCCCTGCTTGATTTTGCGATTAATATGTTGTTAATATATAGTATAAGATAATTATCTTACTTTTTCAAACAAAACATAACCCTTTTTTTGTTTACTTATTGTCATTTTTATGTAATAGTAAGGATACAAAAACAAAGGGAGGATTTTTTATGAATCAGGATATTTCAATTTGTGTTTTGACGGAGAATGAGATGGGCTGGACTGAACCATTTGAGTTAGACAAAGTACAGATTTTAGACAATTATTATTTGTCTGCTCAGAAGTCGGATATAGCTTTCTTGAAAAAAATGGATACTGCGCGCCTACTGGCTGGATTTCGAACGACAGCAGGGATTGATACAAAGGGTGTCAGACCGTATGGCGGATGGGAAGATAGTTTGCTTGGCGGTCATTGTGTCGGCCATTATCTTACGGCTCTTGCACAGGCGGTGAAGGTGACTGGTGATAAAGAACTGAAAGAAAAATCTCAGACGTTAATTGCCGGTTTGGAAGAATGTCAGAAGAAACTTGGCACCGGGTTCCTTTTTGGGGCAAAAGTGGAAGATAAAGAGGATGTTGAGAAGCAGTTTGATATTTTGGAGGGAAAGAAAAAGGGCGAGACGTGGGTTCCATGGTATAATATGCATAAGGTTCTTGCCGGTCTTGTAGATACTTATAAATATACGGGAAATGAAACAGCTCTTTTGGTTGCGGAAAAATTGGGTGACTGGATTTATGAGCGTGTGAGTAAATGGGATTTAAAAACGAATCAAAAGGTATTGGAGACGGAATATGGCGGCATGAATGATTGTTTGTATGAACTGTATTCCTACAGTCATAATAAGCACCATTTGGAGGCGGCGCAGAAATTTGATGAAAAAGCACTTTTTTTGATGGCTGCGAAAGGTGAAAAAAACTGCCTGGATGGAAAGCATGCGAATACCCAGATTCCTAAGTTTATCGGTGCGATTAAGCGATATAATGTGTTAAAACAGCTGGGGGAGGCAAAACAGGAAGATGAAGCATATCTTGTGGATGCTGAGAAATTTTTTGAAATGGTTGTCAAACGACATTCTTTTGTTACCGGCGGCATCAGTGTGATGGAGCATTTTCGGAAAGATTATCATTTGGATGAGATTCGTACGCAGACAAATTGTGAGAGCTGTTGTGCGCACAATATGTTAAAACTTGCAAAAGAGCTATTTAAGGCAACAAGGAAAAAGGAGTATGCCGATTATTATGAGACAACTTTGCGGAATGCGATTATGGGAGCGGTAAAAACGGAGAGTGGAGCAGCATCTTATTTTACGCCGATGGCAACCGGGTATTACAAAACGTTTGGTGAGGAGGAGCCTGAGAAGAATATGTTCTGGTGCTGTACCGGAAGTGGCATGGAGAATTTCACGAAACTGGGCGACAGTATTTATTTTCGTGCCAATGATACGCTGCTTGTAAATCAATATGTCGCTTCAAAAGTGACTTGGGAGGAAAAGAATCTTGTGCTTACACAGAAGTCGGATGTGACAAAATCAGAGGAGATTTCTTTTGTGTTAAATGCATTGCATGACAAAGAAATATCGGATGTGGCGATTGCGCTTCGGATCCCGGATTGGATGCATGGGGAAGCCACGATTTATGTAAATGGCGCGGAGAAAATGACAGCAGCCGGTAATAGCGAGTATGTTTTATTGGAGCGTAACTGGGAGGATGGTGATGTGATAATGGCAAAATATCCGATGTCAGTGGAGTCTGTTGGACTTTTGGATCAGGATGCCGTGTTTGCTTTTCGGTACGGACCGACGGTTCTGGCTGCAAAACTTGGAAAAGAAAAGATGGGAGAGGCGACATGGGCGGGAATTGACCTTACCGCACCTCTTTATAAGGTAGTAGGAAATGAGTGCCGGAAAGACACAATTGCGTATGGTGAACCAAAAACGACAGAACTGCTTGATAATGAAACGCTGACGATTCAGGAAGAGACCTCTGTGAATGAGTTTGCCAGTCATATAGAACGTTATCTAGTACGTGATACGGAAAGCGAAACCTTGTCGTTTCATCTGAAAGGAACGGATGCTGATACGACATTTGAAAATGGACTACAGTTTGTTCCGTTTAATACACTAAATGATGAGCGGTATGGTATTTATTGGTATTTTGATACTGAGAAAAATAACGATAAGGAATGAAAAAAACTTCTTGACATGCAGGCAGTTATTCAGTATAATAGCACTTGTGTTTAAGAAGTGCGCGAGTGGCTCAGTTGGTAGAGCACAACCTTGCCAAGGTTGGGGCCGCGGGTTCGAGTCCCGTCTCGCGCTTTCATATTAAAAAAGAGTGACTCTAAAAAGGAGCCACTCTTTTTTTTCTTCGAGCCCTCGGCTAATTATATAAGTAAAAAAGGAAGTTCAATTCGAGAGAGGCTATAACGCAAAGCGTTATCCCGTCTCGATTCGATTGAACTTCCTTTTTTTTGTGAAAATCCCGCAGAAAATAGTTGAACTCTACACCAAAAGTGTGTATAATATAACTATATCGTGTGTACAAATTACACATAAAATGAGGATTGGAGGGCTGATAGATGAAAAAACGGGTCAATATTACGTTAGAAGATAAAGTGATTCAGAGAATTGACCAGTACGCAGATGAGCATTATACCAGCCGTTCCGGTGCAATTACGATGTTGATTGTGGAGGCTACGGAGGAGCCAAAACAAAAGAAATAATGGGATACTTTGGGTTAATTGTTCAGAAAAACGGAGGATATTGTGAAAGTTACGATGGATTACGTGGTGGGAAATACCGCCATACAAATTGTGAATACGGGGAAAAAAGTAAAAATTGTTGACGTGGAAAAACAGAAGAAGAAAAGAAAGTTTATTAAACAGTGGATTATTGCAAGTGCAGCATCCCTTGTTTTGATTTTAAGTTGTTTCCAAATTGTTCGTATGGAAAATCAGGAAGTGCTTTTGAATAAACAAGTGTATAAACTGGCGTCTCAGATTGATGTATTAGAAAAAGAAAATTTAGCACTGAAAAAGCAGGAAGCAGACGTGACAATTTCATATGATGATTTGTTTGCGCGTGCAAAGTCGTTAGGCATGAAATTTCCTACGAATTGTCAGGTTCAGACCTACACGGTAGAGAAGAGTACAGCAGTGCGTTTATATGGTGAAAAAAACCATAAATTGGGTAAATAAAAATTTTTTTGAAAAATTTAAAAATAATGCTTGCATTCCGAAAAGGATTCATGTATAATATCGCTTGTGGTTGTGATTGGGCTATCGCCAAATGGTAAGGCACTGGACTCTGACTCCAGCATTTCAAGGTTCGAATCCTTGTAGCCCAGCTTGAAGAGCTCTGATACATATGTGTCAGAGCTCATTTGTTGTATACCGATTGAAAATCAGCGGATGGATAGCATATCCATGACAGAATGGAGGATTTTATGAGTGATTCACAGAGACAGGAAATTGAGAAAAGACGTACTTTTGCGATTATTTCCCACCCGGATGCCGGAAAGACGACATTGACGGAGAAATTTCTTTTATATGGAGGAGCAATTAATCTAGCTGGTTCGGTAAAAGGAAGAAAAGCGGCGAAACATGCGGTTTCTGACTGGATGGAAATTGAAAAGGAAAGAGGTATCTCGGTAACAAGTTCGGTTCTGCAGTTTAATTATGATGGTTTTTGCATCAATATTCTGGACACACCGGGACATCAGGATTTCTCGGAAGATACTTACCGTACGCTGATGGCAGCAGATTCTGCCGTGATGGTAATTGATGGTTCTAAAGGTGTTGAGGCACAGACGATTAAGTTGTTTAAGGTTTGTGTCATGCGTGGAATTCCGATTTTTACTTTTATTAATAAGATGGACCGTGAGGCAATGGACCCATTTGAATTGATTGACCAGATTGAGAATGTGCTTGGTATCCGCACCTGTCCGGTGAACTGGCCGATTGGTTCCGGAAAGAACTTTAAAGGTGTGTATGACCGTAACACAAAGACAATTTCCCGATTTATTGCGGGGGACAATGGACATAAAGTAGAGACAGTAGAGGCAAGCCTTGGGGATGCCGGTCTGGATGATTTGATTACGAAAGAATACCATGATATTTTGGTTGATGAAATTGAATTGCTGGATGGGGCAAGCGATGCCTTTGATTTGGAAAAGGTTCGCGCGGGACAGCTTTCGCCGGTGTTTTTTGGCTCGGCGCTGACAAACTTTGGTGTAGAAACCTTCTTGCAGCATTTCCTGGATATGACAACATCTCCGCTGCCTCGTACATCCGGTGGCGAGGTGGTAGACCCATTCTCGGATGAATTTTCGGCATTTGTATTTAAGATTCAGGCAAATATGAATAAGGCCCATCGTGACCGAATTGCTTTTATGCGTATCTGCTCCGGTAAGTTTGAGGCAGGCATGGAAGTTATGCATGTGCAGGGTGGCAAAAAGATTCGTCTTGCACAGCCACAGCAGATGATGGCACAAGAGAGAAAACATGTCGAGGAGGCATATGCCGGTGATATTATCGGCGTTTTTGACCCGGGTATTTTCTCGATTGGAGATACATTGTATAAAGGAAAAACGCCGGTTCGCTTTGAAGGAATCCCAACATTTGCACCGGAGCATTTTGCAAGAGTCCGTCAGGTGGATACGATGAAGCGTAAACAGTTTATGAAAGGAATTTCACAGATTGCACAGGAAGGTGCGATTCAGATTTTTCAGGAATTTAATACCGGCATGGAAGAGATTATTGTGGGGGTTGTAGGCGTCCTGCAGTTTGAGGTGCTTCAGTACCGTTTGGAAAATGAGTATAATGTAGAAATCCGTATGGAACAGCTTCCGTATGAGCATGTACGCTGGATTGAAAATAAGGATATCGATGTAGCGGCACTTTCGGTTACGTCCGATACAAAGAAGGTAAAAGATCTGCATGACAGACCACTCCTTTTATTTACTCATCCATGGAGTATTCAGACGGCGCTTGACCGAAATGAAGGGTTACAGTTAAGTGAATTTGGTGCGACAGAAGAATAGAATAAAAAAGGCGTTGGAATCGTAATTGATTCGAACGCCTTTTTTTATATTACTTATCAATTGTGTTTATTGGAAAAGATTTAAGTCAATGGCATTTGCCATCACCTGATAGCCGTTATAAGGATGGATGCCATCATCTTTGTTTGTATATTTGGCTAATAAATTTTGCGGATTTGCCGGATCAGCAACGGCATTTTCAAAATCAATGATGCCATCTACGCCAGACTCGGATGAGCGCATCCACTGATTAATCAGTTGTCTTACTTTTTCTGAATTTTCACTATAAAAACTGCTTGTGCCAAAAGGAAGGATTGGTGCACCATAAACTTTGATGTTGTTTTTGTGACAAGTTTCAATCATCTTTTGATATTCCGGCAAAAGCAAATTGTATTTGTCCGTATTTTGAAGCTTATCCAAATCATTGACGCCAAATAAAATTATACAGTAAGCAACACCGTCGTGTTCTAATAAATCACGGTTGAATCGGTCTTTTCCTGCATCAGTTGGGTATGAGCCGAGGATGGAATTTGAACCAATTCCCTCGTTTATAACAGATACATTTTCGGTTCCTTTATTTGCTTTTAACCGTTTGGCAAAGTAATCTCCCCAACGAGTGTAGGAATCTGGTTTTTTGCCCAAGTAGGTGGCATCGGTGCCATAGCCATCGGTAATGGAATCACCAAAACAGACAACCGCTTTACTTCCATTTGCAGAGAGAAGAGATGCGTCTGCTAAAAAGAACCAGCTAGTTGTTTTCTTATAATTACTAAAAGTATTGGCTGAAACTTGATTACCGGAGACCTGGTAGGTTGTAGCACGGGCACCGCGGTGTCCGGTAATGTTTGTGGTCGGCGTTTCACCAAAAAAAGTGGAAATGGCTACATTTTCCAGTGCTTCTACGGGAAAATCAATAGCGTCAGTTTGAATTACCTTTCCTTTTGGAATAATAAAATTTTCTTTTCCTTCGAATGTTACGGTGGCATCTGTATCGGTGTTGATTTCAGGATTCGATGCCTTCACCTGCTTCGCTATGTGCATTGATTTAATCGTGACATCCCTTCCGCCATATTGGTTGCTTAAGCGGAAACGGATTTTACTTCCGGTTGTAGTTACTTTAATAACCTGTCTTACTGTAGAATCTTCTAAAGCAATTTGAGGCATTGCGTTGGATGTAACATCGCATTTTTCTTCTGCTGTACCCCAGGTAGTAACCCATGTCGGGGTAGGAGTGGCGGTTGGCACTGGAGTCAGTGTTATAGCGGGAGCCCTGTTTGGTGCCTGCGAAGGCGAAGCCGTACTGGATGGGACAGCCACATTTTTTTGTGGTGTAGCTTTTTTTGCAGCAAGAACTGTGATGCGGCAGGTAAGTTTACGGATTTTTTTCCCATGTTTGTAACGTGCAAGAAGTGTTGTCTTTCCCTTTTTTACTCCTTGAATAACAGCATATGGTTTTCCGGTTTTCTTTTGTTTTACAATTTTCGCAATTTTTTTGTTCCCTAATTTCCATGTAACTTTTGTTTTCTTTGCAATTTTTTTGATTGAAACCTTTGCTTTCTTTCCGGTATAAACCGAAACTTTTGTTTTGCTAAGTGCTGGCTTTTTTGCTGCATTAGCGGTAGTACCCGGAACTGTTTGTGACAGAGTGCTCATAAAAAGAGCCGTCAACAACAGAGGGGTGTAAATTTTTCGCTTCATAAATGCGATACCTCCATTTTTTTTCTTCATTGTACAATACCAATAAAGAATGTCAACGGCTCAGAGAACAATGCACCAATATATTCAATATTTATGCCATTTTATGCAAATATATCCGTATTATTTAATGTTTAATTTTTTTGCTGTAATCAGGTAAGTCAGTAAATAGAAGATGACTCCCAAAGCTCCATACAGGAGGCAGAACAGCAAAAGGACAACATGGACGGAGTCAATCACATCAGGGAATATCAGGACAAATGGGATTGCTAATAACGAAATAACAATCTGTAATCCCTGAGAAAGTCCAAGATAAGCGCCAATGCTTAATGCGATGCGGTGTGTCTGTACTAATTGTCCAATCATGATGGAAAGATACATCATTAAAATTGAAAACGAGAGGCTGATTAACATAAAAATCCCCAGTAAAATCAGTGCACTAAAATTACTCAAGTTAATTGTCTGCAAAACGAATCCAATGCCATGAATGATTTCTGACAGCGTAATTGGTGTAGCGATTAACACAACGATAAGTATAGAAATCAATGCAATTCCACAGGCGAGGATATACCACACAAAGGAAACCAGCCATTTGGCAAATAAAAGCTGGCCTGTTTTGGCGGGAAGGGTAAATGTTAAGTATGCTTCTTGGGAAGTCATGGTCTTATAAAAGCGTATGGCAATTAATACCTGAGTTACAATGAGCAGGCCAAACAGCAGCAGACAGTAACCTATGATGCCGCTTCCAAATACAAGAGAAAGAGCATCGGCTGTATTTTCATCATACGGTTGTGAGCCCAAAGACATCATCAAGCTGAAAATAGGTGTTAAAACAACGATGAATCCAAACATTGGAATAAATAAACGCATCGTATCTTTAAATTCGTGTTTAATTAATTTTTTTAGCATCGGAACACCTCCCGGAATAATGTATCGACCGACTTGCCCTGCTGTTCGCGGATATCATCTACGGATGACTGCAGGCGAATCTGGCCGTCCTGCAGGAAAATGACATCATCTAAAATGCTCTCAACATCAGAAATCAGATGTGTGGAAAGAAGCACAGAGGCATTTTCACTGTAGTTCGAAATAATCGTCTGTAATATGTAATCTCTGGTTGCCGGATCGACACCCCCGATAGGTTCATCCAGACAGTACAGATTTGCATTCCGGCTCATAGTCAGAATCAACTGGACTTTTTCCTGTGTTCCTTTCGACATATGTTTCAAACGCATATTTTCAACGATGTCTAATCGTTTTAACATTTCCTCGGCTTTGTTTTTGTCAAAATCTGCAAAAAAATCATTGTAATAGGAAAATAAGTCTGATATTTTCATCCATTTTGGGAAAATTGTCTGGTCCGGCAGATAGGAAATGTGCTGCTTAGTAATAACACCGGGATGCTCCCCTCCAATAAAAAGTTCGCCGGAACTTGGTGTGAGCAAACCATTTATTAATTTCAAAAAAGTGGTTTTTCCGCTTCCGTTTGGACCTAAAAGCCCAACTATTTTTCCGCATTCAATCGTTACATTTACATCTCGTAATGCCGGTTTAGGACCGAAATTTTTGCAGATGTGTTTTGATTCTAATAAAATCATAAATCCTCCTTCCTTTGCTTGCGCAGGCAGGCAATGCATTCTTCTTTTGAAAATCCTAATTTTGCAAGAGCCTGATAACAGTTTTCTACAATGCCGTCCGCTAATTCATCACGCATGGACCCAATCAGTGATGCATCACTTGTTACGGTTCGCCCATTTGTCCGGCTGCCAATCAAAAGCCCCTCCTGTTCAAGAGCTGCGAGTGCTTTCTGCATCGTATTTGGATTTACCGCAGCCTCAGTGGCAAGTTCCCTTACCGAGGGAAAACGCTCACCGGGGCGGTAGTGACCGGACAGAATCTGTAACTTAATCTGTTCTACCAATTGTATATATATGGGACGTTCCTTTGATAAATTCCAGGACATAGAAAACCTCCTTTCCATATATTAACTTAATAATTGTATCGCTGTATTAAGTGCGTAATACAATAATACAGCGGATGGATGAATATGTCAAGAGATGTTTGACATTTTGTGCTTCTGTTTTTTCTCGATAAATTATGAAGACACAAAAGTTGTACAAACAATCCCATAATTTTCAGAGAACTTACTTATTAGTTTTTGACAAAGGAGAAGATTATGCCAAATGTTCATTGCCGGTCTCTTTGGATTCCAGTAATTCCGTAGAAAAACTTTGTGACTTGTGGGTTTGAGTACGTCGGTATGTGGCGCTGGTAGTTTCAGTGCCCATACCGTTACGCACTCAATGAGCGAGAGCGCCCACGAGACACAAAATTTTTCTACGGAATTACTGAAACTAAAAAAAGTGGCAACGAACACTTGACACAAACTCGACATTTTTCGTCCTTTACTTTTCTTTTTTTTAGTGATAGAATAAAAACACGAATGAATAAATTTAAGGAGGACATTACAAAAATGGCTAGAGCAAAACAATCCATGGATGGTAATACCGCTGCAGCACACGTGGCATATGCCTATACAGAAGTAGCTGGTATCTATCCTATTACACCTTCGAGCCCGATGGCTGATTCCGTTGATCAGTGGTCAGCAGCAGGACAGAAGAACATTTTTGGCAGCAAAGTAAAAGTTGTTGAGATGGAATCTGAGGCCGGCGCCGCTGGTACTGTACACGGTTCTCTTGCAACAGGAGCTTTGACAACGACATTTACGGCTTCTCAGGGTCTTCTTCTTATGATCCCGAATATGTATAAAATCGCTGGTGAGATGTTGCCAAGCGTATTCCACGTATCCGCACGTACGGTGTCTACACATGCTTTGAATATTTTTGGTGATCATAGTGATGTATATGCTTGTCGTCAGACTGGTTTCGCTATGCTTGCTGAGACAAACCCACAGGAAGTTATGGACTTGAGTCCGGTTGCTCATTTGGCAGCTTTGGAAGGAAAAGTTCCATTCATTAACTTCTTTGATGGTTTCCGTACTTCCCATGAGATTCAGAAGATTGAGAAATGGGATTACGAAGATTTGAAAGAAATGTGCCCAATGGATGCTGTTGAAGCATTCCGTAAACATGCATTGAATCCGGAGCACCCAACTGCACGTGGTTCTCACGAGAATGGAGACGTATTCTTCCAGCATCGTGAAGCATGTAATAAGGCTTATGATGCACTTCCTGCTGTTGTAGAGAAGTACATGAACAAAGTAAATGAAAAACTCGGAACCGATTACGGTTTGTTTAACTACTATGGTGCACCGGATGCTGACCGCGTAATCATCGCTATGGGATCCATCTGTGACGTAGCAGAAGAAGTAATTGATTACTTGACAGCAAAGGGCGAGAAAGTTGGTCTTGTAAAAGTTCGTTTGTATCGTCCATGGTCTCCGGAAGCAATTCTTAAGGTAATTCCTAAGACTGCTAAGAAGATTGCTGTACTTGACCGTACAAAAGAGCCTGGTGCTCTTGGTGATCCGTTGTATCTGGATGTTGCAGCTACTCTTCGTGAGGCAGGTTTGAATGATATCATTCTTACCGGCGGACGTTATGGTCTTGGTTCCAAAGATACACCACCATCATCTGTATTCGCTGTATACAAAGAACTGGAGAAAGACGATCCAAAACCTCGTTTCACAATCGGTATTGTGGATGATGTTACAAACTTGAGTCTTCCGGAAGTGAAACCGGCTCCAATTACTTCTGCACCAGGAACAAAAGAGTGCAAGTTCTGGGGACTTGGTGGAGATGGTACTGTAGGTGCTAACAAAAACTCAACAAAGATTATCGGTGACCACACAGATAAATTTATCCAGGCATACTTCCAGTATGACTCAAAGAAAACAGGTGGTGTAACAATTTCCCATCTTCGTTTTGGTGATAATCCGATTAAGAGTCCTTACTACATCAACCAGGCTGACTTCGTAGCATGTCATAACCCGGCTTATGTAACACAGGGTATGAAGATGGCTCAGGATGTAAAACCGGGCGGTGTATTCATGATTAACTGCCAGTGGTCTGATGAAGAACTCGGACATCACTTGAACGCTGAAGCTAAGAAATATATTGCAGACAACAACATTCAGCTTTACACAATCAATGCGATTGATAAAGCAATTGAAATTGGTATGGGTAAACGTACTAACACAATTTTGCAGTCTGCATTCTTCAAACTTGCTGATGTAATGCCAATTGATGATGCGATTAAGTTCATGAAAGAAGCAGCTAAGAAATCTTACTCCAAAAAAGGTGATGCTGTCGTAGAAATGAACTACAAAGCAATCGATTGTGGTGTTGACGCAATTCATAAAGTAGAAGTACCTGAATCTTGGAAGAATCCGGAAGCAGATGCTCCTGCAAAAGAGAAGACCGGACGTCCGGAAGTTGTTAAGATGGTAAATGACCTTCTTGAGCCAATTTCTAAGATGGATGGTGACAGCCTTCCAGTATCTGCATTCGCAGGTAACCCGGATGGTCAGTTTGAGACTGGTGCTTCCGCATATGAGAAACGTGGTACAGCCGTTATGGTTCCTGTATGGAATCCGGATACATGTATCCAGTGTAACAACTGTGCATTTGTATGTTCTCACGCTACAATTCGTCCATTCCTCCTTTCTGAGGATGAGGTGAAAGCAGCACCTTCAAACATCAAACTTGCTGATACAAAGCCAAAAGCCGGCGAATATAAATTTGCAATGAGCGTATCTCCTCTGGATTGTATGGGATGTGGCGAGTGTATTACCGTATGTCCGAAAGCTGCTGATGAAGCCATCAAGATGGTACCTCAGGAGTCTCAAGCAGACGAGCAGCCGGTATTTGATTACTTGGTAGCTAACGTTGGTAAGAAAGACAGCGGATTTGCTGATACAACTCCAAAGGGAAGCCAGTTCAACCAGCCACTTCTCGAGTTCTCCGGAAGTTGTGCAGGATGTGCTGAGACATCTTATGCAAGACTTGTTACACAGCTCTTTGGTGAGCATATGTACATTTCAAATGCAACAGGATGTTCTTCTATCTGGGGTAACCCGGCAGCAACATCACCATATACAGTAAACAAAGATTCCAAGAAGGGACCGGCTTGGTCTAACTCCCTGTTCGAGGATAACGCAGAGCATGGTCTTGGAATGCACATTGGACAGAAATATCTTCGTGACCAGGCAATTGAATTGGTAGAAGAGATTGCTGCTTCCGATAAAGCATCGGCTGAATTTAAAGCTGCTGCTGCTAAATTCATTGAGACAAAAGATAATACAAGAGAGAACTCACCTGCTGCAGAAGCATTGATTGCTGAACTTGAAAAAGCTGCAAATGCAGGATGTGAGAAATCCAAAGAAGTTCTTGCTAAGAAAGATTACCTTGCTAAGAAGTCCGTATGGATCTTCGGTGGTGACGGTTGGGCATATGATATCGGATTTGGTGGTCTGGATCATGTACTTGCATCCGGCGAGAACGTAAACGTAATGGTATTCGATACGGAGATGTACTCCAATACTGGTGGTCAGGCATCCAAAGCTTCCAATATCGGTGAAGTTTGTCAGTTTGCTGCTGCCGGTAAAGAGATTGGCAAGAAGAGCCTTGCTGAAATCGCTATGAGTTATGGCTATGTATATGTAGCACAGATTGCACTTGGTGCTAATCCTGCTCAGGCTGTAAAAGCAATTGCTGAGGCAGAAGCTTATAACGGACCATCCCTGATTATCGGTTATGCTCCATGTGAGCTCCATGGTATCGCTAAGGGTGGTATGAACCACTGCCAGGATGAGATGAAGAAAGCTGTTAAGGCTGGATACTGGAATCTGTTCTCCTTCAACCCTGAGTTGAAAGCAGAAGGAAAGAATCCATTCACTCTGACATCCAAAGAGGGAGATGGTTCTTATCAGGACTTCTTGAACAACGAGGCTCGTTATACTCGTCTGATCAAGCCATTCCCAGAGCGTGCAGAAAGACTCTTCAAAGAGTCCGAAGAAGCAGCAAAAGCTCGTTTCGAGCATTTGCAGAAGCTTGTTGAGCTTTACAAATAAGAATTTGAAATTTTCTGTTTATCGAAAGTTTTTGAAAAAGGGGACCATCTCAACAGATGGTCTCCTTTTTACATAAAAAGTATGATTCAAAAAAAAGGGGAAACAATAAAAAAGTGAAAAAGTGACACATTATTTTGATATATTAGGGGCTATCAAGGATTAACTGAAAGGACGAGAGAAAATGAAAAGAAAATGGAAATTATGGATGATAGCATTTGTATTATTTGTTATGACAGATATAATGATGCAGAGCAATCAAGCAGAGGCAAAAAAAAGAACATTTACGGTGAGTTCCAAAACGATACCATGTAGTTCATCTTATCGGCAGAAACCGTATTATAATAAAAAAACAAAACAGTATTATATGATAAACTCCTATATGAGGCGTTTATCGACAACAGGCGGAACGCTGAAATTAAAAAAAGGAACATATAAAATTCCAGGTACAATTTATGTACCGTCTAATGTTAAAATTGTCTGTGCAAATGGTGTTAAAATCAAAAAAACAAAAGCAACAGGAACAAAGAAAGTAAAATCAACTAAATTTTTGTTCCAAATGATTTCGGAGGAAAAGGCATCGGGAAAACAAAATACAGGAAAATATGCGGCATCAAAAAATGCATCCATTCAGGGAAATGGGAAAGTGATTTTTGATATGGGAAATGTGAATGGAGCAACGGCGGTTTTTGTTGGTCATGCATCCGGTATTACTGTGAGTGGTGTGAGATTTCGAAACAAAAAAGGCGGCAGTTATATTTGGATTGAAGGTTCTAAAAATATTTCTGTCCGGCAATGTGTCTTTGAACGAAAAAAAGATGTGTCCGGTTTGAAAAATCGAATGGCTGTAAGGCTTGAAACAAGCAATCAGATAACATCAGATTTTTCTGGTAAATGGTACAAAAAAGACAATACTGTGAACAAAAAAGTAAAGATTGAGAACAATCAATTTCTGGGGGCGGATGTTGGCATCGGTACGACGAAATCGGTTGTATTAGAAAAAAATAAGCAAACAAAAGAATATTATCAGACAAGCATTACCATTGCAGCAAACACATTTACAAATACCAAAAAGGCTCCGATATATGCTGTCTTGTGGAAGAAGCCGACAATAAAAAAGAATGTAGTGAAAAGAAATGGGGCAGAGAAACGTGCCAGTGCGGGAATGCTTGGGTTTGGAGTAGAAGAACCATCCTTTACTGCAAATCAAATTAGCGGGTGTTCTTATGCTGTGAAATTTGATAGAGCAAAAAATAGTGGGAAAGGGAAAAAATTTCCTTCCGTTATGTCTGTGATAGGAGTAACTGCGGCGAATAAAATAGAGGCTACAAAAGTAGATGATTTGAGCCATTATTATGTGCCAAATGAAACGGCGAGAATTCTTTATTTTCGCAATAGAACGGAAAAAAATTTTACGATTACGACAGCTACAGAACCGTATCAGGAAAAATACACGGATGCCTCTGATTATACAAAGCGGAAAGTGTATTATACACTTATGTCTTATATGGAACAGCTTGAGTATGCCGGTGGTGGAACGATTACTGTCAAGGCCGGCAATTATGAGGTGACTAATAATATCTGTATTCCATCCAATGTGACGATACGGATGGAAAATGGGGTGACATTTACGAAAAAAGGAACGACAGCAACCGATATTTGTTATGCCAAATCTATTTTTACCATTGTGCCGCCATCAAAAGATGGTACGGTTAAGACAATTTCCGGTTACAATGGTTCACATGATGTGAAAATTATAGGAACGGGAATGGTTCGCATGAATTGTGCGAATGTGAAAAACTGTATGGCGCTTGTTATGGGGCATGCAAGAAATATAACAATCGAGGGCATTACATTTCAAAACGAATATGGTTCGCATTTTATGGAATTAAATTCTTCTTGCAATGTAACGATTGAAAAGTGTACATTTGAAGGATTCAAGGTGTTGGATAAAAAAAGTTATAAGGAATGCATCAATGTGGATGGCACCGATTTGAATACTGACGGATTTAATTATGATTGGTCGGCTCATGATAAGACAATTTGTAAAAATATTTTAATACAGAACACTACCTTTAAAAATATTGGAACTGCGATTGGTAGTCATACGTATTCTGCGAACGGCCAGACACAGCTTTATCATGAAAATGTTAGAATTTTAAATAATACATTTGACGGTACCTATAATGCAGCAATTCGTGCATTAAATTGGAAAGATACCGTGATTTCAGGAAATTCATTTTTACGGCTTCAGGCATTAGAAGATGGCGTGTTAAATGCAAATGGAAATCAAACAAAATACGTGGCACTTCTTTTGCGAGGTGTGGTAAATCCAACGGTGACTGGAAATGTATTTGAGGATTGTAAGTATTATCCGATTCGTGTTGTGATGCGTGATTCAGCTACCGTTGACGGAGCTGTGAAAGCGGGATATGGTGACACGATATCTTCTGTCTCGGATGCAAATTGGAGTGCGATGCAGAAAAATACAGTAACAAACGTTGCGGAAAAATATCAAAAAATTGTTGTGCGCGAAAATAATGACCAGTCAGACTCAGATGCAGAGAAAAAAGCGTTTTTGCAGTAATTGACAAGCCGGCGGTGTTACGCTATAATTAAATGATGTTAAATTCGTAGGAGGTAAGACCATGGCTGAAACAAAGAAAAACATTTTGACGTATGAAGGTTTGAAAGCGTTAGAGGACGAACTTCATGAATTGAAGGTAAATCGTCGGCGTGAGGTTGCTCAGAAAATCAAAGAAGCACGTGAGCAGGGTGACTTGTCCGAGAACGCAGAATATGATGCAGCGAAAGAAGAACAGCGCGACATCGAGCTTCGTATTGAAGAGATTGATAAAATTTTGAAAAATGCAGAGGTTGTTGATGACAATGACGGCGATTCGAGCGTAATCAATGTTGGCTGTACAGTAACCATCAAAGATTTGGAATTTAATGAAGAAATGGAATATAAAATTGTGGGTTCCACTGAGGCAGATAGTTTGAAAGGTAAAATTTCAAATGAGTCACCGGTTGGTAAAGCTTTGATTGGCGCACAGAAAGGTGAGACAGTAGAGGTAGAGACACCTGCTGGTATCATTAAGTACGAAATTTTGGATTTCCGTAAGAACTAGAAGAAATAGAGAAGTGAGGATTAAAAAGTGGCAGAAGATATTAATCAGTTGTTAAAAGTTAGAAGAGAGAAATTGCAGAATCTTCAGGAGGCGGGAAAAGATCCTTTCAAAATCACAAAATGTGATGTAACCCATCACTCCATGGAGATTAAAAATAACTATGATGAATTAGAAGGAAAGACTGTGACAATTGCAGGACGTATGATGTTTAAGCGTGTCATGGGAAAAGCTTCTTTTTGTAATACGAGAGATTTAGAGGGTGATATCCAGGCTTATGTGGCAAGAGATAACATCGGCGAAGATTCCTATAAGGATTTCAAAAAATACGATGTGGGTGACCTTCTTTGCATTACCGGTGAAGTGTTCAAAACAAAAACCGGTGAAATTTCGATTCATGCATCGAATGTTACATTGCTGTCAAAGAGTCTGCAGATTCTTCCTGAGAAATTCCATGGTTTGACGGATACCGATATGCGTTATCGTCAGCGTTATGTGGATTTGATTATGAATGCGGAAGTAAAGGATACGTTTATTAAACGTTCCCGTATCATCAGCACCATTCGTAAATATCTTGATGGCGAAGGATTTATGGAAGTGGAGACCCCGATGCTTGTGGCTAATGCCGGCGGTGCAGCAGCACGTCCCTTTGAGACACATTTTAATGCACTTGATGAGGATTTTAAACTCCGCATTTCCCTTGAATTATATTTGAAACGCCTGATTGTCGGCGGAATGGAAAAGGTTTATGAGATTGGCCGTGTATTCCGTAACGAGGGACTTGACACCAGACATAACCCGGAATTTACTTTGATGGAATTGTATCAGGCATACACCGATTACCACGGCATGATGGATTTGACAGAAAATCTGTACCGCTATGTGGCACAGGAAGTTCTGGGCACAACAAAGATTACTTATAACGGAATTGAGATGGACCTTGGCAAGCCGTTTGAGCGCTTGACGATGGTGGATGCCGTTAAGAAATACGCAGACGTTGATTTCAACGAGATTTCCACATTGGAAGAGGCACAGGCAATTGCTAAAGAAAAAGGCATTGAATTTGAGCCACACCATAAAAAAGGTGATATCTTGAATCTCTTCTTCGAAGAGTTTGTTGAGGAGCACTTGATTCAGCCAACCTTTATCATGGATCATCCGATTGAGATTTCTCCATTGACAAAGAAAAAGCCGGATAATCCGGATTATGTAGAGCGTTTTGAATTCTTCATGAATGGCTGGGAGATGGCAAATGCGTACTCCGAGTTAAATGATCCGATTGACCAGCGCGAGCGTTTCAAAGCACAGGAAGAACTTCTTGCACTTGGTGATGAGGAAGCAAATACAACAGACGAAGATTTCTTGAACGCACTTGAAATCGGCATGCCGCCAACCGGAGGAATCGGTTTTGGTATTGACCGTATGTGTATGTTGCTTACGGACAGCGCAGCGATTCGTGATGTGCTGTTGTTCCCGACGATGAAGTCTGTAGGTGCATCAAAATCTGCTAACAAGCCGGTTGCTGAACCTAAGGAAGAAAAGATTGACTTCTCTAAGGTAGAGGTTGAACCACTATTTAAGGATTTTGTTGATTTTGATACATTCAGTAAGTCTGACTTTAGAGCAGTAAAGGTTAAGGAATGTACAGCAGTTCCTAAGTCAAAGAAACTTCTACAGTTTACTCTTGATGACGGTACAGGTACTGACAGAACCATTTTAAGCGGTATTCATAGCTTTTATGAGCCGGAAGAACTGGTTGGAAAGACTCTTATTGCTATCACAAATCTTCCACCGAGAGCTATGATGGGCATTGACTCTTGTGGTATGCTTCTCAGTGCTATCCACAAAGAAGAAGGCGAAGAAAAGCTTCATCTTCTGATGGTAGATGACCACATTCCGGCAGGTGCAAAGCTCTATTAAGATGATGTAAAGATGTACCGTTTTACCAAATAGACGGGACGTACTTCATTTGATAAAAAACTAAAAAAACAGCGATTTACATCAAACTTACATCAATTGATGCAGAAATCGGTGCAAGCAAGAAAAAATCGCATAATTAGTGCAATGAGTGGGCAATTCCAATCGGAGTTGCCCATTTTCAAAACAAACAGAAATACAAATCGGAATTTGATGAGGAAAATTATTTATATAATCTACCGTCTATGGTCTGAAAACGACCACCTATCGAGAATCGGTGGAAATCAATTCTCGATTTTCTTATACTGTAACCGTAACAAAGAGGAGGTGAGCAAATGCAAATTGAAATCAAGTTAGATGAGAACTGCAAGGAACCCAAAATCATCGTTGTGACAAACAAAATGACCGACGAAATCAATGAAATCATGAAAAGGCTTTCAGACGAGCAGCCGAAAATGATTGCCGGATTCAAAGATGATATTGTCGAAGTGTTGGAGCCGTTTGATATTTACCGCATTTTTGCTGCATCGGGCAAAGTGTTTGCCGAAACAAATCACGGTGAGTACACGCTCCGTCTGCGGCTTTACGAAATGGAGCAGCGGCTGGACAGCAACTTTTTTGTCCGAATATCAAACTCGGATATTATCAATCTGAGAAAAGTCAAGGGTTTTGATTTAAGCTTTGCAGGAACAATTTGTGTCACGCTTTCAAATGGGACGGTTACTTATGTTTCAAGGCGTTTTGTCGCCAAGATCAAACAATTATTAGGAATATGAGGTGGTAAAAATGAAAAAAAAGATGATTCAGCGTGGGCTTCTCGGATTCCCTCTCGGCATTGCTATCGGTTTTGTAATAACTGTGATTATATCAATGTGCATAGGAGATGGTTCGTTCTATCCTGTCAACCCTGAGCTGATTGATACAATGAAAAATGAATTAAACGCAGTTATTCTTCAAACAATTCTCTGCGGAATTTTGGGTACAGGCTTTGCAATGGCTTCCGTTATTTGGGAAATTGATTCGTGGAGCCTTGCAAAGCAAAGCGGAATTTACTTTTCCATTGCCTGTGTTACGATGTTTCCGATTGCCTATATTACGAATTGGATGAAGCATAATGCCATTGGTATTCTTTCATATGTAGGAATATTCGTTGCAATTTTCGTCATCACTTGGCTCGTTCAATATTTTGTATGGAAACGCAAAGTGAAAAGAATGAATGACGGAGTTCGGAAGAGTAATAACGCAAAATGAGCATAACCTTCACAACGGCAACTTCAGGCTTATCGGATATGAAAATCTTTGTGTTCAACCGCTTTTGCAACACTTTTTTCAAAAACGTGTTTTCGGGCAGATGAAATAGTCCCCCTTGGCTTGCAACTAAACCTAAAAATCGCATAATTTTTAAGGCTTTTGCCCTGTTTTGGGCAGAAGCCTTTTTGCATATTTAATAAGATTTTCTTCTTCGTGTAATATTAAATGTGTCGGCTGTAAAATTAACAAAAATTTAATTGGATTTTCGTTGAAACATATAACACCTTACAATATAATAAAAGCAAATATATAGCTTATAAAGGAGGTTCCTTAATGACGAAAAAAATAACCGCAATATTCTTGGCATTGTGCATGGCAATTTCCGTTTTGCCGATGACCATTCAGGCGGCATCAAAGCCCGATATTAAAGTTGGCGACTATGTTAAAATGGGCACGTATAACAATGCCTCAATTCTTTGGCGATGTGTAA
>ERZ824480.1454-NODE-1454-length-20800-cov-3.768282_pt1 | contig 20800 bp, 15 predicted proteins | sample MGYA00519861_ERZ824480 | MGnify/ENA primary metagenome ERZ824480 (study PRJEB31778, sample SAMEA3449152) | human gut metagenome | biome: human gut; feature: human-associated habitat; material: faeces | place: United Kingdom | collected 2010/2012 ... | reverse complement strand
CCAGGATCAGGAAAATCACAAAGAAGACAGGCATCATGACCTTGTTGGTCTTTTCAATGCTGCGGGCACCCAGGAACAGGGTCAGCAGCGTGCCCACCACCACAACGATGTGATAGGGGATCACGGAGTAGGGGGTGGAGGAGAAGGCGCCGAACCAGGCGGCGGTGTCCGTGGTCAGCAGTGTGCCCAGCAGGGAATCCACCAGAGCCTTGAGCACATAGGTGACGATGACGGCATAGCCGATGGCGATGCACAGGGAGCCAGCCAGAGGCAGCCAGCCCAGCAGACCGCCGACTTTGCCGGCAGACTTGCTGCGAGTGTCCCAAGCGTTTTCGTAAGCGCCCAGCGTACCGGTGGCGGCACGGCGGCCCATGGCAAACTCCGCCGGAAGGCCCACATAACTGAAAATAAAAACAAACAGCAGATAGATCAGTAAAAATGCGCCGCCGCCGTTGCTGCCCATTTTATTGGGAAAGCCCCAGACGTTGGCCATACCCACCGCCGAACCGACGGACGCAAGGATAAAGCCCCAGCGGCTCGCAAAGCTCTTGGTGTTTTTCTTGTGTTCCATGTTTTTCTCCCATCCAGCCGTAAAAAAACCGCACGGGATCGGGGCCCGTGCTATCGGCTTCTATCTGATCCCGGACTTCCGGGGGAAACAAACCCCTCACAGGGAGGGCGCTTTACTATTTTAAAGCTTTGCTGACAAAAAGTCAAGGGAGGAACAATAGTTGTCCGCAGTAAAAAATACGCCGCGAGGGAAAAATGACTTCTGCTGAAAACAAAGCGCCCGCCTGCGTGGAAACGCAGGCGGGCGTCAATGTATGGTCAGCGCAGGAGTTTTTCCAGATCGGTCTTCATGGTAACGGTGAACCGGGGCAGATCGTGGAGCCCCTTGGCCAGATCGGCGCACTTGGGCGTGGTCATCAGGGTCACAGGGAACAATTCGTCCACAAGGGCCTTGGCATCCGGGTCGGAGCAGCCGAAGGGATAGGCGAAGCAGGTGACGCCGCCCAGCTCCTCCGCGATCCGGTCATGGCTCAGCTGAATGTCGTCCAGCACACGGGTCTGAAAATCCGCGTCGGACTCGTTGGGACGGCGCTCCACGCCGTTGGTGCCGTCCTTTTCATAGTTGCCCTTGTCGCCCCCCAGATTGTGGAGCCGGTAGCTGTGGGATCCGATCTCCACCAGCCCGGACGCCGTCATCTCCCGCAGCTGCTGCCATGTGCAGAAATTGTCCGTAGGCAGATCCGGCATCAGCACAATGATGGAGATACAGGCTTTCACCCCGTATTCCCGCAGGATAGGATAGACCAGATCATAGTTGCTGCGGTAGCCGTCGTCAAAGGTGATGAGGATGGGCTTTTCCGGCAGGCTCTCCCCCGCCGCCAGCTCCCGGGGCAGCACCGGCGCATAGCCCATTGCCAGAACGGCCTCCAAGTCGGCGCGGAATTTGCTGGGGGTCACGGTCATGTCATTGCAGTCCTGCCCGTCCGGGACCATGTGGTGATACATGAGGACCGACAGCGGCTCCCGCACCGGCTGCGGTAATCGGTAAACGAATACGCTCAGGGCCGCGGACACCGCCAGCATTACCAGCGGCACGGCGGCGCAGAAAAATTTCTGCTTCATGCTTTCCATATACTTCCTTTTCATTGGATGCAGCCATTGCGGCCGTCCAATCGGTCAATGAATCCGCCGGTTATGTTCTTTTATTTTTGCCAGACTTTTCTGAAAAGATCCCCCTCAGGGGGCAAACGTCCCCTTCCAGCCGTCCGCCGTCTGGTACAGCAGGCCGGAGCGGGTATCCAGAAAGGCCCCGCCGCCGGGCATGGGTCCATATTCGCCATGATAAGCTCTGGCGCTGCTGTTCACCGTCTGCTGCTCCTTGGAGCGGTAGTTCCCCGGCACGAAAATGCGCTCGTTGGTGAAGGTGAAATGCTGGCCTGCCAGCAGTTCCGGGTCATACAGACCTGCCGCCGGTTCCGCGCTTTCCACCGTGACCCGGTTCTGCACGAAGGAATTTTCGTACTTGCTGCCCGGCGTCACCTGATGGATGGTCACATCGCCCACGGCGTCCAGCCAGCTCTGGGCCAGTTCCTCCCGGTTCCGGCCATCCGCCGGAACGATCAATCTGTCCACCAGCGCGTTGAATTCCGCCTCATCGTACCACTTCCGCAGATAGGTAAACACGGTGTTGCCGTCATATGGGGCAGAGGAGGTGGAGGCCGCCATCAGCCATGCGGTTTCCCCCGGTTCCTCGCAGCGCACGATAGAGGAATTCTCCCACGCGGTAATGGTGCAGCGTCCGTCCGGGCTTTGCAGGGTGATGCTGCTGCCGGAGGGATCGCTGTCCGAGGCCGTGGCCCAGTAAAAGCTGCCGGAAAAGCCCTGCGCCCGGACAGCGCCGCTGCCGTCGGAAACGCCAACGGTATAGTCGCCGCCCCGGACGCCGTCGGCAGGTTCCAGACGCATCTGCACCGCTCCGCCGCCGGTCAGTGCGTCCATCACAGCCTGCGCCCGGTAGGCCGCCTGAGACGAGCGGGCGGAATGCTCCAGAAAGTAGTCGTAGGCCTCCCACTGAGCGTCATTAAAGGAGTAGGCGCACCAAGACAGGCTTTGAACAGCGTCCATATAAAGGCTTTGCTGCTCCGCCGTGCCGTGTTGCAGAATTTTGTCCAGCTTTTGACACACGAGCTGCCGCTCCGCCTCGCTCATCCCACTGAGCTGGGTCAGGAAACGGCCGCCCTTGCCGTCATAAAGCTGAAGCAGCAGCTCCTCCGGTGTGGCATCCGACACGGAGGATAACCCCAGTTCCACCGCCCAGCGCTGCATCTCCGCGTCAAATACCTTCGAGCCGGGACCGCCGTCATTGAGCATCCATTCCTCTAGGAAGGTGTACTGTCCATCCGTTTCTGTGAAGAAAAGATAATGGCAGTAGGGGTAATCCGGCATGAGCCAGCCGTCCTCATCCACATAGGCCCCGCCGGCCAGCGTGACGTTGGCGGGCTTTTGGGCATGATACTCATAATTCAGGTTATAGGCGATAAGCGTTCCATTGGGATAAGCCCTGTACCAGTCCTCCGCCACATATTCCACCCGCCAGTCATCAAGGTCGGCGCCGGAATCGTATCCGCCGTTTTTGTAGTCCTGATAGGCTTTCTGCACGGCGGCCTTGGCGGCGGCCAGCACCGGCTCCGGCACATCGGGCGTTCCCACCACATGATCTGCGGTCTGGCTGTCCTTATCGGGCTTGTAGACCAGCAGCGCCCCATCCCGGTAGTAGAGATAGCGGGTGAAATCGGCGTTGGGCTGGGGATGCTCCGCCGTGGCCCACTCCGGCATGGTTACAAAGCCGGAAACTGCCAGGCGGCGGTAGTTGAGATCCCAGCTGGCGTGATCCCAGTAGTTCATTTCCGGCCAGGCGTTCTGCAAAAGGGCCTTGACGTCGGCTTCGTAATACCGGTTGTCCCGCAGGAAGAAGAACTGCCCGGAAACGCCGGAGGCGGCGCACAGCTCCAAAGCACCGTCCCCATTCAGGTCGATGAGCTGGGCGTCCCCCTTGGCGTGGGCCAGCAGGTAGGGCGTTCCGCTGTTGTCCAGATAGTAGTAATCCGTGACGGTGCCGATGTAGCCGCCCCGTCCCGGCCCGCCGGAGAGGTAGTCCCTGTAGGTGACTGTGAAGCCGCTGTACCCCATCAGGTCTTCAAAGAAGAACAGATCGGTTCTCTCCGCGTCGTTGCTGACGTCCACGTTGTTGGGGAAGGTGAAGAACACATCCGCTTCCCATTCCGACATGCCGTCCCGTCCGGCGGCTTCCGACTGCATCACCGCCGCGTAGACATTGCCGTCGGTGGAGCGATAAATCCGGATGGAGTATTCCCCGCCATCGGTGCCGTCAATGATGAATCCAGCCCCCCGCTGGTCACAGTCCATGGAGTGGCGGGTCAGGGTCGTTTTCTGCGGCTGATAGGGCGTCAGGCCGCTGAGGGGAATGGTCATCCAGGGCTCCTCATCCGGATAGGCAAAGGCGGAGGGCACGTCGCCGTCCAGCAGCAGGTGGGACACGAACCAGTACTGCCCGTCCCCCCGATCCAGCAGGGTGACGCACTCGTTGGTCTCGCCGCCGTAATAGAAATCCTTCCAGTAGAGCTGGATATAATCGCCCCGCCGCTGGCCGCTGGTGAAGGTGACGGAGCGGTAATTGGTGTCCCCGTGGGTGTGGTAGTAGGCGTCATACTCCGGCAGGTAGTCAAAGGCGTCCAGATCCACCTGATTGGTCTGGGCCAGCGTCAAACCGGTGTTCTCCAGCAGGAAAGCGTCCATATCCGCCCGGGTGAACTTGTCGGTGGGGCAGATCTGGCTGCCGTCCTCCGCCAGCACCCCCAGCTGTTCCAGCTCCTCCTGACTGGGCGCCTCCCTGACTCCGCCGCCGTCATAGAACAGGTCGTACAGGTTGATCTCCTGGGGCGCGTTGTACAGGCAGGTGAGGAACTGGTTGTGGGGATTGGCCCGCACCACGCCGTCAACATCCGTGTCGTGATTGAAAAATTCCGTGTTGAAGAAGGCCAGCTCCTCCCCGGTGAGGGGACGGGTCACCCCCAGCAGGTCATCCGGCCTGCCGCAGATCTGGTTGGAGAGGATGCGGAGCCCGCCGCCGGACTGCGGTTCCACCGTAACCTTTGCCCAGACCTCTTCCCCGGAACCGGCGGTGTCTACCAGATACACGCCGCACTGCTCCGGCTGGTAGTAAAGGGTCACGGTATCGCCGCTGCGCTCTCCGGCATAGAAGCAGACGGAGCCGGGGGCGTTGGTGTCTCCATGGAAATGGTAATAGGCGTCGTAGTCCGAAAGGTAGGAGAAGCTGCCCATATTCAGCGCGTCAGTCTCCGCCAGCGTCAGTCCCGTCCACCGGGTCAGAACGGCGTCCGCCTGCTCTGCGGTGATTTTGATGAGATCCACCTCCGGATCGCTGCCGCTGTAGTAGGTGTCCGTCACCTCCTGCCGCTCCGCATCGGAGACGGCCTGTTCCGGAGAGACGCCGTTGTAAAACAGCTGGTACATGTCTATGCTCCGAGGCTGGTCATAGACGGAGGTCAAAAACTGGACGGGACGGAGGCCGCAGTCATTCCCGGCAGAGTCCTGCCAGCAGTCAGCAGAGTTGAACGCCAGCGCGTACCCGGACAGCTCCTCGCCGGTCAGAGACCGCACGGAGGGCTTTGCCCCGGTGAAGGTGAGGGCGCATACCAGCGCGGCGGCGGCCACCACCGCCAGCAGAGCGACGCCCACAGTGCGGCGGTTCTCCGCAATGCGGGTAATCCGGTCTTTCAGCTCCTTTTTCCCCGCCGTCATGGTAGTGGCGGAGAGCATGGGGCTCTCCGGCCGCCGGGCCACAGGAATCAGCCGCAGCAGCGTCTGGCCGTAGGGGATGCGCTCCGCCTCGCCCAGCCGCTGCAGGGCACCCTCGTCGCAGGCCAGCTCGCAGTCCCGGCGGGACACAACGGCGGCAACCCACACCAGCGGGTCGAACCAGTACACCGCCAGACACACGCACCGCAGCAGGCTCCACAGGGGATCCCCGTGCCGGGCGTGGGTGGTCTCATGGGCCAGCACATGCCGCAGGGTCTCCGGAGATTCCGCGGCGGCAGGAGTCAGATAAATAGCGGGATGGAGCAGGCCAAACAGGCAGGGGGAGGGCAGCCCCTCCGCCAGATACACCGGATACCGGCACCCCTCCACCGGATAAGGCGTCCGGCTCCGGCGGAGACGAAGCATGAAGCGGAGGTTCGTAAGCAGGAACCACGCCGCCATGACATACATCCCGGTGTGCCAGACGGCTTTCAGAACGGGGGTCAGAGGGATCTGACTTTTATACTCGATGGAATGGGTGACATTTTTCCCGTCGGTAAACGTCACGGTGCTGTCCTCTGTGGCGGTGTCCACCCGGAAGGACTGATAGGGGGCGGGGGTTTGGAAGACGCCCGGCGGGGCGGAGACAATGGTCTCCCGGTAGGGGGTCACATACAGGGCCGGGGCGGTGATCCGGGCCGTTACCGGCTCCGCCGCCGTCAGGACGTTGTGCTCCATGGCGGGCAGGCTGACCGGCACCAGCAGCCGCAGCGCCACCAGCCCCCACAGGGCGTACTGCACCTGGCGGGAGATGGTTTTTCGGAACAGCAGCCGCAAAAGCAGCAGGGCAAGGATCAGAACGGAAGAAGTCAACAGGATCTCTTTCATAGTTTTCCACCCGCTTTCTCCAAAATGGCGGACAGCTCCGCAATGTCGTTCTCTGTCAGGGCGTTTTTTTCCACCATGGCGCTCATCAGCAGGCCCAGCCCGCCGATCTTATCCAAAAAGGTCTCGGTTTCCGCCTCAATGGCGTCCTCCCGGTCCACGGCGGGGAAATACAGCTTGGCCCGACGGCCTTCCTCGTGGCGGATGGCCTCCTTGCCCTCCAGACGGGAGAGCATGGTGATGACCGTGTTTTTCGACCAGCCGGTGTCCTCCCGCAAGGCGGCGGTCAGTTCCGTGATGGTCATGGGAGAGGTCTGCCACAGGCGGTTCATCAGCTTCCATTCGCTGTTGGAGAGATCAATTTTCATGGTGCACCTCGCTTGGTATACAGTTGTCTACCTCTTACACCATCAGCGTAGCAAAAAGGTAGACAAATGTCAACCTCAATTTGATTACAAAACGGATACGGAAAAATCGGCGGTTCCGCCGTTGACCGCGGCCGCTTTTTGCCGTAAAATAGAGGTCAGTTTGAGAAAACAGAGAGAACGGAGAACAGCATGACTGATTTTGAACAACGGTATGTGACCGCCCGGAAAGCGGTGATCGCCCGGGATCTGGCCCGGCTGAACCCCATGCAGCGTCAGGGGGCCATGACCACCGAGGGACCCCTCCTGCTGCTGGCGGGGGCGGGCAGCGGCAAGACCACGGTGCTGATCCAGCGGGTCTACAACCTGCTGACCTATGGCCGGGGCAGCGACAGCGACGAGGTCCCCGACTGGGCCACGGAGGAGGATCTGGGCTTTTTGGAGCACTTCCCGGATCGGCCAGACGGTGACGAGGTTCGCCGGGTCCACCGGCTCTGTGCCGTGGACGCCCCCCGCCCCTGGGAGATCATCGCCATTACCTTTACCAATAAGGCGGCGGGAGAATTGAAGGAGCGGCTGGCGGCCCGTCTTGGCCCCGCCGCCAACGATGTGTGGGCCTCCACCTTCCACTCCGCCTGCGTCCGCATTCTGCGGCGGGACATTGACCGCATTGGCTTTGACAAGGACTTCACCATCTACGATACCGATGACGCCAAGCGGGTCATCAAGGATATTCTGAAGGAGCAGAATCTGGACGAAAAGACCTTCCCCGTCCGCAGCGTTCTCTCCGCCATCAGCGCCTCCAAGGATCGCTACGAGGGGCCGGAGGTATTCCGCAAGAAGGCGGAAGCCGCAAACGATTGGAAAAATACCCGGATCGCCAAGATCTACGCCGCCTATCAGCAAAAGCTCAGCACGGCCAACGCGCTGGACTTTGATGACATCATCTACCACACCGTCACGCTGCTGCAAAAGGAACCGAAGGTGCTGGACTACTACCAGAAAAAGTTCCGGTATGTGTTGGTGGACGAGTATCAGGACACCAACCACCTGCAATATCTCCTCACCGGCCTGCTGGCCGGGGGACACCGGAACCTCTGCGTGGTGGGTGACGATGACCAGTCCATCTACCGCTTCCGGGGGGCCAACATTGAGAATATCCTGAATTTTGAAAAGCAGTACAAGGACGCACGGGTCATTCGGCTGGAACAGAACTACCGCTCCACCCAGCACATTCTGGATGCCGCCAACGCCGTCATCAAGAACAACGAGGGCCGCAAGGGCAAGACCCTCTGGACGGACAACGGCAGCGGCGACGTGGTGACGGTAAAGACCAATTTTAACGAGGGGGACGAGGCCAACTTCGTGGCCGGGGACATCCTCATGGGGGTGAACCGGGGCCGGAACTTCCGGGACACCGCCATCCTCTACCGGATGAATGCCCAGTCCAACGCGCTGGAATATGCCCTGAAGCGCAACGCCATCCCCTACAAGGTGGTGGGCGGCATGAAGTTCTTCGACCGCGCTGAGGTCAAGGATATGCTGGCCTACCTGTGCGTGCTGAATAACCCCATGGACGATCTGCGGCTCCGCCGCATCATCAATACGCCCGCAAGGGGCATCGGCGCGACCACTATGGACAAGGTGGCGGAGCTGGCGGCGGAGCAGGGGGCGTCCCTCTACGAGGTCATCCGCAACGCGGATCTGTTCCCCACCCTGAAAACCGCCGCCGGCAAGCTGACAAAGTTCGCCGACCTGATCGACGGCCTGCGCCGGGCCGGAGGGACGCTGGCTCTGCCGGAATTTTACGATGAAGTCCTGAACCAGACCGGCTACGTCCGGGCGCTGGAGGAGAAAAAGGACATGGAGAGCCGGGGCCGCATCGAAAACGTGCAGGAATTGAAGTCCAACATTCTGGGCTTTTTGGAGCAGGACCCGGAGGACGCCACCCTGTCCGGGTTCCTGAACGAGATCGCCCTGTACACGGATCTGGACAGTGTGGAGGCAGATGACAACTGTGTGACCATGATGACCATTCACTCTGCCAAGGGCTTGGAATTCCCGGTGGTGTATGTGGTGGGCATGGAGGAGGGGATCTTCCCCGGCGCGGCCTCCATGTATGACGAGGAAGAGCTGGAAGAAGAACGGCGGCTGTGCTATGTGGCCATGACCCGTGCCCGGGAAAAGCTGGTGATGACCAACGCCCGGCAGCGGATGCTCTATGGCCGCACCAGCGCCAACAAGGCCAGCCGTTTTCTGGATGAAATTCCCGAGGAGGACATGCGCTGGGAGAGCAAGCCGGAACCGAAATTCGGCACCTATGACGAGGACGGCTTCGGCGGCAGCCGCTGGGGCGATGATTTCGGCGGAGGTTCTTTTGGCGGCAGTTCTTACAGCGGAAGCTCGGGCCGTTCCAGCGGTTATGTCAGCGGCGGCGTCCATACCTACAAGAGCACCAAACCCGCGGCCCAGACCCTCCGCACCAGCAGCCGGGGCAGTACCCCTGCCGCACCGTCGGTGGGACTGATCCAGCTCAGTCAGGGAGACCAGGTGGAGCACACCGCTTTCGGCAAGGGCACTGTGGTGTCGGTGAAGCCTATGGGCGGCGACGCCCTGGCGGAGGTAGCCTTTGAGACCGGTACGAAGAAGCTGATGCTGAAGGCTGCCGGAAAGCATCTGAAAAAACTGTAAAACCGTCTGTAAAGCAGATTTTTCTGCCAAATAGTTAAAAAACCGTCCCCGGAGGCTTGAAAGCCTCCGGGGACGGTTCGTATATCGCTTAAGTTTTGGACTGTTTGGCGGGGAGACGGCCATAGATCCGGGTCATCTCCCGGATGCCGCTGATCAAATCCACCGTCAGCTCACCGGGAAGGAGCCGCCACTGCCAGTTGTCCCGGCCTGTGCCGGGGGTGTTGATCCGGCTGCCTTCGCCAAGCTCCAGCCAGTCCTGCATCTGGGCCACGAACAGGGACGCGGGGGAGGTCATGCCGCCCCGGAGCACGCCCCGGTTGAAGCCCTCCCGCTCATTGAGCCCCAGATACTGCACGGCAAAGTCGATCTCCTCCGGCTCTGCCTCTTGACGCCACAGGGCCAGCGGGGCGTTGTCATGAGTCCCGGCATAGCACACGCAGTTCTCTACGCAGTTATGGGGGAGATAGGCGCTGTCCGCTGTGGGGGAAAAGGCAAATTCCAGAACCCGCATCCCCGGCAGACCGGAATCTGCCAGCAGCTTCGTCACGTCGGGAGAAGGCTCACCCAGATCTTCTGCGATGAAGCGGATGCCGTGGAACCAGCCGGTGAGGACGTTCAGCAGATCCAGCCCCGGCCCCTTGACCCAGCGGCCGGTTTTGGCGGTCGGAGAACCGTAGGGCACCGCCCAATAGCTGGCGAAGCCCCGGAAATGGTCAATGCGGATCACGTCATACAGTCTGGCGGCGCCGTCCACCCGGCGGATCCACCAGCCGAAGCCGTCCCGCTTCATGGCGTCATAATCGTAGAGCGGATTGCCCCAAAGCTGGCCGTCCTTGGAGAAGTAGTCCGGCGGGACACCGGCCACCTCTGTGGGAACGCCCCGGCTGTCCAGACGGAACATGGATCGTTCCGCCCAGACGTCAGCGGAGTCCATGGCCACATAAATAGGCAGGTCGCCGATGATACCGATGCCAAGGCTGTTGATATAGGACTTCAAGGCGGTCCACTGGCGGAAGAACAGAAATTGGATATAGGTGAACAGCTCCACATCCTCCCGCAGCAGCTCCCGGTACCGGGCCAGAGCCGCAGGATCGTGGAGCCGGACAGCCTCATCGGGCCATTCCTGCCAGGGCTTCATGCCGAAATGCCGCTTGAGGGCCATGAACAGGGCGTAGTCCGACAGCCAGGAGGCATTTTTCTCCGTAAAGGCCGCTACCGCTTCGGCGTCCCGCTTGCAGCCGCGATCCGCCGCCTTTTTCAGCAGGTCCAGACGGTTTTCATAGAGCTTGCCGTAGTCCACATGGCGGGGATCTTCTCCCCAGTCCCGGTCACAGACCTCCTGCTCCGTCAGAAGCCCATCCTCGATCAACAGATCCAAATCAATGAGATAGGGATTGCCCGCATAGGAGGAAAAACTCTGGTAGGGGGAATCGCCGTAGCTGGTGGGACCGAGGGGGAGCATCTGCCAGTACCGCTGACCGGCGGCGTGGAGCAGATCGGCAAAGTCATAAGCCGCGAGGCCCATAGTGCCGATACCGTGGGGGGAGGGCAGAGAAAACAGGGGCAGCAGAATACCGGAGGAACGTTCCATAGGATCAGCCTTTCCCGGCGTCGGAGACGCCTGTATACACAAATTTTCCCTTATTGTAAAGCTTTTTGTAAAAATTGTCAAAGGGAGGACCGGACGCCTTGACGGATACGGTATTCTGGTATAAAATCGGCAAAAAAGAGGGCGGCGCCAAAGCCTCTTGACAGCGGCGCTGAATCCTGAAGAAACCGAGTGCGGCGGATGGAAAGGGGAACGATCTATGAGAATCGTAGTCAAGGTGGGGACCTCCACACTGGCCTATGCCACCGGGCGGCTGAATATTCAGCGGGTGGAGCGGATGTGCAGAGTGCTCAGTGACCTGAAAAACGCGGGCCACGAGATTATTTTAGTGTCCTCCGGCGCTATTGCCATGGGTTTCGGCAAGCTGAACCTCCGGGAGCGGCCCCACGATATGCCAACCAAGCAGGCGTCGGCGGCGGTGGGACAGTGCGAACTGATGTATGTGTATGACAAGCTGTTCACCGAATACAATCATACGGTGGCCCAGCTTCTGATCACCGCGCCGGACATTGCCGACGGCGGCAGCCGGAAGGAGAACTTCCACAACACGCTGGACCGTCTGCTGGAGCTGGGGGCCTTGCCCATCATCAACGAGAATGACACGATTTCCACGGAGGAGATCGCCGTGGGCGATAATGATACCCTTTCCGCTGTGGTGGCCGCCACAACGAGAGCGGAGCTGCTGATCCTCCTGTCGGATATTGACGGTCTGTATGACAGCGATCCCCATAAGAACCCGGATGCGAAACTGATCCATGAAGTGTCGGAGATCAACGGGAAAATCCTCTCTCTGGCGGGGGGCAGCGGCTCCGAACTGGGCACCGGCGGCATGGTGACAAAACTCCATGCAGCGCAGATCGCCACGGAGGCGGGCTGCGAAATGGTGATCGCCAACGGCTGGAACCCGGATCTGCTGTACGGCATCGTAGAGGGAGAACCCATCGGTACCCGATTTTTGGCAAAGAAGGTGAGCAAATGACCACATTGGATATCATTCGGAAAACGAAAGCCGCTTGGAGCGCCCTCCGGGACGCGGACGCGGAGACGAAAAACCGCCTCCTGACCGCCATGGCGGACAGCCTCGTGGACCACACGGCGGAGATCCTGACCTGCAACGAAACGGATCTGGAAGCGGCACGGGGCCACATTTCCGATGTGATGCTGGACCGGCTGCGGCTGGATGAGAGCCGCATCGCCGCTATGGCGGAGGGTATCCGGGCCACGGTGAAGCTGCCGGATCACACCGGACGGATTTTGTCGGAGACACACCACGCCAACGGTATGACCATCTATAAAAAGCAGGTGCCCTTGGGACTGGTGGCGATCATTTACGAGAGCCGCCCAAATGTCACCTCCGATGCGGCGGCACTGACAGTGAAAAGTGGCAACGTCTGCGTTCTCCGCAGCGGGAAAGAGGCCGTCCGCACCTCCACCGCCATCGTAAAGGCGCTGAAGCAGGGGATTTCCGCCGTGGGCGGCGACCCGGACATCGTGAATATTCTGGAGGATACCAGTCATGAGAGCGCCCGCGTTCTGATGACGGCGGACGGGCTGGTGGATCTGCTGATCCCCCGGGGCGGGGCGGGACTGATCCGGGCCTGCGTGGAGCAGGCGACGGTGCCCTGCATCCAGACCGGCACCGGTATCTGCCATGTATATGTGGACGAATACGCCGATTTGGACAAGGCAGTGAAGATCATTGTCAACGCCAAGACCAGCCGCCCCTCCGTGTGCAACGCCGAGGAGGTGTGTCTGGTCCACAGAGCCGTGGCGGAGCGGTTTCTGCCCATGCTGCGGAAGGCACTGGTAGAGGATCGGACAGCCGCGGGGCAGATCCCCGTGGAGCTGCGGCTGGACCCACGGGCTGCCGCCGTGATTCCCGGAACACCGGCTGGTCCGGCGGATTTCGACACGGAATTTTTGGACTATATTCTGGCTGTCAGAGTGGTGGACAGCGTGGACGAGGCGATCGAGCACATTCAGGCCCACTCCACCCACCACAGCGAGGCCATCGTGACGGAGAACGACGCCAACGCGGAGAAATTTGTCAATGGGGTGGACAGCGCGGCGGTGTACGTCAACGTCTCCACCCGCTTCACCGACGGCGGCGAGTTCGGTCTCGGCTGCGAGATGGGCATTTCCACCCAGAAGCTCCATGCCCGCGGCCCGATGGGGCTGGACGAGCTGAGTACCTATCAATACATCATTCGGGGCAGCGGACAGACCCGGTAAGGAGAGGCGTATGGCATATCAGTATGAGGCCGGTTTTATCGGCGCTGGAAATATGGGCGGCGCGCTGGCGCGGGCAGCGGTGAAAACCGTGGGCGGGGCAGCGGTGGCCGTGGCTTGCTCCACAGCGGAGCACTCCGCAAAGGCGGCGGCATCCATCGGCTGCGCTGCGGAGACGGCAGAAGCGATCCTGCGGAAGAGCCGATTCGTGTTTTGGGGAGTGAAGCCCCAGATGTTTGCCGGTGTGGCGGCAAAGCTGGCAGAGGACATTGCGGCGTCTGACGCTGTTTTTGTCTCTATGCTGGCGGGCGTCAGTCTGGACTGCTTGGCGGAGATGCTGGGCGGAGAGAAGAAGATCATCCGCATCATGCCAAACACCCCCAGCGCCGTGGGACAGGGGCTGATGCTGGTGTCGGCAAATGACCGTGTAACGGCGGAGGAACTGGCGGCCTTCAAAACTCTGATGGCAGAATCCGGCCTGCTGGATGACCTGCCGGAGAACCTGATCGATGCGGCCAGCGCCGTGTCTGGCTGCGGCCCCGCCTATGCCTACATGTTTGTGGAGGCATTGGCAGACGGGGCGGTGAAGTGCGGCGTGCCCCGTGCCAAGGCTATGCGGTACGCCGCCCAGATGCTTCTGGGCAGCGCGTCCCTGCTGCTGGAAACGGGAGAGCACCCCGGCGCTTTGAAGGACGCCGTGTGCAGTCCCGGCGGCAGTACCATCGCCGGTGTGGCGGCGCTGGAGGACCGGGGATTCCGTGGGGCGGCGATCGCCGCTGTGGAAGCGGCCTATCGCCGGACAAAGGAATTGGGATAATAAAAAATTTCCGGGTGCACTGCACCCGGAAATTTTTTGATCTTGATTGAATCAGCCGTTCCAGGAACCCAAAAGCTGGAGGCCCATAGCGATGATCCACATATATGCGCAGGTCTTGGGAATCATCAGCAGGCCCACCTTGGGCTTCGTTTTGCTGAACAGCGTAACGGGCAGATAACAGCCGAAGGAGATCAGGATGGCCGCTACCATTTTCGTCATGTGATACCCGCCGGCGTTCCCGGAAATGGCGTACAGGATAATGACGCCGATGCCGGTGACGGCGAATACACCGTTCCGGAGGATGGACAGCTTCAGATTACCCTCGTCCGTGCACCAGTTGTTCTGGGGCAGCAGGCACACGGCGATCCGGATGATGGCGGAGGCCCAGATCATCACCTCCACCGCCGCAGGAGCGGCGAAGCCCGGGAAGGTGAGTTTCCAGATGAACAGCAAGATCACATAGAACGCTGTCATCGTGATGGAGGAGATTTGCAGGCCGGTGCCCATCAGATGCTTGATCTTGGGGGTGCTTCCACGGAACGCCCGGAAGATCCGGGGAACGAGGTGGAAGGCGTCGCCGCCGCAGAGGGTCAGGGTCAGGATGCCGTAGAGAACAAACAGGGGGCGGCCCTGCGCCATGGCGAAAAATACGATGCCTGCTACGAGGTCGAACAACAGATATATCGCATCAAATACGGCCTCCATAATATCGGGCATTTTGGGCTGATAGGTTTTGTGATCCATGTTTTTATCCTTTCTGTTTGATGCATGCTTCCGCATTGCTGCATACCTGCTGAAATACGCGCTTACAAACGGCGATGTCCTCCGGCGTCAGGCCCCGGAGCATCTGCTCCGTGAACTGCCGCTGGGCCAGAAGTCCGTCCCGGACGATCTCATTTGCCGGTTCCAGCAGATCAAGCTCAATGTGCTTTTTGTTTACCGGGTCTGTCTTTTTTGCGATCAAGCCCCTGTCCTCAAGAGTTTTCAGTGAGGTGGACACGTGGGACTTGGTGGATTTCCGGACCCTGACGATATCTGCCGCCGTGCGATACTGGGGATTGTTGTGCAAAAACATCAGAATATCATATTCCAGATGCTTGAGCTGATATTTCTCGCACACGGATGACATCAGGATCTCATAATACCGCGTAATGGTTTTATGCTGATCCCAAAAGTGCATAGGTTCTCCTTTTATTAACGTTCTATTTAGAACGATTGCACAGAGGGGGACTTCAATTGTCAAGAACAAAATTTTGGCAAAAAACGGTGCACCGCAGACTGCCCGTATGGGCGGGCGGCAGCCGATTCCTCCCGGCCAGCCACCATATTGATTCTGCCGACAGGCTGCGGTCAAAACGAAAACCCCCGGCAGGCATCGTAAATACGATCGCCTGTCGGGGGTTCTGCAGGGTCAGCCGTTTCTCTCAAAGGAGAGGAGCGGCTGACCGCCGCGGATTTTTTTCGGTGGATGATCCGTTGGGATCAATAGCACTTGCGGTAGATGGCCTCTTCGCTCTCCAAATCGAAGGGATAGTAAGCGTTGGTCATCAGGCGCTGCTGGTTGGTCTCCACGGACTGGGGGAAGATCTTGAAGTCAGCCTCGGTGAAGCCGCAGTCACGCAGGGGACGCAGAGGCAGGATACGCTGCAGCAGAGCGTTCATCTCGGGGATGGCGTCCTTGACCTCGCAGCCGAGGATGCGGGCCACCAGCTCCTTGAACTTCATGATCTCGCCGTCGGGCTTGTTGGCGTCATAGTAGTCCATGATGGCGCCGAAGAGCATGTAGTTGGACTCGCCGTGAGGCACGTGATAGGTGCCGCCCAGAGGGAAGCTCATGCCGTGGACGGGGCCGCAGCCAGCCTTCAGGAAGGCAATGCCGGCGTAGAAGGAGGCGGTGACGAACTCATCCAGATACTCAAAGCGGGCGTCCTGACCCTTCTCGTCGATGAGCTTGAAGCCCTTGAGGATCATGTCCATGGCCTTCTCACTGAACAGCTCGGAGGTCATGGTCTTGCGGTGGGGGCTCAGGAAGGACTCGGTGGCGTGGACCAGCGCGTCGATGGCGGAGCAGGCGAAGGGCTTGTAGGGCAGGGTCTTGAGCAGGTCGGGGATCAGGCACACCTTGTTGGGGATGATGTCGTCGGACACCAGGCCCAGCTTGGTCTCGCCGCCGGTGAGCACGCCGTCCTTCTCGTCCTTGACGATGGCCACGGAGATGTTGGTGCACTCAGAGCCGGTGCCGCAGGTGGTGGGGATGGCGATGACGTCCTTCTCGTGCACCACGGGGAATCGCTTGAAGTACAGGTTGTGGACGGTATCGGGGCGCTTGCAGCCCAGCAGCTTGCACAGGTCCATAATGGCGCCGCCGCCCACGGCGATGACGCGGTCATAGCTGTCGTAGGGGATGGCGTCATACATGGTCTGGATCATAGCCTCGGAAGGCTCGCCGGCGCCGAACTTCTCCTGAAACACGAAGTTGCACTTCAGGCCCAGCTCCTTCATGAAGGGGGTGTAGATGAACTCGTTGGTCAGCACCACGTCCCGCTCGTTCAGCTTGAACTCCTCCGCCATCTGGGCGAAGGTCTGGAACTTATACACGGTGGGAGCAAAGACAATCTCTCTCTTGTCAGCCATCAGAGAAGCGGAAAATGCATCCATGATTGAAATCTCCTTTTAATTGATTTAAGTGATACAGGCGGGATCTCCGGGGAGACCCCGCCGGATATCCGAATTACTTGCGGCTGATCGCCTTTTTGACGGTAGCCACGATATTGGCGGCACGGAGGCCGTACTCATCCATCAGGAAGTCCTGAGGACCGACCTGACCGAACAGATCCTGCACGCCCACAAACTCCTGAACGGTGGGGCAGTTCTTAGCCAGGCAGTTGGAAACCACGCTGCCCAGACCGCAGGTGACGTTGTGGTTCTCGGCGGTGACAATAGCACCGGTCTCCTTGGCGGCCTTGATGACCAACTCCTCGTCCAGAGGCTTCCAGGTGAACATATCGATCACACGGACGGAAATGCCTTCCGCCTGGAGGGCCTCATAAGCCTTCAAGGACTCGTCCACCATGATGCCGGAGGTGATGATGGTGGCCACGTCCTTGTCGCTCTCGTGGAGCACAACGCCCTTGCCGATGGGGAACTCGGAACCGTCCTCATAGACCTTGACGATGCCCTTGCGGACAAAGCGGGTATAGGTCACGCCGGAGGTGATGCCGGGCAGCTGACGGGTGATGCACTCCAGCTGGGCATAGTCGGCGGGATCCAGCACCACGGTCTCTGGGATGCTCAGGTACATAGCGGCATCCTCCAGAGGCATATGGGTGCCGCCGTTGAAGGCAGCGGTCACACCGGCGTCGGAGCCCAGCACGTGGACGGGCAGACCGGCATAAGCGGCGGACATATAGATCTGGTCATAGCAGCGGCGGGAGGAGAAGGTACCGAAGGAATGGAAGAACACCTTTTTGCCGGCGGCAGCGAGGCCCGCAGCCACGCCGGCGCCGTTGGCCTCGGCAATACCGGCCTCAAAAGCGCGGTCAGGATAGTTCTTCCTCAGCATCTTGGTGTTGATGCAGCCCATCAGATCGCAGTCCACATAGACGATGGACTTGTCCTCGGCCATCATTTCGTTCAGAGTCAGGGCCAGCGCGTCGCGGCAGGCGCGGGAGTCCTTTTCATGCTTACCAATTACTTTCACACTCATTACTCGCACCCTCCTTTAAGCGTTCTTGACAGCTTCCAAGGCCTTCTCAGAAGCGGCGATGGCCTCGGCCCACTGCTCCTCGTTGGGCTGAGAGGAGTGGTCATGCTTGGGCTCGGCAAAGGTAGCGCCCTTGCCCTTGCAGGTATCCAGCACGATGCAGCTGGGAACGCCCTTCTTGGCGTATGCGTTCTGAATGGCGTCATAGATCGCCTGAACGTCATGGCCGTCGATCTCCTGCGTGTACAGGCCGAAGGACTCCGCCTTCTTGGCCAGATCGCCGTGAGCCAGAATGTCATCGGTGGGGCCGTCCAGCTGATAGCCGTTTTTGTCGATGAAATAGATCAGGTTGTCCAGCTTGTGGGCATAGGCGAACTGGAAGGACTCCCAGACCTGGCCCTCGTCCGCCTCACCGTCGCCGATGACGCAGAAGACGTGGTTGGTGCGGCCGTCGATCTTGTTGCCCAGAGCGGCGCCGGCAGCGGTGGAAGCGCCCTGGCCCAGAGAGCCGGTGGTCAGATCCACGCCGGGAGTCAGCTTGCGGTCAGTGTGGCTGGGGAACTTGGTGTGGGGCTGGTTCAGGGTGTAGGCCTCCTCCATGGGATAGAAGCCCATGAGACCGAAGGTGGCATAAGCCACGGGTCCGGCGTGGCCCTTACTGAGCACCAGCCAGTCGCGATCCTCCCAGCGGGGGTTCTTGGGATCGAACTTCATGACCTCACCGTACAAAACGGCCATCAGGTCTGCTAGATCCATGGAACCGCCCACGTGACCGAAGCCCCGGGAGTGGATGACCTTCAGGGTCTCCAGCCGGATCTCAGCCGCCAGAACGTTGCACTTTTTTACATCCATGTAACACGCATCCTTTCTGCTTGCTTTGATGAAAAAATGAAGTAAAACAAGGAAATGACGGTATGTGTACGCTTCCAATTTTGAAGAAGATAACACATTCCGGAAAATGATCACAAGTAATCGTTTTCCGGGACACCCGACAAAGATCGCGCCGTACACGGAGTTTACGAGACAGCGCGATCAGCCATTGAAAGGAACATACCTTCCTGACACGTATTCTAACCCAAAACATGGCGTTTCGTCAACAGATGTTTGCTTTTTAACAATGAAAAACACCTATTAAAAATGTACGTTCGGACGGGAATCGGGGCGTAAATTCGGCTAAACAGGGCATAATCCCATAGAAGAACAAAAACCATCGGCTTTTTCCACAAAAAGCCGATGGTTTTTTCTACATGTGTGAAATTAGGGATATCAGGGCAGCTTCAGATCGCCATCCTTCACCCAGCCGGCCTTGCGGCAGAGCTGGTTGATAAGGGGGCACAGAATGGCGGGGAGGATGAAGGAGATCAGGATCAGGCCTGCCCAGTCAAAAGCGGTGGGGTTCATGGCGATGGCGCCGTTGGCCAGAGCCTTTTCACTGGGAGCCACCCAACCGGTCCACACACCCAACTGGCCGCACAGGCCGCAGGTGCCCATACCGGAGTTGATGGCCGCGCCGTTCATTTGCAGACGGAACAGGCAGGTGGCAATGGGGCCGGTAATGGCGGAGGTGACGGTAGGGGCGATCCAGACGCGGGGGTTTTTCACGATGTTGGGCATTTGCAGCATGGAGGTGCCGAGGCCCTGGCTCACCAGACCGCCCCAGCCGTTCTCCCGGAAGCTCATAACGGCGAAGCCTACCATCTGGGCGCAGCAGCCAGCCACAGCCGCACCGCCTGCCAGACCGGTGAGGCCCAGTACGGAGCAGATGGCGGCGGAGGAGATGGGCAGGGTCAAGGCTACGCCTACCAGCACGGACACCAGAATACCCATCAGGAAGGGCTGAAGCTCCGTGGCTTTCATAATGACCATGCCGAAGGCGCTGGCGGCGGTACCGATGGGCGGGGCGATAACATAGGCCGTGCCTACGCCGATGAGGGTGGTGACAATGGGGGTCACCAGAATGTCGATCTTCGTCTCCTTGCTGACGGCCTTGCCGCACTCCGCAGCGATGATCGCCACGAACAGCACGGCCAAGGGGCCGCCCGCGCCGCCCAGCAGGTTGCAGGCGTAACCCACAGCCGCCAGAGAGAACAGCACCAGCGGAGGCGCCTGCAAGGCGTAGCCGATGGCAATGGCCATGGCGGGACCGCTCATAAAGGAGGTCAGGCCGCCGATGGTGTAGGGAACCTTTTCCCCGATCTGGGCGGTGAGGAAACCGATGTGGAACTGCGTGCCCAGCGTGTTGAGGATGGTGCCGATCAGCAGGGAGCAGAACAGGCCCTGTGCCATGGCGCCCAGGGCATCAATACCATAGCGCTTGGCGGAAAAAACGATGTTTTTGCGCTTCAGGAATGCGTTTACCTTTTCCATGAGAATACTCCGTATCGATCAAAAATAGTGTGTCAGACTGGTGTCTTGACACTTGTCCAACACACTATACACGGAATCGGTATGCTTGTCAACAGAAAGTTTTATCCCTCCAGGAGGAAGCCTGCCGCAGGGCGTCCAGTACCCGCCGGTAAGCGTCCTCGCTGGGGCAGAGCAGCGTGTGAAGGTGGATGCCGCCGGTGAGAACGGAGAGAGGCTGGGCGGTGTGGCTCCGGGCGATGAACTGGGCCACATCGTATCGGCTGGAAAGCTGCAAGGGGCCGGTGAGCTGGCCGTAAAGAGGGTGTTCCACGATAACGTCCACCACGGTGCAGCCATTGTCCACCATAGTGTTCAGCTCTGCCTCCATGCCTGCCTCGTCATGGCGGACAGCTACCCGGCGGGTGAGACCGGCTGCGGCGGCATTTTGCAGGCAGTACCCCCGGGGGGTGGCTAAAATGTCCTCGCCTCCGGCCCGCAGCAAGGCAATGTCTCCTACGATGATCTGGCGGCTAACGGACAGTTGGCCTGCCAGCGTCGAGGCACTGACCGGTTGAGCAGACTGCCGCAGCAGCTTCAAAATCGTTTCTCTGCGTTCCTCCGCGTGCATACGATACCCCTTTCAAACTTGTCTTGACAGCAGTATACCACGGGGAAGCGGCTTTGAAAAGAGGCGGAGAGAAAAAACCGCACGTCCAACCGGACGTGCGGTTTGAGACTGTCGATAAAGTGGTAAATTCTCCGCGACGGTAAGGAAGGGTGTGCGCGGGAAACCCAAGAAGGGTGTC